>Ga0114951_10003687_pt1 | contig 15642 bp, 14 predicted proteins | sample AM7aDNAmetaG_FD_88677 | JGI IMG/M metagenome (GOLD analysis project Ga0114951, IMG submission 88677) | Freshwater microbial communities from Finland to study Microbial Dark Matter (Phase II) - AM7a DNA metaG | ecosystem: Environmental > Aquatic > Freshwater > Lake | place: Finland: Lake Alinen...
GAAATTTGTGCGCCAACTTCGGCTTTCGCTTTCGGGGCTGGAGCCGAGGCCGGCACAGGGCGAATTTTTGCTTTAGCGCTTTTTAACGCGGCGTTCAATATCGCTCTAGTGATTCGCGGCTTTGGTGCTGCCAACATTTTTTTTGCGTATTCATCTCGCTTGATGGGCGGCAGCTTTTTGGCCGTCCGCTGGTCTTGTAACATTCCGCCCATTTTGTCTCTGACCACCTCGGCATGTGGCGGTATCGCTCCATCTATCCGTAATGTGCCTGCCTGTCTGTCGAGCACCCAGCGCTCAACCTTATTTACAAAAGTCAGTTTCGCACACCTTCCGCCAAATTCTTTGAATTGGTCTGGCGCCCTTTGGAATAGGTCAATGCGTAGGATGTGCTGTCGGATTGCCAGCCGCAATCGAGCACGGCTATCAAACCCCTTCTTGTCTGCCAGTTCTCTGATTATTTTTTGCCCGTCTTGGGAAACGAACCCTTCTTTGCTTTTTATTTCGGATCTAATTTCGCCAGCTTGTCGGCGCAATTCGCTCCGGTCGGATTCAAGCGCTTGCATCTTTGCTCCGAGTTCGGCTATTCCTTTTGCGAACCTTGCCAGTTCAATCAGCCCGTCCATTTCCCCGTTGATTGTTTTTAGCTTTCCTTCAATTACTGACAGTTGATCGCGCAGGTTTTTTAGTTCCTGAGATTTGGAGACCGTTAATGTGCTCCAGTCGAGGTCAGTAATATATTGCAGCAATAAACTTTCTAATTCATGGTAATTCCAGCTAAACAAGTTGGCTTTTGGATTGCAGCGTTTCCAGTCTGACACCACATATTGCCACTTTGAACCAGTCCCATGATCCCGGTAGCACATGGTATAGTTTGGGTGGTTGCCATCTTTCAGCAGCCCTTGAAATAGATTAGCCACTTTTTTTCTGCCAATTGGCCCTCGCGCCCCGGAACGCCTTGCCGCCGCCTTGTAAAATACCGCTTCGCTAATTGCAGGTGGGTAAAAGTTTTTGATCGCTTCGGCTACTGGCTTACGCCGGCCGGCAATAGAATTTTTGTCGTCGTTTTCTTGGTCGCGGGTAGAGTGCGGCACTAGCTCACCCAAAACAGCCCGCGAGGTTAAAATTTTATTGATGTAGCTATGGTGCCAACCTTCTGTCTTGCGCCTTTTTCTATTCCAAGTTGCGACAGCGCATTGGTTGAAAAGGCGCGCTATCTTCTGCCGCCCCCAGCCTCGGTTCCACAGCCAAAAAATGAGCTTTAACTTTTTAACGCGGTTTTCGATTAGACTGTAGCGATTGGTGGCCTTATCGTGGTTAATCCATCCTGGGCAAATTGGGGTCATCGGCGTCCTGTTAGCGATGGCTCTGTCGCGCTTCCGTTTCCATACTGCTGCTAGTCGGTATGCCTTGTTCGCTGATTCATCGTGCGCCCGCATCATGTAAACCAAGCTCATCATCAGCGGCATTGGATCAGCGCCTAGTGATTTTTTGGAATACCATTGACCGTCAATCAGCGTGACGATTTCGACGCCTTGGTTGAGTATTCCCAAAAATTGCTGCAACGCTTCCGGCACTGTTTGGCGACTAAGCCGATCAAGCGATTCCACGATAATTACGACGCCGCGTGGAATCCGATTTTCTTTTATGTCGTTTAGAAGTGTTGCCAGTGCCCCGCCCTCGGCAATATGCTTTCCCTTCGATGCAGACTTGCCGGCGTCAACCAGTTCGAGGTCCAAGGTCAAGCCGTGCTTGGCGCAAAACTCCTTTGTCTTGCCCAACTGGCGCTCCAAACTGTCCCCAAGAGATTGCCTTCCGCTCGACCATCTCACATACGAAATTGCGGTTTTCATGTCGTTTTCCCAATGATATTGAGTGCTGGAGGATTTGCAATACATGCATTCTCATCGGCCCACCCGGCACCGGCAAATCCATGCTGGCAAAACGGCTCGCGACGATTTTACCGCCGCTCACGCTTGCCGAGGCGCTGGAGACGACCAAGATTCACAGCATCGTCGGCCTGCTGAAATCCGGTCAGGCGCTCGTCACGCAAAGACCGTTTCGCGCGCCGCACCACACCGCGAGCGACGCCGGTTTGCTGGGCGGAAATATAAATCCAACGCCCGGTGAAATTTCGCTCGCGCACAACGGCGTTTTGTTTCTCGACGAATTGCCGGAGTTCAAGCGCAGCGTTTTGGAGACGATGCGCCAGCCGCTCGAAGAAGGCATCGTGACGATTTCGCGCGCGGCCGGCACGATGACGTTCCCGTCGCAATTCATGCTTGTCGCCGCGATGAACCCGACAGGTTTCGTTGCCTTTTTGTGAGTTCTTCGGAAGATGGTAAGTATGACCATCTTACGTCGAACTCGTCGTTCGAAAGAGTGATCCTTTCGACGATGCTTTCGATGATCCGGCGCTTTTCCTCTTTTCCGAATTTGGGCCAGCGCCGGTGCAAATCCGACGCCTCGGCGAGCACTTCTTCGGCTGAAAGCTGCCGCATTCCGAGGGCGTCAACTTCGGCTTGGAGCCTCGGCAATTCGGCGGTCAATTCCTTCATGCGCTCTTCGAGGGGCTTGTAGATTTTGCCGAAGCCTTCGGGGGTGATTTGGTCTTTTTGGTAGAGCTGGTATGTCTTGTCCATTTCGGCTTGGACTTTCTCGATTTGGCGCTCATGGGCGGCAAGCTGGTTTCGCTTGTCCGTGAGGTTCTGGTTCGCACTTTCGAGGTGCTTTTTGATTCTGTCCGCCGACACGAAAAATTCCTTCAAGGCGTCTTGGAAGACGGCCTCAATCGTCTCAATCGGGATTTTGTTCCGGCATTCGGGACAGACGTATTTGGGCGAGCGGGAAAAGACATACATCTTTTGCGGCTTCTCTGGATTGCATCCGCAATGAAGCAAACCCGCGAACATGTGGACGGGTTTCGGACCGAGCGGCCTGTCCGCCTTGCGCGCGTCCAACGCGTCGTTGCATTCTTTCCACAATTCTTCCGACACGATGGCTTCGACGGGAGTGAAAATCCATTCCGATTCTGCCTTCGACAAAAGTTTGCCCGCGCCGTCGCGGTATGTGTGATTCGAGCGATACAGCCCTTTCGCCGTGGTGTCCTGCAAAAGCCTCACGACGGTCGTGTCGGTGAACTTGCTCCCGTTCCTCGTGCGGTATCCTTGCGCGTTCAACATGCGCGCGACGCTCTTCTTGCGCTTGTGCTCCGCGAAGAGCTCATACATGAGCTTGCGGACGGGAGCTTCGACGGCGCTTTTTACGAGCTTGTTGTTTTTCCATTCGTATCCGAACGGCGCGGCCCCGCCCAAACTCTTGCCGAGTTTCGCGCGGATTTTGATGGAAGCTTTAACACGATCCGCGATTTCCTCCCGTTCCCACTGCGCCATCGCCGCAATCATGGTGTAGAAGAGGCGGCCAGCGGGGGACGACGTATCAATTTTTTCCTGCAAGGAAACCATGTCCACGCTATGCAGGCGGAATAAATCGGCGAATTCCAAAAGCTCCTTCGTGTTGCGGGCGAGACGGGCGAGCTTGGAAAAAATGAGGCCGGTGATATGGCCGCGCTTGATGTCGGCAATCATGCGCTTGGCTTCGGCGTTTTCCATCACGGTCTTTCCCGACACGCCGGCCAAATCATACAGCTCTACCACGTTCCAATCTTGGAACTTGGCGTATTCGCGGGCGCGCTGCTCGTGATGTTCGGGGCTCTCGCCTTTGGCTTGGTCTTCGGTCGAAACACGAATCCAAATGCCAACGCGTTTTTTCATGGCGCTATTTTCCCTCATAGCACTACTTCATAGGTAAAAACAAAGGGCAAATCAAGGATGAACTCGCGGATTTCGCGGAAAAATTCGGGATAGAAAAAAGCCCCGCTTTTTTGGCGAGGCTTGTTGCTTTGAGAGGCTATTTGCCGCTCCTAGCCGTCCTAATCTGGTGATTGATTATGTTCAATCAACTCATTCACGAGCTCTTTCAATATACCGATTCCGTCAATCACGTCTTGTCGGCTTCCCTCAACTGTCGTTTCTATATCCGCCATGCGGGAATAGATGCGGGACTCGGCAGCGTCGAGACGTTCCTCAAGGCGCTCAAGCGCGCGGGCGGTTGAGACGGCAACGTCGTCGCCGTTTTTGTAGATGATGCGTTCAATCTGTTCCAAATCCTTTTGGTCTAATGCCATTGTGATTTTCTGAAGCTGATAATTTACGATGCTGTTCTATTCTTTGCTCTTCTTCTCGCTAAAGAACTTTCTCAAGTTGCCGATTGCCTCTATCGCGTCCTGTCGGCTGTCTTCGGTCATCGCCCCTGAATTCGCTATGCGAGCTTCAACGGCGCTCAAGACTTTCATGCACTCTTCGGCTTGTTCGGACGCGGGGGCGATTGACACGGCAACCTCGTCGCCGTCTTTGCAGGGAATCCGTTCCACTGATTCGCATTCTTTCTGGTCTGATGCCATCGTGGTTGCGTTATGCCTTTAATAATCTTCGGGCAGTAGCATGGTCGTCGTCTTCCGATGCGTGTCGGTCATTATCCAGAACTTCACGCCGTTGCGGTCGTGATAGACCGACAGGAACAGCCCTCCATACGAAAGAGCAAATTCGTTTCCTTGCCGGACTTTTTCTGGCTCGTCGCCCCAATCGCCATGCGCGTGGCGGGTGAGGCAATCGCTCATGTCTTGCATTTGCAGATTAAGCAGCGCGTTCGCCGTCAGGGAAATTTTTCCGAGCGGGAATTTGCGCGGCTCTTGCGGCAAGACGAGTTTGAATTCTGTCATGGATTTTCAATGAGCTTTACGCTGTCGCCGATGACTACTCGGCTTCGCGTTTGATAATCGTGCAAGCTTGCGGGAGGGAAGAACCAAGCGGTCAAACCTCCCATGAATCGCGCAAAATGTTTTTGCGAAATCGAGGGAAATTTCACCGAAAGAGCTGCTAAAACTATAGCAAATTTAGGCGATTAACGCAAGGGCTTGAGGCTTATTTTACGGCTTAAATAAAGGACATTACGCGTTTCGGCTATGTCCTTTTCAAGAGACGCCCCGCCGCAAAATTTCGGTGTTTATTTCAGAGAGTTCCACGAGCCGCCGTTGCAATTTCAGATGCGCGGCGATCCCCGCGCGGGCCTGCTTTCGCTGTTCCGCCGTCTTCAACAGGAACTTCCGCACCTTGCCGGTTCCCACGCACTGCACCAGGTAGAAAAAGGGGCCATGCTTGAATCCCCGCTGGCAACGGCAATTCTTTTTCCCGCACGTCAGGTATTGCTTCACAAACGATCCGCGCAGGAATTCGGCGGGCGTCTGGATGCTCCGGGCGAGTTCCGCCTTTCGCTTTTGGAGCGCGTTCGCCGGAACTTTTTGAAGAGAAACCGTCTTAACCATATTTCTTACTAGGATATATTCCTCCTGCGGTCAACGGAATTGACACCCTTGCCGATTCCGCGATGTCACTTCTTCTTTCGCTTCATCGATTCTGCGATGGCGCGGATGGCGGCTTCCTCTTTCGCCTTTTGCGCTTCCGTCGAGGCGGCCGGTTTCGAGCTTGTAATCTTATACCCGTGGCTGACGATCTCCTTCGTCTTCTTGGGAGCGACCGGCAGCCCTTTCAAATGCGCGATGAACTCGTCGGGGATGAAATACTCGACGCGGGACGCCAGTTCGGGGCTGACGGCGCTCTCAATCGCTGCGGCCATGTTCCGCAACTTTTTCGCGTCGGCGCAAATCATAGCCATCCGGGGGATGCCGCCGTTCAAGCATCTCGCAATCTTCTCGGCTTCGTAGTCCTCGGTGTTGGTGAATGAAACTTCGCACGCGATCGTGAGGCCGTCGCGCTCAAGCCATACGTCAATGCAGGCTCGTCCATCAAGGACCGGCTTTTCAATGATGCTGAGGAAACCGAGACGTTCTGCTTCGTCCCTGATGCGCTTTTGAATCGCCTGATGCACCTCTCCGCCTCGGCCTGGGGTTGGCGTGGGCGGCGGCTCCTTGGGTTCGGGCGCTGGCGCTGCCGGTTTCTTGGCCTGCGCCGATTTCAGGATTTCAGACAGGGGCGGCGGTCGCTCGAACTTCGGAGCGGCGGGAGCCGGTTCCTCGGTGGGCGCTGCGGCGACCGGAGCGGGCGACGGCGGGACAGGCTTTGCCGGCTGCGCGGGCGGGGATGCCGGTGGCGGTTCTTCGTCGGGTTGCTTTCGGGATGCAGACAGCATCGCCTCAACCTCGCTGCGCGGGATTGAATATGACTCTCTCGAAGCAGTGATGACTTCCTGCCGCCTCGCTGCCGCTGCGTCCTCGTCTATCAACTCCGGCAGCGGGACGGTCAGATTGAAATCGAAGTCGCTGCGCTCAACGCGGCATATCGCTTGGCCGGTTTCCAGATTCCGCAAATGGTTGGACTCAAAGAATGAAAATCCATCAGCCAATTTCCTAGCATCGTCGTCGCCGACGCGGAACACAATCCGCGTGTATGGATGGGTCATCACGGCGCTCGCCACTTCGGGGCTGCGCTGCAACTGGTGCAACTCGTGATGGGCGAGCGTGAGGCCGATGCGATATTTTCGCGCACCGCTCAAAATCTCCGCCATCGAGGGCGTGATGAAATTGGCGAATTCATCTATGACGATATTGAACATCCGGCGCGATTCGACCCGCTGCGCCTGACGGCTCATGGCGATCTGCTGGAACTTTGATACGAGCAAGGTGCCGAGAAGATGCGAGTTCTCGCGGCCTAACAACCCTTCCGGCAATTTAGCCAAAAGGATTTTGCCGCTGTCCATGATATGCCCGAAGTCGAGCCGGTTCTCCCGCTGCGATACCATGTGACGGATGGGCTTCTGCGCGAGAAACGTGTCGAGTCGCGTCAAAATCGAGCCGATAGATTTGTTGCCGGCCAAGTGCGAGAAGCTCTTTTGCCAGTAATAGACGACTTCGGAATCGTTGACCGTTTTCAGGAATTCGTTCCGATACGGCGTCTCAATGAGGAAACGGCGCAAGTCGGCGATGGTTCCGCCCCGGCTGCTTTCGAGGAATGCCAGAATGGCGTTTTGCAGCACACTATTCATCTGGTCGCCCCATGAAGTCGAAAGGCGCTGGAACACGGCGATTAAATCAGATGCCAAAAGATTCTTCTCAAGGTTGCTGTGCGCTGAAAGGATATTGAAGCCGATGGCGTAGTCCTCGTCCGCCGGGTCAACTAATACCACGTCGCCGATGCGCTCCTCCGGGATGATGCCCAATACGCGGTCGATCAAATCGCCGTGGGGATCGAGGACGGCTATGCCCTCGCCATTTTCGATGCTCTGGCGGATGAGGTTGAAAAGAAGCGTGGATTTGCCGGTGCCGCTCGCGCCAATGATGTGCGTGTGCCTGACGCGAGCCTCAAGGGACAGGCGGACTTCCGTCGTTTCGCCCATGTGTTCGTTCGTGCCGAGAAGAAGCCCGCTATGGAACTTCACGATGTCCGGCGCTGGCTTCGTGGTGGTCGCCTGCCGCTTGAATACAGGCGAACGCACCGCGCTGGACGGGATGTGGGCGAAGCCGAATAGCTCGTCGGAATCGAGTATCATCCCGGCGCGATGCGTCTGCCGCTTCATTACGTCTTCGATATGCTCGACGAACGGGTAGCCAGAGTTGTGAAGCGGTATGAGCGCATTGCCGTCCAGGTTGTCGAACACACGAAGCGAGCCCGCGAGTTCGGATGAAAGCTGCAACATGCGGTCGTATCCGTCCGCGCACACCATGATGCGAACCACGGCGGCGAAGAGCGGCTTTGACGCTTTGGCCTCGGCTGCGTGTAGAAGCTCCGGGGTATTCTCGAACATCGGCTTGCCGTCCGCGTCTGAGACGGCGAATACCATGCTCTGCGCCCAGGGATTCTGCACCGGCTGGAAAATGATCTGATACAGCCCGAGTTCTTCCGGCCCCAAATCCGACAGCGCTCCGATGAGGCCGATAAAAGGGTCGAGCTTGCCGCTTGCCAAGGGCAGCATGAATTCACTCTCAAGTCCGAATTCAACGGCCAACAAATCATCGCCGGTCGCGGCGTCCAAAGCGTTCTCAAGATTGCGCTCGACCGGCATGAAGACGGCTTCGGGAAAGAATGCCTGCAACTGGCGTTTGACGAGGGAAGAATCCGCAGCCCCGGCGACGAATTGCGCGGTCACTTTCTTGTGGCTTCCGATAAGCTCGAATGCGATGGGTTCCTGGCACAACGACAGGTTCGTGAGGAACTGCGCGAAAGCGTCTCTCGAAACGTCGAGGCGGTCGGGAAGCGACGCCTGCAATTCGACGATCGCGCCGCGCTCAAGGGTCGTGGATTCCTCTTCCGCTACTTCCGTCTCGACCGGCTCCGGCGCGGGCTTGGGGGCGACGGTGTTCGCCACTTTCCGCATGAGCGAACTCAACAAGGTCGGCTTGCGCCCGTCGTCCGGGGCAAGGGTTTCTGTCATCTTGCGATACCCGAAGGGAACGAATGGGGGTTCGGGAGATACCGGCTCCGGGAATACCTGCCAGCCACGCCCCCGCACTTCCCATTTCTGGAATTGTTGGGAGTAGTGGTCGTGGGCGGTGGGCATGGCGACCGCCTATTTCACGTTCCCCGACCCGTCCTTCGACTTGTCTTTCCGGGGCTTCAGGGGCTTGTATAGCTTGCCCAAAATCGGAGCGACCTGATATTGCCTCACCAGCTTCACGCCTTTCGCGCCGGTGAAATCCTCGGCGAGCTTCTGCACGAGGTTGGGCACAGTGTCGAGATACATGAGTCGCGTGTCCTGGCGGTAATATGTGTCCTTGCGGAAGAATCGCTCGTATATGGGGCTGATGGCGGGGATTTTGAGGAGCATGGCGTCAACGTCATGCAATCCCATGAGGCCGACGTTCCGAAACATGAGAACCATCGTCACCATGAGGCCGACATCGATGATGACCGGCAACATGCGGTTCGCGAAATAATGATCGAGGCCGTAGAAGATGGCGTAGAAGAAAAACAGGACGACGATGATGTGCCACAGCTTCACAGTCGCGGGCGAATACACGGTGCGGCTCGAAAAGAAATACCGGGTGCCGAACTGCGCGGCGCACACATCGAAGGCCATGCGCTCGCGGATCATCCGCAGATACACACGCTTGTCGGAGAGGATACCGCCTTCCTCGTATTCCTCGCGGGAAATTTCGAGGCCGGGCGTTTTGAGCTCCGCCAGCTTCTTTTCGACGGCTTCGTAGAACTCGTTCGGGGAGAGGGTGAAGTCATCTGCCGACGCGATCCAGTGGTTCAATACTTCATCAGAAACCCTTTTAGACTTGTAGCCAAACATATTTGTAAATAGTTTTTCGGATTATGGATACGCACCCTTTGGCGGGTCAATGCCAAAGCATATCGCGGCTTTCTTCCGCATATCCAAAACCATCCCCTTGACTCGACATGGCTCTCTCACCGAAAAGTAAAAAGCAACTCCTGACATTCCTGCGCCCGCTCATCGCGTTCGGTGTCGTGCTCTTGGCCGTCCTGGGGTATTTCCAGCACAAGAGCATGATGGGACGGACGCGCATCACCTACACCGTCCAGCCGCCGGACAACAATCCGATGTTTTCGACGTCGGTGCTTCTGGACGGGAATGCCGCGATGAATGGACAGAGAATTTCGCTCGGCAAGCACACGTTCAAGATCACGCACCCGCACGGCGAGACATTCGAGACGAATTTCTTCGCATGGTATGGCGGCAAGGATTTCGGCGTGATTGCACTCAAGCGCACGACTGGGACATTGAGCATCCATTCCAAGCGGCCCATGATCGTTCTCAATGTGAGCGGGCGCGATTTCAGCGCCGCCTTTACCAATGTCACGGAAAAGGTTCTGACCGTGCCGTCTGACAGCTACCAAGTTTCGGGGCTCTTTCCGAACCGGCCAGCGGAGAGCCAGAAGATAACGGTCGCTGCGGGACAGGTGGGAGAATGCACATTCGCTCCGGCATACGGCTCGCTCCGTGCCACGGTCAATCGCGATGAGGGGACATTTGAACTGACCGACGGTGACGGACAGACGGTGAAAAATGGAAATCTGCCCGTCACGAGAGATGATTTGCCGGTGGGGGCATACCAGCTCTCGGCAACCTGGCATTCACATAGGATGGACAAACAAATTATTGTGAAGAAAGATGAAGTAACCGAGGTGCCGTTTGCATTTGTGTTCGGTTCGACGCTGGTCTTGTCCGCGCCTGCCGGGGCGTCGGTGTTTAATACGAATGGAAATTATCTGGGCATCACGCCGTTATTGGTCACGGAACTCATCCCCGGCAACACGGAATTCAAGCTCCAATTGTCTAGCCATCAGGATGCCATGGTCCCGGCGTTGGTGGTAGCTGATCAAACCAACACGGTCAGCACGAACTTGCTCAGTTGGGCGTATCTCAATGGCCTACAATTCGCCCAGCATGATTTTGAGCTCGGCGACTTTCGCTCGACCCTAAAATATTTGGAACAGGCCTTGGAAGCCAAGCCGGGGGATGCCGAAGCCTTGGCGTTGCAGGCCAAAGCCAAGGCCCGTTTGCCGATTCAAACGGCAAAGGAACTGGCGGGCCAAGGCGATTATGTCGGGGCGGATAAACTGTTGCAAACTGCGCTGGTCAGTTTCCCAGATGACGGCGAGCTCAAGCATTTGATGACGGATTACAAAACCCACGAGACCGAGCAGTTAGGCCAACAGCAAGAGCAATCGACGCGGGAGGTGTTTGACGCCGACTGCCAAAAGCTCGCGGTAGCCAGATTTTTTGAGCCGCATGAATTCGTCACGAGCAAGAAATCACCGGACGATTTCAAAACGGAACTCGTCCGGCTTTATGCCGACGAGGCACCCAAGGCCAAGGTGACAGTGGACCGAATGCCGCAGCCGGGTGTGCATGAAATTCTCTTTGAACAAGCCTCACCCAATCCGCTGGAGATGGCCCGGCGGGAAATGATGGTGGTCATCGGCAAAGGCAAAAACGACCAGACGCTCGTGCTGTTCAAAAACTTCGAGTATCAACGGCGCATGAACGGCAACACGCTGAACATCGTCATCGGTGGCAGCATGGAAGACAATTGGGTGCCGTTGCATTCCAGCCAGGTGCAAATGACGCCAGCGTATGAAGAGCAAGTTAAAGTGGGCTACCGGATGATGATGCGCAAAGTCATGAAGGCGGTCGGCGAAACGTTTGTCTATACGCCAAACTGAAAAACATCGGACGCCGTGGTTTTAATTCGGCAAACCAATCCAATTTAGCCCTGCACTGCCGGACTTGCTTCAACCTGAAAAAGCGGGCATATTTGATTTCAAGGCAAAAGTTTGCCGACCGATAAATCAACCGTTATGAATCACCTTGAAACGGATCAAGTGAGTCTGGAACTGGCCCGCCGCATCGCTGAAAAGCTGCGCTGGCAGCCGGAAGTGGTTGATTTTGCCCGCGCCAATCTCGTGCGCTGGTCCCAGCAAAACGCCTCCGCTCCTTCGTTGCTGCGGTGCTATGCCGAGTGGCAGAAGATTCTCTCTCGTCCCGTGGATGAGATCCGCGACTTGCTCTGCTCGTCCTCGGATGATGCCCAGCGGTTGCGTCAAAATTCGCCCTTCGCCGGCGTGCTTACGCCGACTGAAGTCTGGGAAGTCAAATCCCGCTTCCGTCATGCACCGGCTACAGCTTGAACATATCATCCGGGCCGCCGCCGGCATCACCGGAGCGACGGAATTTGTCATCGTTGGCAGTCAGGCAGTGCTCGGCCAATTTCCCCAGGCTCCCGATGAATTGCTGGTTTCCATTGAGGCGGATGTTTTCTCCCTGCGCGACCCGGCCGATAGCGACTTGATTGACGGTTCGATTGGCGAAGGCTCGCCTTTCCACCAGACCTTTGGCTATTACGCGCACGGGGTAAGCGTCGAAACGGCAGTTTTGCCGGGCGGTTGGCAAGATCGTCTTGTGCCGGTTCGCAACGAAAATACCGGCGGTGGCACCGGTCTCTGTTTGGAAATTCATGACTTGGCCGTATCAAAATTGGTGGCCGGACGGGAAAAGGATGTGGACTTCATCGGTGGTTTGTTGCGCCATCGTCTGGTGCAAGTGCCGGTCATCCGGGATCGTCTGAATAAAACCAACTTGGCCACGGATCGCCTTCAAATCTGCCTCGCGCGATTAGACCGACTGGTCAATGCTGTCGGTTCCTGATTTCAAATCAGGACTGACGAGAACCCCGCATAGGGGACATCGTTTCAAGCCATCCGGCCATTGGTCATTCCAACCAAAAAAATTGCCGCAGTGTTTACAGACGATTTGGATTCTGGCCATGCGAGTAAATTAGTGATTTCATAATCACCGCATTTTATCACATTTTGGAATCAAACCCTCACGCGTCACATGGCGCGCTGCGCAAGGCAACGCTCTTACTGCTTGGCTTTGCAGGTGGTTGGCTCACAATGTCAAAAATCGGATTGCAAGTTTGATGAAACATGGCATCAAAATTTTTGCTGGCCGAACTGTCCGGCTGGCCAATGTTACGACCGCCGGGCGGTTGCTGATTAAGCAACTTTACCGGTTAAAATTCTGACCATTGGGCAGGAAAAAATTAAGGTGATAATATGGCTTCAATCGTAAAACAGTTTTCGTTTCACCATATACCCTGTGATGATGGTGAACCCGTGCGCGAACCCAACAAGGATTCCGCCGCCGTTGGTGAATACCTGAACGAACTTCTTGGGTTTTTGAACGAGGAAACCACGGTTCGAAAATTCATCTTTGAGGCGGATCGCGAGCCGGAAGCTAAAGCCAAACTGTGTGCGCTTCCGACCTCTGCTGGATTTGACGGCTCGGCGGATGTGCTCGCCAAGCGGCTGTATCAGAAGCAAAAGGAAGTTGAATCTGGAACGATCAAGGTCCAGACGGGAGATCTGCTGACGCTGTTTTTTGAAACCGACGGGAAATCTTTTGTCCTGCTGGCCAAGCTTGAGCAGGTGAATTTTTTGAACCGGGTCACCTGGAAAAAGGACTCCGGGTTTCCGTTCGAGAAGAACCGGTTGCTGAAAACCTGCCTGTGTGAAATGAGCCAGGAAGACGGTGTGTGGGTGGTGGGCGAGGTTTCGGTCTATGATTCAAGCTCCCAGTTCCGGAGATTCTGGTGGAAAGATTTCCTCGAACTGACGGAATTGACGGATGACGCCAAGAACAGTCATCGCGCCTACGCGGCGTGGAAAAAACTGTTGGAAGATAACGTCCGTCCCAAATCCAAACTGGATTACCATATTTTACGGAACGCGGTCGGCTATTTTTTCCGCAGCCCGAACCCCTATGTTCACAAGGATGTTGTGAAACAGATTCTTGGAGCCTACCAGCCGGAAAGCACCGATGTGGACAAGGCGGCCCTGATCGCCAAGGCGGAAAAATTGCCGCAGCACTCAAAGGCGCTGGATAAAAGGTTTGACGAGCAGTTCGACATTGATCCGAAGGCGTGCAATGTTCGTTTGCGCCCGATCCGGCTGACCCCGGAGATTGACTTGGTGCTCAAGGCACCGGTGGAACACCTGAAAGATGTTTTGAAGCCTGCGATTCACGGTGGCAAAAAGGGTGTTTTTGTCGTTTCGCCGGAAGGAAACCAAGAAGTCAGCGCATCGTAAGGATCATGTAATGGAACGAATTCGATCCATTCTTGAGTGTATCTTTGGCCCGACCCTTGACGGGGTGACCGTTCAGGAAACTTTTTCCGAATGTTCCGTCACGGCGAAGGGGCAGGTGCAGTCTCCACTGCATGCGGATGCGTTGCAAACTCAGTTGAAGCGGTTGCCGGGTGCAACTTGGGTTCTTTCCGTGACCTTGGATGGCCAGGAATCGCCACATTCACTCTCAGAAATTGACACCGCAAAGGTTGTGAGCTTTTTGCAGGGGATTGGGGATGGTGCCAAGCTTTCACCGGTGGCTTCCGCCAAACTTTTTATTGAAAAAAAGGTGGATGACGCCGTGGACATTTTCAGTCCAGTGGATTTTTTTGCTTGGCTGAACGCGTTGGAAATAACGGAAGCACTGGGCTATTTCAATCAGCTCATCGGTGATCGGGCAACGGTTGCGTTCATTCATCCTTCATTTACTGCCAACCCCTCAACGAGCTGTTTCCGGTTTCAACCCTTAAAGATAGGCCAACCGCCCGCGATTGAGGCCGTTCGGAAGCGGGGAGATTTGTTTACCAACCGGCGTGAGCAGCTGGTTTCCGACTGGAGCACGTTAAGACTTTTTCCGGATGATTTTCGTTGGAAAAATGGCCAGGGCATTGCGGAAATAGATGCCACCTTTGCCAAGCTCGAAAACTTTTTGGGAGTAATGTCGCTGGCTGATTCCACAACCAACGCCAGCAATGGTTTTGTTTTGCGGGTGAAAAGCCATGTGCTGCGGGAACAGACATTGACGTGGGTGGAAATCCCAAAGGAGCCAGACATTCCGTTGAGGAATCTTTATGATTGGTGTTACCTCGATAGCGGTTCCGGTCCGCTGTCGGACAAGCTGGGTTTGGTGCGGAATTACATCTCGCTTTATTGGGAGGGCAGTATTTTGGGGCAGGATGCGCGCGTGGTGGCGGCAGTGCGGGCGGGTTTTGGTATGTATTTGAAGCGTAACCTTAAAGAACTTGTCGATCTTCGGGCGAAAGTTGCCGCGTTCCTGCTTGAGTTGGATGCCAAGGCGACTAAGGCTGTGGAAAGTGCGGCGGGAAATCTGGAAAAAAATTTATACGGCGTGGTGACCTTTGTCACCTCGGTGGTGCTGATCAAAGCGCTTCAGGACAAGACATTCACGGGAGCGTTTTCGCCACAAGTCGCGCTGCTTGGCTGGACGCTCATCGGCTTCTCTGCGCTTCATGCGGTTTATGCTTGGATAAGCACAGACAAGGAAATGATCCGGGCTACGGAGCTATACAATGATCTAAAAAAGCTCTATGACGCATTTTTCACAGAAAAGGATTTTGACTCGATCTTCAGCACGCAAGGTCAGAATCCGATTCAGAAAACGAAGAACTATGTTCGTTCCCGATTGATTTCCATCATGCTCATCTGGTGGGTGACGCTAATTGTTACCGCCGGACTCATCTGGTTTCTCAGGGCTGACCCCAAGCCCAGCTCCGCAACGATTGTCGGCCAGAGCGTTGTTACAATCACGAACGGATCAGTGGCGGCACCGCCAGCGGCTCCATCCACAAATAAGTAAAAGCAAATCCATTCAGGCGAGGAAACTTTTTAACCTGTATGGAATTATCAGCCGGTGTTCGGTCAGCGGTCGGGAAGGGGGAAGTGGAGTGCCTGGCGCATCGCAACCAAGGCGCGACGGCTAGCTTGGGCCACACACGGAAGTTGCGGCATTTTTGCATTGAAAAAGCCCTGGCCATAAAATGGTCGGGGCTTGTCTTGGGTTAGAAAAAATAACCCTTATGCCGAGCTCGGCATAAAGGGTATTTTGCCGGGTTCTAAATAATGCCGAGTTGGACGGGGCGATTCCTTAATTTGTTAGGGAATCGCCTCTTTTTTTTGTTCACCACTCGGCATTATTCGGGTGTCGTCTCACTTCACAACTTCAACCTATGAAAGGAATACACCTATGATTGTTCGTTTTGATCCAAAACTCGAAGAACTGCGCCATCTGCACGTTGGC
>Ga0114951_10003688_pt1 | contig 15639 bp, 16 predicted proteins | sample AM7aDNAmetaG_FD_88677 | JGI IMG/M metagenome (GOLD analysis project Ga0114951, IMG submission 88677) | Freshwater microbial communities from Finland to study Microbial Dark Matter (Phase II) - AM7a DNA metaG | ecosystem: Environmental > Aquatic > Freshwater > Lake | place: Finland: Lake Alinen...
AGCAGCATTGGTCAAAAGCCTGTGTTGTGAGCGTTACGGAAAAGGTACCACGAAGGTATCAGGTATGAATCAACGAAGACGAACAACCGTGAACTGCCGTTCAAGTGTCGAAAGTGATCAAATCATATCGAAACCGGAGAGTGATGTTGCTCCGGGATCAGCAATTCGAGATTTTACCTGCAACCACTGAATACATTGGTGATTAAAATTTGGCACTGGTAACGGATTAGGTCGTTTTTTCCAAGTATTCTTTCCGGACAAAGGTCATCCAGTTTCGGATTTTCGGAAGCTCACAACCAGATAATTCAAGCGGAGATTTCCCCCTTCGAGTCAAGAATTCGGATGAGGACAATGAATGAAATCTCCAGTCGAGCAAAATAAGTTTTAGCTATCTATGAATATTGTCATTTTTTTTAAATCCTTTCATGAGCCTCGTTTTTCGTTTTACCAAGTAGTTGAATCCTTCGAGGGTGTTGTTATAAGGACTCATCTCGGGATTATCGTAATGTGTGAGAAGAAGGTCAAAGTTTCGTTTCAAAAGTCCAACGATCTTTTTCAGCTTTTCATACTCGTTATGTTCTTTGGCATATTGTTGTAATGAAGCGAGTTGTTCCATTGCTTCTTGTTTTGTTTTGGCAAACAAGACTTTTTCCACTCGTCGTTTTATTTCTCGATCTATTTCCGTTTTCGGATGAGTAAAGGGAATAACCTGTCCTGTTCTGGCATATTTATGAAAGACGCAAAGCTGAACAGGAACGGTAGGAAACGAGGTTCGTAATACCTTGAGAAGTCCTGGTTCTCCTTCACAAAAGAACCCCTTGATGTCGCCCTGAATCTCTTCTTTAACCTGTTGTATAAGCTTTGCATAACTTGCTTCCGATTCTTCTTCTACAACGTACCATGATACAATATCGAGTGTTACGACATCAAGAAGAATAAGAAGAACAAAGTCTTCTCCACGAAATTTCATCCAGGTACCATCAAGTGCATAGTATCCTGATCGTTTTGGATGTAGCCAAGAGGTTACTTCTTCTTGTTCCGGGAGTTCGTCAGCAAGATGTTCAATATGGCTGATAAGCATATGTTTCGAGAAGATATCCTCGTCAAACCAGCTTCGCAGAATATCAACAATTGATTGGAACGACATTGCCCGTAAATACATGAATGCAGCTTGCTCAATCATCTCGCGTTCAAACATACCAATAGCCAATAACGGGTCATGGAAAATATGAGTGCAAGCAGGGCAACGATATCTTTGGCAAGAAATATTTTTCCAACCAAGTTTTGTGAAAAGAGTACGTGCTCTTTTGCCAAATCGGATGATATCCAGAGATCCGCATTGAGGACAGTGCTTTTTTTGTCATAAGAATGAGTGGGAAGAAATCAAACAAAACTTGAAAAAATTACCCATCAACGAAAGGTTTGCATGGCATTTTAAAAACGCACTCTTAATAAACTTATCTCGCTCGATTACAATAGTTGCAAGCTCTTTATCAGAGGCCTTTGTCTCTGGTTGATAAACGTTTTCATAATGACAAATTCGGTGCTTTTATTCAAATTAATTTAGATATTATTCGTAAAAAGAAGATTTCGTTTTCTTGTGATTAAAAAAAATGCTTGTAATTACTTTTTTTTAAGGCATATAGCGCTATTCCACCAACCTAATCCGTTACCAGTGCCAAACATGTTAACTACAATTTGGAAAAGGCATTATCCTAGGACATTTTCATATTATTTAAACATAAAAATAGCCGATTACCTGAGTAGACGGTCGTATAACTTGGCGTCGGTCCGAAGAAATCGACCATTGGCGATCTTCGCAAATGACTATATCGGAATACATATAAACCAGTTTGGCCTTTTCGAACATGAAGAATTGGGTGATTTATTCGAATATCTTTCTCCCATTCATTCTGAGTTTAGGGACGGGATGGCCCTTGATGTCGGGGCTAATATTGGCAACCACTCACTATTTTTCTCAGACTATTTCTTAACGGTTCACGCTTATGAGCCAAGTCCGCGTACATTTGAATTGCTCAAAATTAATACAACTCTGATCCCAAATATCGAGGTTCATCCTATTGGATTGGGAAACGTAAAAGGGGAATTTGAGCTTACTCACGACGTTTTGAATCCTGGTCTTTCATCAATGAAAAGTGATAACTCGGTTAACGCTGCCTCAATCAAGGTTCACGTGGAGAAATTGGACGGGCTCTGGCTAAGCCATGCACCAAAGATATGCCTGATAAAGATTGATGTTGAGGGATTTGAGGCAAATGTACTTAGTGGTGGAAATAAAATTATATCTCAATGCCAGCCTTTGATCATTTTAGAACAGCACGAAAGTGAGTTTTCAAATGGCTCTTCCCCATCCATAGGGCTCCTTTCCGAACTTGGGTATAAATTTAGTTGGAAATATAAGCGTAAGCCTTCTAAGTATTGGATCGTAAGGCGCTTGGTTGAGGCTTGGGAAATATTGAGTGGGAGAGACTGTCGTTATGTTACAGCGGCAAATGTCCCGACCGCAAATTATGACTTATTGGTCGCCATTCCTCAGCGATTACACGAGAAACTTGGAGTACTCTAATGGAACTCATTTTCCCCCCCATTATAAGAGCCGCTTTAGAAAGTGTGCTTTTAAGGTTAAATAGTTGCCCAAAGCACGCTGATCTAACTTATTTGGAAAAAGCAAGCATTTTCAAAGAACGCTTTCGTGAAATCGTGTCAGACCCACTGAACCTTTTGATAGATAGGGTGCCTCAGGCTGGTTACATTGATCAAAATGGTTGTGTAATTCTCCACAATGGTAACAGGGTTCCTATAAGCGGAAAGTATGCGTAAAAGATTTCAGCGACATTCTGGTGGTGAATCGAGGTGTACATGAGCCGCTCGAGGAATTTTGTTTCCAAACACTATTGAGCAGGCTCAACGAGTCATTACCGTCAATGTTAGAGCTTGGGGCGTACTGGGCACACTATTCGATGTGGTTGAAAAAAAGCTTTCCAGATGCGTATTGTGTCATGGTGGAACCGGATCGCTCAAACCTTGCATGTGGAAAGAATAATTTCAGCCTAAACGGCTACGATGGCAAATTCATCAATGAGGCAGTTGGCTCAAACCATTGGATGTTGGATAAATATGCTTATTCTAATGATTTACAACATTTAGACATTCTGCATGCGGACATCCAAGGGTACGAGGTTGAAATGCTGCATGGTGCAAATAGATTTCTCGCTGAGCACAGGGCAGATTACATATTTATTTCTACACACTCCGAAGAATTGCATCAGGAAGTCTGTGGCCTCCTTGAGGGGCTGGAGTACAGGGTAGAGATATCCTCGCCAGTCATAACCCATACCACCAGTGGTGATGGGTTTGTATTTGCTTCCTCGCCTAAGGTCAATTTGTTATTCGATGGCTTTGAACCTATTGGCAGAATCGATATATCTCGCTCGAACCCAACAGAGCTTATTGATTATATTGGGAAAGCAAAAGCCTTTGTACATTCTCGCAAATTCTTGTGACCATTTTGGATGCACCCCTACTGAAGAAAGTCTGATGTTTAGTCGGTGGATTATAACTTAACGGAAATGCACAAAAGCTTTTTGTCGACCATACAGACCAACCCAAACGCAGATCAGCATGTTGACTATGCTATCGCTCCCAGAGTCTCAATTGTTATGCCCTCTTTCAACCAAGCGAATTTTATTGAACGCAGTTTGCTGTCGGTGATCAATCAAGGGTATGCCAACTTGGAGCTAATTGTGATCGACGGCGGCTCTTCCGATGCGACTCTCAGCATTATTAAGAAATATGAGCAGTACATCGCATACTGGGTCAGTGAACCCGACCAAGGTCAGAGCGATGCACTGAATAAAGGTTTTGCGCGATCGACCGGTGAAATTCTGGGCTGGTTGAACTCTGATGACATATATATGCCCGGAGCCATTAATCAAGCTGTAGCGTTATTTGTCAAACGGCCAGATAAGAAGATTGTCTTTGGCGATTGGCTGGTTATCGATGAGAAAGACTATTGTCTTGCCCGCGAATACGCATTTGATATGAACATCAATCACACCAAATACGAAGGAGTCTCCGTCAATGCCCAGGCGATGTTTTGGCAACGCGAGGTTCACGAACGCTTTGGCTCCTTCGACCTCGCCTTATACAACACGATGGATTACCAAATGCTCCTCGCCTTCGGTATAAACGAAGGCGAGGGCGCTTTTTTCCGCCTGCCCTCGATATTAGGTTGTTTTCGGCGCTATGAAGGACAAAAAACCGGGTCTGTCAATTTCCAGCGGCAATTGAATGAACATAGGATATTGGCGGAACGTTATTGTTATCGTGATAAATACACGTGGCTTGGTAAGTCAAAAAGATATTATTATCGGCTACGCCGAGGATACTGGTATTTTCGCCGTGCTGGGGTTGTATATTGCATGAAAAAACTCATTGGTATCCATGAAATAAAACCAATAATTTGGAGGTAATCAGGCAATGAGTATAGGCATAGTATCGACAACTTTGCATGTTTCCCCGCAAGAAGGTTTTCCCTTAAATAAGGAATACCTTCAAGGGCGTGATACGTTGAGGGCGGCTATTGGTATCGGCATAGTCTTGATTGTGTTGGCTATTCCTGGCGTGCCAATCGTAGCGTTAATCGGGCTTAGTGTATGGGCTTTTCTTGGCGTTCGGCAGGCCATTCAGGCGATAACCTTATTGATGCTGATCAAGATATTGAATTCTGCTGTTTATGGTGTGGCAGGGATATCGGCGCTCTGGATGTGGTTGGCACTTTTTGTTATAGCCACCCGTATATATTTTTATGCCTTTTTATCGCAACAGTTAAGACATCCTGTTTTGCCAGGATTGTTGATTTTCTCTACGTTCGTTTTATTTCAGTCGGTGTACTTTAGTGTTTACCCACAGGTATCCGAATTCAAACTGCTTAGCTTTTTTTATATTGCATTAGCAATTCTTCTGGCTTTCAGGCTAACTTCACGACTATCAATCGATTGGACACCATGGTTTGTCGGAATGTGGATTGCGGTAACGGTACTTTCTATCCCAACCCTTCTTGTCAAGGAAATTGGCTATTTTCGTGATGGCCTAGGCTTTCAGGGTATATTGATTCATCCCCAGATATTTGGTTTGTTCTTGGCGCCAGGGCTGGCGTGGTTAATAGGGAGAACGATGTTACAATCACAAAAGACTCCTAAAGCATTGTTCATTATTATGGCACTGGTGTTTGTCTTTATTTTTCTTACAAGAGCCAGAACCTCAGTTATCGCTATTTTAGCAGCATTCATTGTGATTTTACTGAGTGCCCAGAATAATCCAAGTTGGCAAAAAGCATTGATACGAAGGTTTGTTAGCCCGTTGGTAATTTTGCTATTTTTGGTTATTTCCCTTAGCCTATTTTATACATCTATTTCGGCATTGATCACCGAATTTGCTATGAAAAACACAGATGCAAAAGATATTGGTTTTGCGTTCCAAGGGTCACGGGGATTTCTCATTGCTGATTCGTGGAAAAGCTTTGTCAATAACCCATTATTTGGTATAGGCTTCGGTGTATCCTTAACCAATGATTTCATACCAGTTTTAGAACCCTTAACCGGACTTCCTTTGAGCGCGACGACCGAGAAAGCACTGCTGCCGGCTGTTATATTGGAGGAGACTGGAATTTTTGGTGCGGTGTTTTTTATGCCACTATTATTTTTATTGATAAGGAATGGCCTTTCGCATCGTGAATTGGCAATACCATTGATGTTTCTTACCTGCCTGATGCTCAATATTGGTGAAATGGTATTTTTCTCGATAGGTGGCATGGGCCTTTACATTTGGTTGCTAATAGGCTGGGCAACTAGTTCACTGGAATAAGTAGTCTCTGATCCGAACGCATATATGTTATAATTAATCCCGACAAAAGAATAATTAAGCCTGATTGAGATGCCATATCGTCTAACCTCCAAAAATAATATAGATTGATGCCGTTGGTATCGAACTCGCTGTATTGAAAATTGCGAAGAATCAGTATGGATTCGAAACACGGCATTAATCAGTTATTGATAGATGTCTTGCACTGGCAGCAATCGAATGGAAACGCAGCTGCAACACTTTTTTTGTACGAAATCTCGAAGAAATTGAACGATCGATCATAATGGTGTCTAAAAACAGTGTGGTAAATGGATTAATATGAGACTTATTCATACTGTTCCGTCAGTAGCAAAGGAAGCCAGTGGGCCTTCATATTCAGTTACACGACTATGCGCTACGCTGATTGAGCGTGGGTTGCACGTTAGTCTTGCTACGTTGGATTGGGCGCCGATGTCGTCGAAACTGCCTTTCCTGCACACTTTTCCACTTGGTTTAGGACCAAGGCGACTGGGAAGTTCCCCAGCGATGAGAAGCTGGTTAAGCGAAAAAGCCGAATCCCGGGAGGTCGACCTTTTCCATAATCATAGTCTTTGGATGATGCCGAACGTCTATCCGGGGCAAGTGGCAAGCATATTCGGCATCCCTTTTGTGGTTTCACCACGAGGAGTATTCACAGAATATGCTATGGCAATCGGCTCAAAAGTCAAACCCCCTTTCTGGCGTTTTGTTCAAAAGCCAGCCCTGAGAGCGGTTAGCCTTTTTCACGCGACTGCCGAATCAGAACTGGTTGATATCCGTCGTGTTGGGTTTCGTCAACCAGTGGCAATCATTCCTAATGGGATCGATATTCCAGCTATATTGCCGAAGAAACCTTCTGTTTTGCGTAAACTCCTGTTTTTAGGTCGGATACATCCCAACAAAGGGTTGGACATGTTACTTCCTGCTTGGAAAGTAGTAGAAAATCGCTTTGAAGATTGGCAGTTGGTTGTCATTGGAACTGACGACATTGGCTATTTATCCCAGATGCAGAAGCTGGCAAATGATTTATCTATCAAACGAATTGAGTTCGGTGGCCCACTGTTCGGTCACGCAAAATGGCAAGCCTATGCCGATGCGGACATATTCATACTCCCTTCCTACTCTGAGAATTTCGGTATGGCTGTGGCGGAAGCTTTGGCCAGCGGTATTCCTGCCATCGTTGCTAAGGGGGCTCCTTGGAGGGGTTTGGAAACGCAAGGTGCAGGTTGGTGGATTGATTTAGGCGTTGATCCTCTTGTTGCCTGTTTGGAAGAAGCAATGGCGCAACCCAGTACAAAACTTTACGAAATGGGTAGTCGGGGGCGCGAATGGATGCAATCAGAGTTTTCGTGGGCAGAAATTGCTCTTAGGATGCAGGCCACCTATTGTTGGATATTGGATGGCGGCATCAAGCCCGACTGGGTAATTGAAAATTATTAATGACATGACCCTTATGCCATACTTTTGGCGAAAATCGGTCGCGGCTGTGACATTTTCCTACTCTGCTCATCATTAACTTCCTTGTTTCAATAATAATCTATGATGCAAGAAAAAGATTGTCTTCGCTGGCAACCAGGTTCCGCCCCAGTCGCGGTGGTCATGATTGCGCTCAACGAGGGACACAATATGGACGCGTGTTGTCAGAATCTAAAGGGCTGGGCACAGGAAGCATACCTTGTGGACAGTTACAGCCAGGATGACACTGTCGACATTGCCTTGAAATATGGGGTGCATGTGGTGCAACGGCGATTTCGTGGCTTTGGCAGTCAGTGGAATTTCGCACTGCGGGAGTTACCGATCACCGCGCCCTGGACGATGAAACTGGATCCGGATGAACGCTTGTCCGACGAGCTCAAGTTAAACATCATTAAGGCGATACAAGAGGCAGAATGCGACGGCATAGCGTTCAATCGTAGATGGTGGTTAATGAAACACCCGCTACCTATCGGCGATAAGGTGCTTCGCGTCTGGAGGACGGGTCTTTGTACGTTCTCGGATGTTGCGGTTAATGAACATCCGATTGTGCCTGGGACGATAAAGTTTGTAGGTGGCGACATGGAGCATCTGGACAGTCCCGATCTTGACCACTGGTTCGAAAAACAAAACCGATATTCAACTTCAGAGGCCATCAATACCTATCTGAAAAAGCCTCTCTCGGATGTCCCGAGCCTGTTCGGCACAAGGATGCAGCAGCGGATGTGGCTGAAGGCACATTTTGATCAAATTCCATTTCGCCATCAGCTCTTGTTCTTCTATTACTGGCTTTGGAAAGGAATGTGGCGATCGGGCTGGGTCGGCTATGCCAGTGCCCGTCTTTGGGCCGACGTATGGCGGTTTCGCGAATATAAGCGCCGCGAAATAGAAATCACTGGATGCCTGCCGGAAAAGCGGCAGTATGGCCCTGGCAATCCGGATACACGTGTCCAGCAATTTGAATAAACAAAGCATGGAAAAGCAAAGGCCTTTCAGAATCGTATTTCTTTATTCCACGGTGGTTGGTCACGTGGTGGGAGTTCTCAAGGCACTGGCACAATCCAACCATGAGACCGAAATAGATGTTGTATTTTGGGATAGGAAACATGCTAATAGCAGTAGATATATTATTCCTGACGACATTAGCATCACAACCGTTTTTCATGCGCGATCGTCGCTGTCAAATGCCGGCTTACTGGAATTGTTGCGCTCAAGGAACCCTGATATTGTTTATGTCTCAGGGTGGATGGATAAGGGATATTTGTGGGCTCTTGAACGCTTTCGCCATGAAGCTGGGCGTGCTCAAGTCGTATGTGGCATTGATGACCAATGGAAAGGCTCGTTGAGACAGTATCTGGGGAGGATTTATTTTCGTCTTTTTTATCGCAGGCTTTTCGACTTCATGTGGGTATCAGGAAAACCTCAATATCATTATGCCCAGCGCTTTGGCTATGCCCATCAAAACATTATCTCCAATCTTCTCTCGGCAGACACTTCAGTTTTTAACAGAAAAGCCGACGTAACACGGCGGTTCGTATTTGTTGGTCGTTTTGCTCCGGTCAAGGGTCTCGACATGTTGCTAAAAGCTTACGAGTCGCTACCAGAACCGACTCGAGCCGAGTGGCCCTTGATATTGATCGGAGACGGGGAGCTAAGGAAAGAGGTCGAGCAACGGGCTTCGTCACAAATTATTGTAAAGCCTTTTCTTCAACCAGCTGCGTTGATGGAAGAACTTATGCAAGGTGGTATTGCCTGTGTTCCAAGCTATCACGAGCCATGGGGTGTTGTGATTCATGAGATGGCGCTTCTTGGTTACCCGCTCGTTTTGAGTTCCGTCTGTGGCGCCGCTTCCGAGTACTTGATAAGCGGTTACAATGGGTATTTATTCCGAACGAATGATGTCGAGTCTTTGCGAGCAACATTATTGAAGATCACAACTCTTTCAATCGAACAACTAGCGACATTCTCTAACAATAGTCACATACTTGGTCAGCGGATTACTCCGGAGCAAGCGGCATATTCACTTCTTTCAGTATTGCCTCTTTCGAGCCTATGAACTGAATGAATAAAAAAATATTGGAATGAGTAATAAGCATTACCAAATCTGTACCAAAACGGTAATGGATACCACCGATCCAGGCATAACATTCGACAAGGATGGGATATCTAATCATTATTGGGATTTTCATAACGTGGTTAAGCCAAATTGGTATCCAGATGCCCTTGGCCGGAAGAAACTTGAACATGAGGTCGAGAAGATAATTAAAGCCGGCAAGGGAAAAGATTTTGATTGTGTGCTTGGCTTGAGTGGAGGGTTGGACAGTTCATTCATGCTGCACACCATGGTTAAGGAGTTTGGCCTGCGCCCGCTTGTGTTTCATGTGGATGGCGGTTGGAACTCGGAAATTGCGGTTCATAACATCAATGTGCTGGTAGACAAACTTGGACTAGATCTGTATACTGAAGTTATCAATTGGACTGAGATGCGTGATTTCCAGTTGGCTTGGTTCAAGTCGGGTGTGCCCCATATCGATATTCCTCAAGATCATGCGTTTATCGCAGTTCTTTATCAGTTTTGTGAAAAATATGGCATAAAGACTATTCTGAATGGTGGTAACATCTCTACGGAATGCGTTGCTATGCCAAAGCAGTATTATTATTGGGGTACTGATATGTCGCAGATTCGAGATATTATCAATCGATATACCACAATCCCACTGCAGACCTATCCATTTAGTTCGATCTATAGGCACAAGCTTTTCCTGAGGTATGTGAAAGGGGTAGAAGTTTTCAAACCACTTAACCTCATGCCGTACACGAAAGAGTTGGCGGTGGATCTTCTTGTGAATGAATATGACTGGAAGCCCTATTCTCAGAAGCATTTCGAATCGCGTTTTACCTGTTTTTATGAAGGGTATTGGTTACCGACCCGATTTGGTGTTGATGTGCGGCGTAATCAATTTTCCAGTTTGATTTTGACTGGACAGTTGACTCGTGACGAGGCCCTGCACAAACTCGAAAAGCCATCTTTTGATCCGAAGACTGTCGTGCAAGACTTCGAATACATTGCAACCAAACTTGGTATTACAACTGAGGAATTGAAAAGTTACCATAATATGCCCAAAAAGTTTTTTTGGGATTACCGCAATCAGCATAAGTTTCTTGGATTGATCGAAAAGACGTTAACAGTCCTTAAAATTGCCCGTCGTGGTGGTGCATTTTAATGGCGACTATAGGAGTCTGTACTGGGATTTACAAGATCAGCATTTGGTTTTCAAGTGATTTTGAAAAAATGACAAAGCAAATTATAGTTCTTTTTAGAGAAATATTGAGGAAATCATATTAAATGTGCGGTATTATTGGCGTTTCTGGTTCATTTAATCCGAAATCACTTCGTGAGGGCTTGATTGCTATCGCTCATCGAGGCAATGACGACTCTGGTGTGTTTGTGAACCAAAATTTTGGAGTTGGCTTGGGGCATGTACGGCTTTCCATTCTCGATGTTTCGTCGCTTGGGCATCAGCCGATGTTAGGTGCGGATGGTGCAGTGGTTCTGGCGTTTAATGGCGAGATTTATAATTTTCTTGAGCTGCGAGCGGAATTAGAGATGAAGGGATTTGTTTTCAGAGGCCATTCGGATACTGAAATCTTGCTCAATCTTTATCTCGCTGAGGGTGAGGAGATGTTACCTCGACTCAATGGTATTTTTGCTTTTGCGATTTTTGATAGCCGTAGCAACACATTATTGATTGCACGTGATGCTTTTGGTGTGAAGCCTCTTTACTATGCTGCTTTGGGCGAACGCTTTGCTTTCGCAAGTGAAATCAAGGGACTTTTGCATTTAGTTCCTGAGGCAAGAGATCTTGATGAAGTAGCGTTACACCGATATTTAAGTTTTCTCTGGTGTCCTGGTGAAGGTACTCCCCTTAAAGTAGTGCGAAAGCTCTTACCCGGTGAAGCAATGTTGGTGCGGAGTGGGCGAATCGAACGGCGTTGGACATGGTATCGGTTGCCCGTGTTTCGAAATATTGAGCCCATTCTTGATGAATCAGCAGTTCTGAAAGGTATTGTGAGGAATCTGCGTCAGGCAGTTCAGCGTCAGATGGTGGCTGATGTTCCTCTTGGTGCGTTCCTTTCTGGTGGTCTGGATTCCAGTTCGGTGGTGGCTTTTGCTCGAGAGATGAATAGGGATATTCATTGTTTTACGATAAAGACAAATGGTCATAAGGATGAGGGCGAAATCGATGATTTGCCTTATGCTCTAAAAGTAGCGAAACACCTTGGAGTACCAATTGAAGTTGTGAATATTGATGCGGGCCAGATGGCAAGGGATTTGGAGCGCATGATTATTCAATTGGACGAGCCCTTGGCTGATCTTGCACCACTCAATGTATTGTATATTAGCCAGTTGGCTAAGGATCAGGGATTTAAGGTGTTACTTTCCGGTGCGGGTGGTGATGATCTTTTCACAGGCTATCGTCGTCACCGGGCAGTGCAGATGGAGCATTACTGGAATTGGCTGCCGCAGGGGATGCGTAGATTGTTAGATAATTGCGTTTCGAAGCTGAATCAGGGTAACATTTTTGGTCGGCGTTTATCTAAACTCTTCAATGGTGCGGAATTGAATGGCGATGTCCACCTGATAAATTATTTCAAATGGGGAAGGGAATTGGATCTCTATTCACTTTATACACCAGAATTCCGGCAGGCTTTGGGTGATGAAGTTGCAGATTTACCAATGCGGGAATTTCTGAAACCTCTTTCAAATAATGCTTTACCTCTTGATCGGATGCTGGCTTTGGAGCAGCGATTCTTTTTGACTGATCACAATCTTATGTATACTGATAAAATGTCTATGGCGGTAGGGGTTGAGGTGCGTGTACCGTTTTTGGATCTTGATCTGGTTGATTTTGCTGCCTGCATTCCGGTTGGTATGAAGCAAAGAGGCACGGAAGGTAAGTGGGTGCTGAAAAAAGCGATGGAACCTTTCTTGCCACATGAGGTGATTTATCGTTCTAAAACTGGTTTTGGTGCGCCGTTACGTCGCTGGATGAGATTTGAATTGCGAGAATTAGTCGGAGATTTGTTGTCTGCCGACAGCTTGAAACGACGGGGATTGTTTCAACCGTTTGCTGTTCAGCGTCTTATTGCAGCAAATGATTTAGGGAAAGTGGATGCAAGTTATACCTTATTTTCTCTTATGAGTATTGAGATATGGTGTCGAGCATTTCTAAAAAACTGACTCTTCGCATATTTTAATGGAAATAGAGTACTACCGTTTTAGCTTGGCGTAATATAAATTTATAAAATGAAACAGAACGGAAAGCTATGATGAATGTGAGATCTATTCCAATAAGCCATAGAGACAACCTCTTCAACGATGCCAGCACAGTAAGCCTTTACAGACAAATCTACCTTTCCAAGGCTCTCGGAGAGTAGCTTTAAAAACTTCACAAGTTACAGAACCAAAACACTCTATTACCTTAGAATACTGCACCTTCCTATCGCATGATGACGTATTAATGTTTCACTTCAAACCATTAAATTCCGCGAAGAACCACTTTTTTTATGTATAAAATCTGTGTTAATTGTGTCATGGATACTTCTGATATTCAGATTAGATTTGATGCGAAAGGTGTCTGTGATCATTGTAATACGTTCTTTAATAAGATTATTCCGAATTGGCATACCGATATCAAAGGGAAGAGGGAACTTCAGGTACTCGTTGATAAAATCAAGCAACAGGGCAAGGGAAAGGACTTTGACTGTATTATCGGAATGAGCGGGGGAATTGATAGTTCATATCTTACATACATTGCAAAGGAACAACTTGGTTTGAGTCCGCTTGTGTTTCATGTTGATGCTGGCTGGAATACACAGGAAGCTGTTAACAATATTGAAAAAATTATTGACAAGCTGGGTCTTGAACTCTTCACGGAAGTAATTGACTGGGAAGAGATGCGTGATTTGCAGCTCGCATTTATTAAGTCTGGAGTGTCGCATATCGATACACCACAGGATCACGCTTATTTTGCAACTATGTACAAATTTGCTGAGCAAAATAAGATTAAGTACATTTTAACTGGAGCTAATCTCTCAACGGAATGCATTAGAAATCCTATTGAATGGATGTATTACCAATCAGATTCCACCCAGTTACGTGATATACATCGTCATTTTGGACAACATCCGTTAATTAATTACCCAATAACCTCTATTTTACATCATAAGGTGTATTTACCCTTCATTAAAGGTATAAAAGTGGTGCGACCATTAAATTATCTTCCCTATATCAAGCAGGATGCTATTGATATTCTTACAGAGAAAATCGGTTGGCAGCCATATTCTCAAAAGCATTTTGAGTCCCGCTTTACGAGGTTTTATGAAGGTTATTGGTTACTAAAAAAGTTTGGGTATGATACACGACGGGTTCAGTATTCCAGTTTGATTTTGACAGGTCAAATGACAAGAGAAGATGCTCTTGCTAAGTTAAGGATTTTTCCTTTTGATGTATCAACCATCGCTCAAGATTTTGAGTATGTGGCGAAGAAGCTGGGTATTTCTGTTAAGGACTTGCAAAGGTATATGGATGCGCCAAATAAGTCATATAAGGATTATAAATCTCAAGCATGGATTTATAATCTTGGTTCATGGGTCATGAAGTCATTTGGATTGGAATTAGGGGGTAAACGGTGATTGCAATTATTAATTATGGTCTCGGTAATATCCAGGCTATCGCAAACATATATAAGCGCCTTAATATACCAGTTGTTGTAGCTACTTCAATTGGTGAGTTGGTAAAGGCGGACAAAATCATTCTTCCCGGTGTAGGTGCCTTTGACTGGGCTATGCAACTATTGAATGAGTCGGGTATGCGGAATTGTCTTGAAGAACTTGTTATGGTTAAGAAACTCCCAATTTTTGGGATTTGCGTTGGTATGCAGATGCTCGCCCGGCGAAGTGATGAAGGTAAATTGGATGGGTTAGGATGGATTGATGCTGAGGTTAAAAAATTTGATGAATTGAAGTTTACTCAAAAAACGCATTTACCCCATATGGGATGGAACGATGTCATTCCGCAGAACACCGACTGCTTGTTTCGTGGTATGGAGGAAAAACCTCGCTATTATTTTTTACACTCATATTATTTTCTGCCTCAAAAAGATAAGGATGTCTTAGCCGTTACTGATTATAACGGTACCTTTGCCTCTGCAGTGCGTTCAGAAAATGTTTTTGGAGCGCAGTTCCATCCCGAAAAGAGTCACCAATGGGGCATTCAGCTCCTCAAAAACTTTGCTGATTTATAGATATGCTACGTTCTCGAATTATTCCCTGTTTGCTTATTAAAAATGGTGGTCTTGTCAAGACAATTCAATTTGGTGAATCTAAATATGTAGGTGATCCCATTAATGCAGTTCGCATTTTCAATGAAAAGGAAGTGGATGAGCTGATTGTGCTCGATATTGATGCGTCCTCGAAAAAGCGTGAGCCTGATTATACCCTCATCAAAAATCTTGCTGCTGAATGTCGAATGCCATTGTGTTATGGTGGTGGTGTAAAAACGATCTCGCAAATTCAAAAAATTATCAGTCTTGGGGTCGAAAAGGTAGCCATCAGTTCAGCAGCAATTGAAACCCCGGATTTAATCACTCAAGCTGCCCATCAGGTTGGTAGCCAAAGTGTAGTGGTTGTTTTGGACGTTAAAAAAACGGGCATATTGCGTCATTATGAATTGTTTACACATAATGGCATAAAAAAACTTGGTATCAACCCCGTTGAATTTGCCAAAAAAGTTGAAGCACTTGGTGCCGGAGAGGTTGTCATCAATGCCATTGAACATGATGGTGTGATGAAAGGATATGATCTAAATTTGATACAAAGTGTCAGAGACTCTATTTCGCTTCCAATGACAGCGCTTGGTGGTGTAGGGACTCTTGCGGATATCGAAGGTCTCATTGCAAAGTTCGGCATTATAGGAGCAGCTGCCGGTAGTTTGTTTGTCTTTAAAGGTAAATATAAAGCGGTACTCATCAATTATCCAGATCGCGCGACCAAAGATGCATTGATTGAGAAAGCATTCAATCTTGCCTAATATTCAACCAAAATTCGTCGAGTTCCATGACTTTAAAACCACCCCATCAAATTTCATCGTAAGGGCAGCAATTCGAGATTTGACCTGCAACCACTGAATACAGTGGTGTTTAAAATTTAACTTTCGTAACATTTTGAATATCAAACTGTATTTTTTTGTATATTTGTGGAAAT
>Ga0114951_10003691_pt1 | contig 15626 bp, 16 predicted proteins | sample AM7aDNAmetaG_FD_88677 | JGI IMG/M metagenome (GOLD analysis project Ga0114951, IMG submission 88677) | Freshwater microbial communities from Finland to study Microbial Dark Matter (Phase II) - AM7a DNA metaG | ecosystem: Environmental > Aquatic > Freshwater > Lake | place: Finland: Lake Alinen...
GGCTTCTTGTACTCCGCCATCAATTCTTCTATAATCTCTTTGCGTATGGCCATGGCTGGTCCTTTCGTTGACCGTAATAGTGTACCGCCGTTGACCATTTACACAAATTTTATGACAGACTCGCCAAAATATGTCCTTCCCAAGAATCTATAGCAATATATATTCCTGTTGGCGTATCAGAGAAAACCTTTTTTTCCGTGTGTCCTTTAACAAAGAACGGCAGCATTCCCCCCACATCATTCGAACCTATCCTGATGATCCATGCATTTTTCTCTGAATTAAGCTCTTGGAAAAAACCTGACTCATCTTTCAACGGTAAATACTTTCTTTTATACGCCACTTCTTTAATAAGAGAGAAATCAGGGGCTGCCTTTAATTTACTCTTTATTTCCCTGAATAAAGACCCGCGTTCACGCGCAGCCTTGAAAATATCCATCCAGAATTTTTTATCTTCGCCCTTTGATCCTTTGGACTTAATCCCTTTCAAGAAATTTTCCGATGCCAGACGAAACTTCTTTAACAAACCATTGATCTCAGTCAAAAACATTACCTGACGGGTTTCTTCTTTCCATAACTTCTTCTCATTCTTTTTCTCCAAAGGGATATCCCACATGGCAGCGTCTTTAACAACTGATGACCCTGAATTACGTGCATTTAAACTTTCCATTTTCTTTCCTAGAATCTGTATGCCTTCCTCTATAATTTTAAAATCAAGCACATCTTTCAACAGCACCGCCGAAGCAATCCTGGGTGTAACTTCATTTAATGCCGCCCTAATCATCTGCAGATTAACCACAGAAGAACTCGTCCACGCAACCTGGAACATGGCCTTGACTATGGGTGGAATATCATTAGTCTGCGCATGGGGTAAAAATGAGTTTAATTGTTTTATCGCAACAACTTCTTCTTTCCCAAGAACATTCAAGATCGTCTCCGACAAGTTTATCTTGGACAACTTCTGCATCAACGTCTTCAATTGTTTTTGAACCACGGCCATCGAATCGTCGGCCATCCGCATCTGTGCCGTGATCCTGACCGCCTGGCCCCTGGTCGCGGCATTGTCAGGATTAAAACGTTCCACCACATGTGCGGCCGCCAAATCCTGGACACCGCCCGAGAAGTACTTGCGCGGGATAGCCTCGCCGGTGGTCTGATTGATGTCTTCTTTAATAAAATTAAAAACTCCCTGCTTATAAGCCGCTTCATACTGCGACCAGATCTGCTGCGGATCGATGTCCGCGCCCGCCTGCGCCACCCACGCGCCCTCGACCCCGCTGGTCTTGGCACGGTTGGCATATACCTGGGTCAACAAAGCGTCTTTCAGGTTCTTTTTATACCAGGTCGCCAGGATCATGGCATGAAAGATCTGGCGGAGCCGGGCAAAATTTTTCCCGGTGTTAACTTCCTTCTCAAGTTCGGGAAGGACAATCTCGCGGATGAGCTTCTTGGACAACTCGGCTGAAGGAGTTGTTTGGGACATGGCTACATAATCGGCTTCAAGCTGTACCTTCAAATGCGACCCGACCACAAAGGCCGTGTTCTGACGGACAAATACATCGGCCTTGTCAGCCGACACCCACACCTTGTTAAACGTATCAACAGGAATATCCGATGTCCCCAGCTCCTTCTGCGCACGTGCGTACACCCTGGCCCAGAATTTTTTACCAAGGTCCGTATCCGGATGAATGAAAGACGCGGTCACCTGCTTTAACAGATAATCCTCAGCCAGCATATCGCGGCCCAGTTCAGTCTTGCCCAGGTCTTCCGGCAAGATACGGTTTTTTTCATAAGGAGAAAGGTTCACCCACTGGTCTTTTTCAGCCAAAGTGAGCGAGGCGAGGAAATATTTGACGAGGGTGTTGGCTTGTTCGCGGATCAGGGTGTTATCGGCACCTGGTTTCAGGCCACTATCACCCGTATCTACAATAAAATCAAAGAGAATCGGATTATCAGGATGTACCGTGAGGCCTTTGAAAATGAGCGGCACATACACCGGACTGGCGTTGACCATGGTCCCGGGCTGAGGCAACACAAGCGTCTGCGCATAAGACGCCTCAGGCGCCAGTGCGATGAGAGCACTTAATACCATGGAAAGAACAGACCTGATCATAAACTATCCTCTTCCTTGACGGTTGCAAGCATGAATAAGTTTGATGGCATGAAATATGCCACAAAGATGCCATATCATTATACAACTGTCAAGAAACAGAACTTTCTATTTGTCATTGGGTAATTTGTTGATGCCCCACTGATAAAATCGCTCAAGCTGTTTCAGGCAATCCAGGGCATCGGTCTGCCGAAAATCACGCTCTTCGTACTCTATGGCAGTTTTCTTGGCAATGATACGGGAAAAATTCTTACTTTGATTATCCGCTCCTTCGAAGTCAACCTTATAAAGAAGTTCCGCGGCTGTAACGTGATCTTCCCCCGCATTGCGTTGGCCAAGGCAATACACCGTAATAGCATCATTCATGGAAATCGCACAATGGACAGCATTAACTCCCAAGGCGGCCCAATACGCACGACCCTGGGCCTCTTTCGCCATCTCATACAATTGTCGGGCGCGGTTTAAAAAGATCGTGTACTTGCTGCGTTCCACTTCTTTTACTTTGATTTGCTTGGCTGTCATTTGAAAGCCTCCAATCCTTTACCAAAAATCACTTGATGAGATTGTGTCGCAGATTTAATGAACACGGGCCCTTCAGCACACTTATTTTTAAATTCAGATACAGAATAAACCCGGGCATCGATATTAAGCCCGGTTTCCTGAATAATACTACGGTTCATATCGATAAAAAAATTCTCTACAACTTCTTTATCCGCGCTGTCCTTAATGATAACGAGGAAATCAATATCGCTTGTTGGACGTTCCTGGGCGATGGGAACACTTCCGTAAAGAACAACAGAAAAGATCTGTTTTTTTAGAAATGAGTTCTCGATTTCTTCCTGGATCCTATTCCAGAGAGTCTGGGGGTATTCGGCTTCAGAACGGAAGAGAGGTTTCAAAAGCTTTTCAACACCCCAGTTCTTTGAATTTAATTGATAGGCAAAGGCTCGACCAAAACCCTTGCGATCCAGGATACCCTCATTGTAGAGATCCCGTAAAGCGGACTGCACAGGAGTCGAGGCCACGTTGAGAAGCTTGGCAACTTGTCGACCTGTTGTCTCTCCTCCTGCAGAACAAAAAAATCGCAGAACCTTGATCTTGGTTTCCGTGTTCAAAATCTTATTCAAGGGCTTATTTAAGCGCATATACCCTCCCTTGGGCTATGTGAGCTATATTTAGGTCATATGACCTTTATTAAGCTCAATAATACCCTTGAAAGAGCATTCTGTCAAGTACTGGACATACAGGATGACCGGGAAAAATTACGCCCCGCACTTGCCGGCGTGGGGGCAGGAGGAAGCACAGGCAGGTTTAGGAGCGGGCTTGGACTCGGTCTTGGGGGCGTCTTTCTTTTTATAATCGGTTGCGTAGAAACCGGTCCCTTTAAAGATCACGCCGTTACCCGAGCCGATCAGACGATGCAGTTTTTCCTTGTGGCACTGAGGGCATTTTGTCAGCTTATGGGCCTGCATGGACTGCAATTCTTCAAAAGCATGGCCGCACGCGCTGCATTCATATTCATACGTAGGCATAACAACCTCGGTTAAAATAGACAAGCGACGCCTGTCTTTATTTGAAAACCTTCTTGATCTTATCCTTGATCGAACCGCTCGACACCTCTTCGCCGCTGGCTTTCGCAAACTCTTCCAGGATGCGGCGCTGTTCGGCGGACAATTTCTTGGGAACATCCACCATGACCCGGGCATACAGATCTCCGGTCGTCCCGGCATCATGCACATCCGGCATGCCCTTGCCCTTCAAGCGGAACACCTTGCCGCTCTCGGTGCCTGCGGGAAGTTTCATGGTCACAGGCCCGGCCAGGGTATCTGCCGTCACTTCGCCCCCGAGCGCGGCCTGCGTGAAAGCGACCAAGAGGTCCATCTCCAGGTCCCGGCCCGAACGACGAAACTTTGGATGCGCGCTGACGCGGATAAAAATATACAGGTCCCCCGCGCCGCCCGGCCCCACCTCGCCCTCGCCGCGCATGCGCATCTGTGAATCGTTGTCCAGCCCCGGCGGGAATGTGACATCAATATTGCGCACCACACGGTTATGGCCCGCACCGCGGCACACGGAACACGTTTCCTTAATGACACGTCCCGCACCGCGGCAGGTCGGACAGGTCTGCGCCAGGCGGAAAAACCCGCTGTTGATCATGACCTGCCCCTGCCCGCCGCAAGAGGCGCACTCTGTCATAGCCGTACCGCCCTTGGCCCCGGTTCCCTGGCAGTCGCGACAAACCTCATTGCGCGGCACCTTGATCGTCTTTTTAATACCCTTGAAGGCTTCTTCCAGCGGGATCTCCACCTCATACTGGATGTCCCTCCCGCGCGCCGCCCGGCGTGAACGCCGTCCGCCGCCGCCGCCAAAAGCGTCGCCAAAGAAATGGCCGAGGATCTCGTCCATGTTCCCTTCGCCAAAAACGCTCGAGAAATCCGCGCCGCGAAAGATGTCCTCGGAAGTATAGTTCTGGTCGATCCCCGAATGGCCGTACTGATCGTAGGTCTGCCGCTTTTTGACATCGGACAGCACCCCGTACGCCTCGGATATCTCCTTGAACCTTTCTTCCGCGCTTTTTTTCTCTTTCTCTTCAACGCGGTCGGGATGATACCGCATCGCCAGCTGGCGGTAGACCTTCTTGATCTCTTCCGCACTCGCGTCCTTCTTGATCCCGAGGATCTCGTAATAATCTTTTTTCATTTATCATCCTGGACCTTGAAGTCCGCATCGATCACATCATCCTTGCCGCCGGCGGGATTTTCCGGTTTCGGTTCCTCAGCTCCGCCTGCCGCAGCGCCGGGATGAGCGGCATCCGCCTGTCCGGGCTGTGCGGCCTTGTACATTTCCTCGGCCAACTTGTGGCTGGCTTTGGTCAGGGCTTCGGTCGCGGATTTGATACGGTCAGCGGCCTTGTCCTTGACAGCCTGTTTGAGCCCCTCAAGTTCTTTGAGAATAGTATCCCTCTCCGCCTGGGGCACCTTCTCCCCGTAATCCTTGAGGGCTTTTTCCGTCGAATATACCAGGGTATTGGCCTGATTCTCAAGTTCCGCCTCGTCCTTGCGCTTCTTGTCCTCTTCGGCATACTTTTCCGCTTCCTTGACCATCGTCTGGATCTCGTCTTCCGAAAGCTTCTTGGGAGACGTGATACGGATAGACTGTTCCTTGCCCGTAGCCTTGTCCTTGGCATGAACATGGACGATCCCGTTCACATCGATGTCAAAGGTCACCTCGATCTGCGGGATACCGCGCGGGGCCGGCGGAATGCCGACCAGGTCAAAACGTCCGAGTTCGGTATTGTCATTGGCCATTTGCCGCTCGCCCTGCAGGACACGGATGGTGACGGCGGGCTGGTTGTCATCGGCGGTTGAAAAAACCTGGCTCTTCTTGGTCGGGATGGTGGTATTGCGCTCAATGATGCGCGTGGCCACACCACCCATGGTCTCGATGCCCAAGGACAGCGGCGTGACATCCAACAGGAGCACATCCTTCACATCCCCCTTGATGATACCGCCCTGGACGGCGGCGCCAAGAGCCACGCACTCCATGGGGTCAATGCCGCGCTCGATCTTCTGCCCGACCTCTTTCTCGACAAACGCCTGCACGATGGGCATACGCGTGGGGCCGCCGACCATGATGATCCGGTCAACCTTGACATCCTGCCCTAACTTCGCCGTTGCATCCTTCATCGCCTGGCGGATCGGCCCGCGGCAGCGGTCCACGATCGGTCCCACAAGACTTTCCAGTTTGGCGCGGTCCAGGGAAAGTGTCAAATGCTTGGGGCCGGAAGCATCTGCCGTGATGAAGGGCAAATTGATATCCGTCTGGATCGTCGAAGAAAGCTCGACCTTGGCTTTTTCCGCGGCTTCGCGCAGACGCTGGAAGGCCATCTTGTCCTGCATCAGGTCGATCCCGGTCTCTTTTTTAAACTCGCCCACAATATGGCTGATGATGACATTGTCCATGTCGGTCCCGCCCAGAAGATTGTCGCCGCTCGTGGAAAGCACCTCGAACGTACCGCCTTCCCCCATCTCAAGGATGGTGACGTCAAGCGTTCCGCCGCCCAAGTCAAACACCATGATCTTCTGTTCCTTGCCGGCCTTGTCCACGCCGTAAGCCAGGCAGGCCGCCGTGGGCTCATTGATGATGCGCAAAACCTTTAATCCCGCGATCTCGCCCGCGTCCTTGGTAGCCTGACGCTGGTTATCATTGAAATACGCCGGGACCGTGATGACCGCCCCTTCCACCGTATCACCCAGATATTTCTCGGCATCATCCTTGATCTTCTGAAGGATAAACGCCGATATCTGCTGGGGCGTAAATTCCTTGCCCATCACGCTGAACTTGTGATCGGTCCCCATCTTGCGTTTGGCGGCATACACCGTGCCTTCCGAATTCATGGCTGCCTGGCGACGGGCCGGCTCGCCCACAAGCCGCTGGCCGTCCTTGGTGAACGCGACAAACGACGGGAACGCCTTGCCGGACGCCACGCCAGCACCTTCCGCCGACGGAATAATAACCGGACGCCCGCCCTCAAGGACCGCGGCGGCTGAATTTGATGTCCCAAGATCGATACCGATAACTCTACCCATAATTACCTCCTGTTATTTTATAACAACCACGCAAGTACGGGCGGGTCTAAGACCCGCCCCTACACGCCATGGAATACATCCACTAATTTTTTTTCGAAACCTTGACTTTCGCTGTGCGCACGACGCGACCGCCCAGCGTGTACCCTTTCTGAAAAACCTCAAGGACCGTGCCGTCTTCCTGGTCGGGAGACTCCACCACCATGAGCGCCTCGTGACTTTCATGATCAAACTTGCGCCCCAGCGCCTCGATCTCGCGCACATCATACTTTTTTAAAAGCTGCTGCATACGGGCATACACCATTTCAACGCCTTTGAGCAGGATCTCGACTTCCGCAGGGCTGGCCTTGGCGGCCACGATCGTGCGCTCAAAATCCTCAAAAAACCCTAAGAGTTCAATGATCACCTCTTCATGCGCATATTTGATGAGAGAGGCACGATCGCGTTCGTTGCGCTTGCGCATATTGTCAAAATCAGCGAACAGACGGACATAAGAATCCCTGGCTTCCGCGAGCTCCTGCCTGAGCTTGTCGATCTCGCTGACGAGCACAGGCTCAACAACCGTATCCCCCGCCTCTGGCTCAATATTTTCGTTATCTTCGTCTTTCATATTTCTCCCGAATTGAAACCGGCTCAAAGCGTATCATGCATCAGTGTAGCCACATACTCGAGGGTGGACACCACACGCGAATAATCCATACGGACCGGACCCAGCACCGCAATACGCCCTGTCAACCCCCGGCGGCTTTCAAAACGCGACACCGCCATGGCACAATCCTCAAACGCCACACAATCGGTTTCCTGTCCGATATAGATCTTGATCCTTCGGTCCAGGTCCCGCCTGAGAACCGCCAGCACCCGGTCCTTTTCCTCCAGGATCTTAAGGATGGCCACCATTTTCTGAAGGCTCTGCGCACCCACGGCTTCGGCCAGATAATTCATCCCGCGACAAATATAATGATGCGGCCTTCCATCGATCATGACAAGGCTCATGCACCGGGTCGTTTCCGCGATCACCTGCGTCGTCCTCTCGGCCAGCGCCTCGAATTCTTCGACCCCCCGCTCGTATTCCTTGCGGATACGGCGCCGCTCCTCATCCAGCAGTTCGATCTCCTGCATGAGGAAATCAACATAATAACGGTAACCCCGCTCGGTGGGCACGCGGCCGGCCGATGTGTGCGGATGCGTCAGGTAGCCGTCATCTTCCAGTTCCCCGAAAATATTGCGTATGGTCGCGGAACTGATATCCTTCTCGTATTCTTCAGCGATAAAAGCGGAACTGACCGGTATGGTTGTGCGAATATAATGCCGGACCACCATCTCCAGAATAATATCTTTGCGCTGATGTGGATCTGCACGCATAGCAGTCCTTCCTTACCTGTCATGGTTAGCACTCTGACGGTCGATTTGCCAGGCGCGCATTATAAAAAAAACACGCGCACGTGTCAATTCATTTGCATCCCTATTTTTCCGCATCCTCAAAAAAATGCTCTTCCGACTTTATTTGGCCCGAGGGATAATATGCTGTGCGCCCAACACGCTTCCCGTGCACATATACATCAGCCGCCATGATCCGTCCGGCTTTATCCATGGTCCGGAAAACACCGCTGCGTTCATCCTGCACAAAAAGCCCCTGGCTCTTCAACTCCCCGGTAACATAATATTCGCGGCCCATGCCTTCCTTGCGGTCCAACATAACCGGAATCACCCAATGCAGTTCCCCGGTCTCATAGAACTCACGCCAAGAAGTATCCTGGATCACGCCATCGACATAATTGGATCTGGCGCGAAGTTTACCATTTTTATAATAAACATCGACCATCCCGTTTAACTGATCGTTTTCAAAGAACCCGCAACGCATCAACTCGCCAGTGGCGTAGTATTCCCGGCCCCTGCCGCTGCGCACACCATTGTCAGCCTGATAAACACCTTTTAACCGGGCATTCTCATCATACGCACGGATCATGCCGTGCTGCACGCCGTTCACATAATCATACTCACGAAAAACCGCACCACTGGGATAAAACACACGCGTGCGGCCATTCTCCTGACCACGATGAAATTCCCGCTCGCGCACCAACTGTCCCGACGAGCTGTATTCATGGACAGGCCCATCCTGCGCCCCCTCGATGAATGTGACCTCAGAACTGATCCACCCGTCAGGGTCATACGTCGTCTTGACCCCGTGCAAACGATCCTGACGATAAAACGCCTTGGTCAACGGCCTGCCGTCTTCCCGATATTCCTCCAGAACTCCATCCAGCTGTCCGTTGTTATACGTCCCCGCCGCACGAAGTAACCCGTTGGGATAAAACACACGGAAACGGCCATGCGGCACACCCAGCTGGTACTCAACCGTACGCACAAGCAGTCCGTGCGCGTCGAACTCATCGTAAAACCCGTCTTTGACCGGCTCTTCAGCAAAAGCCGCAGCAGTCAGGCAAAGAACAATACCTATCAAACAGAGGATACGTCTGGACATATGTTTTTTATTCTACCAGACGCAACGCCTCTTTCAATGATCCAGCAATAATTATGCCAGAGCGATCGTGACGCCAGATCCCTTGGCTGCTTCCACCATGAGACTGGCGCCATCCTTGATCTCACCTTTAAGTATCTTCAGCGCAATGGGATCCTGCACCGCGCGCTGGATCAGACGCTTCAACGGCCTCGCTCCGAATTGCGGATCATAGCCTTCCCGTGCGAGCCAGTCCCGGGCCTTGTCCGTCACTTTAAGGCTGATCTTGCGTTCGGCAAGACGCCGCTCCAGGATAACCATCTGAATGTCGACAATATGTACCACATCCTCTTTTTTCAAGCGTTCGAATACAATGACCTCATCGATACGATTCAGGAACTCCGGGCGAAAATGCCCGCGCAAAGCCTCCCGAATGCGTGTTTCCACCACACTTCTTTCCTCTTCCTCCAATGTATACTCCGTCCCGATATTGGACGTCATGACAATGATCGTGTTCCTGAAATTGACCGTCCGCCCATGGCTGTCCGTCAACCGTCCATCATCGAGAATCTGCAAAAGAACATTAAACACATCCGGGTGCGCCTTTTCGATCTCATCCAACAAGATCACACAATAGGGCCGGCGCCGTACCGCTTCGGTCAATTGACCGCCTTCTTCATAACCCACATACCCCGGCGGCGCCCCGATGAGCCGCGCCACCGAATGCTTTTCCATATACTCGCTCATATCGAGCCGGACCATCGCATTCTCATCGTCAAAAAGAAATTCCGCCAGCGCCTTGGTCAGTTCTGTCTTCCCCACGCCCGTGGGCCCGACAAAGATAAACGACCCCATGGGGCGATGCGGGTCATTAAGCCCCGCGCGCGAGCGGCGGACACAGGTGCCCACAAGGTCCAGTGCATTGTCCTGACCCACGACACGTTTTTTCAGCGCGGCCTCGATATGCACCAGTTTCTCCGCTTCTCCCTGACGGATACGCGCCAGGGGAATCTTGGTCCATTTCGCCACAACAACGGCAATATCCTCCTCACCGACTTCCTCCTTAAGGAGCGGCTGACCGGCCTGGAGTTTTACCAGTTCGGCATTCTTCGTCTCAAGATCCCGGCGCAACTCTACCAGCTTCCCATAGCGCAATTCCGCAGCACGGCCGAGGTCACCCTCACGTTCCGCCTTAGCCTCTTCCAATCTGAACTGCTCCATACGCGCCTTGATCTTGCGCATATGATCAATAAGCGCTTTCTCCTCCTGCCAACGCTTGCGCAGGCCAATATTAACCTCCCTGAGATCCTTCAACTGGGTCTCGAGTTTAACAAGGCGCTCCCTCGAGGCGTCATCCTTCTCCTTGACCAGGGCCTGGCGCTCGATCTCAAGCTTGCGCACATGCCGCTCGCTCTCATCAAGGACATGCGGCATACTGTCAATGGCGATGCGCAGGCTTGAGGCGGCCTCATCAATAAGGTCTACCGCCTTGTCCGGCAGGAACCTGTCAGCAATATAACGGTCCGACATCACGGCTGCCGCCACGATGGCCGGGTCCTGGATGCGCACCCCGTGATGCACTTCATAACGTTCCTTCAAACCCCGGAGGATCGCGATAGTGTCTTCCACCGACGGTTCAGCCACAATGACCGGCTGAAACCTGCGTTCCAACGCCGGGTCTTTTTCAATGTGTTCGCGGTACTCGTCCAGTGTTGTGGCCCCCACACAGCGCAAGGCCCCGCGCGCCAGGGCAGGCTTAAGCATATTGGACGCATCAAGCGCACCATCCGCACGCCCGGCACCGACGATCGTATGCAATTCATCAATGAAAAGCACAATTTCCCCGGCCTTGCCTTCCACTTCCTTTAAAAGGGCCCGCATCCGTTCTTCAAATTCACCGCGAAATTTCGCCCCGGCCAGAAGTGCCCCTATATCCAGGGAGATCACGCGCTTGCCCTTAAGACTTTCGGGGACATCCTGAGACACAATGCGCTGGGCCAGCCCCTCCACAATGGCGGTCTTGCCCACCCCCGGCTCACCGATCAATACCGGATTATTTTTAGTACGGCGCGAAAGCACCTGTACCACACGCCGGATCTCCTCATCGCGCCCGATGACCGGATCAAGCTTCCCTTGAGCCGCAAACGCTGTCAGGTCACGGCCATACTTCTCAAGCGGATTTTCATTATCCTGAGCATTGTCTAACTGCATATCAACCTCCATCCAACCATTATCTTATCACTCAAGCCATCAGAGTGCTAATTTATTCGCTTTAAAAAACCCCTTGAGCGAATCACACCAAGGGGTAAATCTGTCTTGAAATTAATACAACCTGCGAATTTTGTCAAGTTTTTTCCCTACCGACTCAGACCCGCGCTCTGCGCAGGTTTGCAAGAGCGCGGCGAGATGCTGCGGGACCGTGGCCCTGACGTGAATCGTGTCCGCCAGATAATCCATGCCCTCGACATGGCCTTCCTGATATATCCTGTTAATGAGATCCATGCGCGCCATGGGAATACGGATGTCCACGTCAACAAGCCTCCCGCCCAATTCCTGGTCAATAAGGTGCAATAATCCGCCCATATTGCTCTTGGCTCGCGCGGAAATGAGCACCGACTTGGGATATTTCTGACGAGCCGCCGCGAGCAGCTCAGGATCCGGCACCGCATCAATCTTGTTGAGCACCAGGATCGTCGGCTTGGCCAGCACATCAAGCTCCTGGAGCACCTTGTCCACGCTCTGCTTCAGGTCGGCATGGGCGGGATTGCTGATATCCATGACGTGCAGCAAGATATCCGCGCTTTGCACTTCCTCCAGTGTCGCCTTGAACGCTTCAATCAGATTGTGCGGCAGATCATGCATGAACCCGACTGTGTCGGAAAAAACCACTTTCTGGCGGCTGGGCAAAACATACTGGCGCGCCAGCGAATCCAGCGTCGTAAAAAGACCGTCGCGGATCGTCTGATGCGATCCCGTGAGCGCATTGAGCAAGGTAGATTTCCCGGCATTGGTATAACCGACCAGTGAAATAAGCGGAATATGCTGGCGCTCGCGATGCTTGCGCTTGGTCAAACGCGACCGCGTGACATCCGCCAGATCCTTCTTCAGCCTGTCGATGCGGTCCCCGATGCGCCGACGATCCACTTCAAGCTTGGTTTCACCGGGCCCCAGGGTGCCGATACCGCCGCCCTGGCGTGAAAGGTCGTCATAATTCCCGGCCAGGCGCGGCAGGCGGTACGCCAACTGGGCAAGTTCTACCTGAAGCTTCCCTTCCTGCGACACAGCACGGCGTGCAAAAATATCCAGGATCAACTGGGTCCGGTCAATGGTCTTGATCCCGATGATCTCCTCAAGATTGCGCTGCTGAACCCCTTTCAATTCCTCGCTGAAAATGACAGCCTGGACGCCCAGCAGCCGTGCCTGCTCGGCCACCTCAAGAACCTTCCCGCTATGGATCAGGGTGGCGGCAGCAGGAGGGCTGGCCGGACAAATGAGCGTGCCCGCCACGTCGCCATGGCAGGCTTTAACCAACTCCGCCATTTCACGGGCCGTATCCTCGATCGGCCATGACCCCTTGAGCTTAAAATCCACGATCGCCAAAAGAACTTTTTCCATTATGACCCCTTAAGCTTTTCAACCAGCCTGTCGGCTGTCACACCAGGCGCTTCCTGCGGCCCGAGCATTAACCACGCGACACGCTTATCCTTGCGGAACCAGGTCATCTGCCGTTTCACATAATGACGTGTATGCAGTTTGATCAGATATTTGGCGCGGTCAACGTCATAAGAACCATCCAGAACCCCCTTGATCTCAGGCAGGCCAATGATCCTGGCACCGGTCGATGACAATGGCAGGCTCAGCAGGAACCGGACCTCTGCCACAAGTCCCGCGCGAAACATATCCTCCACCCGCGCCTCGACCCTGCGGTACAATTCTGCGCGCGGACGTTCCAGGCCAAAAACACGCACATCATACTGCCCCCAAAACCCTGCGCGGGTTTTCTGTTGCACAGAAATCGGAACACCGGTAGACCTGAAGACTTCCAGCGCGCGGACAATGCGCCGGGTGTCGCCGGGCTTGATCATGGCCGCGGCCGCAGGATCCACCCGCATCAATTCCGCATACCGCGCCGCGGGATCTTCCGTCTCCAGAGCAGCCCTTACCACAGGATCCGCCGCCCCTTCAAAAATACCGTCGAGAAGAACCATCATGTACATGCCGCTCCCGCCTGTGATCAGCGGCACTTTCCCGCGGGCGTGGATATCAGCCACAGCCGCGGCCGCCAGGGCACGGTAACGCGCCACGCTGAACTCTTCTTTGACGGAAACAACATCAATCAGATGGTGCGCAACGCGGGCCCGCAGAAGCGGTGCAGGCTTGTCGCTGACGATCCCTGCCTCGCGGTAAACCTGCATGGCATCGCAGGAGATAATCTCGGCATTGATCTTTTCAGCCAGGGCTGCGGCCACGGCTGATTTCCCAACCGCTGTAGGCCCGACGATAAAAATAACAGGCAAGCGTGCGGTCACGGATAAATACGCGTGGGATATCCCAGGGCGGACAATTTGGCTTCGAGCGCCAGGGCCTCTTTTAACGCGGTCATGCGTCCGACACGAACACGATAAAACAGCTTCCCATTAGGCGCTGTTGTTTCAACCGTATAGGCGTATTCTTTACGGCCAATTAAATCCTGTGTGAGACGCTCGGCACGGGGTTTTTCGGTAAAAGCACCGACCTGGACCGTAAAATACTGTTTCTCTTCAAGGAGCTGGCGCGCCACGCCGCTTTCAAAACTCTGCGGGTATTCCGTGATGATCTTCTCAAGAAACTCGTGGGCCTTGCCCCAGCGAGCCAGCCTGAGATTGGACCGCGCTACCTTGAGGTAAATCAGGCCCATGATCTCGGAATGCCGGTGTTTGTTCATGAGCGATACTGCTTCCTTGAGCGCATTCTCGTAAGAACCCTGCATGTAAAGCGTATCGATCACGCCAATGTAGGCTTTCTCATAAATCTCGCTCGACGGGCGTTCATTGACCACCTTTTTAAACGCATCATAGGCCTGCGGATAATCCCCCAGGCGCAAATAACTTAATCCCAGATAATACCCGGCGCGCGCCGCATCGTCGCGGGATAACCGTGCCTTGAGCAATATCCGGGCAAGCTCATTGGCCTTCCCGTAATCTTCCTGGATGATGGCGGATTCAACATCCGCAAAAGGATTGGCCTGGGCGAAACATGCCCCGGGTGCCGCAAGAATAAAGACGCCAAGTAAAATACGTTTCATGAAATCCCCTTATTGAATGAATCCAGACAATGCAGATACTACAACTATACGCAGGAGAGGGTGTCTGTCAACGAAAGTTTGGCGGGGGAAAAAACAGGGGGGACAGAGCAACAGAGGGAACTACCGTTTGGTGGATTCGTCTTTGGGGAAGGGCTCTGACCGCCCCTGAATCTTGATGAGGAAATCTGGTGCTGAAGGACCCTTTTTCCCCCTCCCCTTGCCAGCCATCAACGGCTGTCCACGTGCCCAAGTATGCACCAAGGATCGTGAAAGATCAATAGCTCCAAATGTAAAAGTAATCATATTGAAAATCTGTCCAGTGACTGATTGCGCGCCATTAAACATGCCCTGCATCAAACGGGTTGACGACCTTGATGCCCTCATACGATCGGCCTGAACTAAAGTCCTCGCTCAGGATCTCGTCGGCTTGAGCTGACCTGGCTGCCGCGATGATCAAGGAATCCCAGAAAGACAGCTTCAATGTCATCTTCAACCGTATCCCTTCCGTCAACAGCGCCGCATCGTTAACAACAACGTTCCATTGAAGCAGGTCTTCAATAATTTCCGCCGCCAGGTTGTCGGAAACGCCCTTCTTGATAAAATTAACATAACACTCCTGCAAAACCTGAATGCTGATGCTCGGAGGGATCGTTTGTCCCCATAATGATTTAAGGATGCGCACCGCCATCATATGGCGAGGCCCCGCATCAAGGTCATAGGCATAAATGATTATATTGGAATCAACAAACACCTTCTTACTCATAGATATCCGCCCGGCTTAACGGCTTGCCGCCCAAATGCAACCCTTGCTTCAGGCTTGCCAACGCCCGTGCCCGCGCGCGCTGGTAATCATCCGACGCCGATACTTCAGACGCAATAAGGTCACTGACCCATTGGGAAAGCGATTTCTTATAAGCAACAGCCTTGTATCGCGCCTTATGCAGGAGCTGTTCATCCAGCCTCAAGGTAATATTCTTGGTCATAAACCCAATCTCCTTAGACAAATATTAGCACATTTTATGTGCAGAATAAAGCGGAAAGACAGCGCATAAATCGTAAATCTTTAGCGGTAAATCTTTAGCGAGCTGAGAGGATTGCGTTAATTAAAGCCCTCCCCCTCTGTGGGGAGGGACGGGGAGGGGGGATTTAAATGGCCCTCAATAGTTTGATACACACCATCCAAATTGCTGA
>Ga0114951_10003693_pt1 | contig 15621 bp, 10 predicted proteins | sample AM7aDNAmetaG_FD_88677 | JGI IMG/M metagenome (GOLD analysis project Ga0114951, IMG submission 88677) | Freshwater microbial communities from Finland to study Microbial Dark Matter (Phase II) - AM7a DNA metaG | ecosystem: Environmental > Aquatic > Freshwater > Lake | place: Finland: Lake Alinen...
CGCCTTTGTCAAACCAGATGCCCTGAATGTTACTGACCGACCAACTCGCGTTAACGGTTCCATTCTGTGGAACAGGATTTGCATCCACCTTAAGCACGCCGCGCGTGCCAATCAGCGGACCGGTCGATACCGGGGCTGTGGTTGCCGCAGCCGCAGCAGTCGGCGGTGGAACGGTTGGGAAGACAATGATCGCAGGGGGTGGTTCCGTTGGGATCGGCTCCGATGTTGGCAGGGGCGGCGCTGAGGCTACTGGCACGCTGTTGGCGGCCGCATTGGCCTGCACATACTCGCCAAACACCCAGCCCACACCATTAGTGCCGCTCGCATAGGAGATCTGCCACCATGTGCCGTCCTGACTCTTGCCGCGCACCGGAGCAGACTGTCCCTTATCCAAACGGCCAAGCAACTGATAGCCAATATTCGGTCCCGAGCGCACGTTGACAAAGTCATTTGTCACTGTCATCTTCGGCCCTTCTGCGGCCGCCGAAGTCGGAGCCGGAGCAGCAGTCGCAGCGGGCGCAGACGTTGCCACCGGCGCAGACGTTGCCACCGGCGCCGTTGTCGCGTCGCCTGAGGCGCCAGATCCAGCCGTCGCAGTGACCTGGGCTACCGACGATGACTTGGCTTCCATCACCAGGGGCTCGGATTGCCCAAGCAGTTTATCTTCAAGACCAAACGCGCGCAGCTGCACCGCATGCGTCCCGGCAGCAACCGGCGTCCATGGGACAGAAACAGGGAAGTTCGGCACGCCCTTGGTCTTATCCGGTGTTGAGAGGGACGCGTAGGCTTTGCCGTCGATGACCACCTCGACGCGCGTAATGTTGTCGCCGTTGGCTTCGCCCTGAATAACAGTGCCCTGACCAACATTGATGGCTGTTCCAGCGACAGGCGCGCTGATCTTTACATCCGTTACCTTGGCGGCGCCGTTGTTGCAGGCTGTCAACATCAGCCCGACAACCATCACGGCCGAAGCCAACCATGCTTTCGGTTTTCGAAGTGTCTTCATGATATCCTTCATTAACTAATCTCTCCTCTCGTATAAGTCCATCATTCTAATATATGAGAATGTGGGGCGCGCGACATGAGTGTCCATTTTATCAGCCCTTATAGTTTGCCTGCGTTGGCTTGAATTACTCAACGCTATCCCGACTACATGGGTACGCCTGCCCGGTTTCCAGAGATTTCGTCGTGTTTCTATCGATGGTGGTACACATCCCAATCGAGATACTTGCCAAGTGCTTCCTCAACCGCACTGGACACATTCGACAGGTTAATGGCGACATGGTGCTCAAATCCGTTCTCACAGATATGGCGGAGCAGCGTCTGCATGTTGTTGATTTTCACAACGCCATAACCGCCAAATGTGGTCAATGGGTCGTTGGTCAACTCGCCTTCGCCGACATACGCGCGGATAGTTCCGATCGAGTCATCGGTGCTCACGCGGCAAAACGTGAACGGGTCAGCCTTGACGCGCCCGTACATCGTTCCGTAGGTATTCGCCGCGCCCACGGTGCCAGCGATGATTTCCTGGTAATCCATCACCGGGATATCGGTGAACACCTGCTTCGGCAGGTTCGAGCAGTGGAACACCACCGCCTTGTCAGGATCCTCGCCATAGTTGTTGTTCCAATCCACCAGCGCGCTTGGCTTCTGCGCCGCCAGCGCCATGGCATACATCCCGACAACACCCGCCACGTCCGTCTCGCAGGCCGACGACTGTAGGTCATCGCTCAACATGCTCATGATCGTGCACGGGACGATGCCAAAAAACTCCTCCATCGAGGTCCAGCACTGGATCGCGGTCATATCCAGCCGGTTCTCTTCCATCCACCGACTGATAACCAGGCCAAGCTTTGCCATTTTATTCAGAGCTTCGCCGGGCACATTGGGGCCGACATTAGCGTACGCGATGATCTTCTCGCGCTGCTGCTTCACGGCTGAGTCATCATCCTTCAGGTGAGTGACGCGCCCAAATGCCTCGCTCAGGTCGAGGGTATCGACGCTGATGCCGCTCAGCTCCAACAGCTTTTCACTGTAGCGCACCGTGTTAAAGGCCGCCGGGCGGGCGCCCAGCGCGCCGATGCGCGCGCCTTTCAAACCCTTCACCACGCGGCAGGTTGCCACAAAATTGCGCAGGTCGTTCTTGAAGCTGCTGCTATTCGGATCCACCGTGTGCAATGCGGTCAATGTGAACTTGATGCCGTATTGCGACAGGTTGTTGCATGCTGACATCTTTCCGCAGAAAGAGTCGCGTCGATCCTTGATCGTCATGTGTTCCGCGGTGTCGGGAAACGCGTGAACGAGCACCGGCACGTTGAGGCCGGCCCACCGCAGTGTGTTGGCAATCGGGCGCTCCTCGCCGAAGTTCGGCAGGGTGAGCAGAATGCCGTCAATATCATCGCGATGCGCCTTGAACAAGTCGGCGCACTTCTGCGCGTCGTTGATCGTCTCGACCGCGCCGTTGGGTGAATCTTCCGGCGTCAGGCACACCGCATTGATCCCTTCTTTTTCTAACAGCTCAAGGATGGTCTTGCGACCCGATGCAGCGAGGTGCTTTGGGAAAAATCCGCGGCTACCGACAATCACACCCAGAGTTGGTTTCTTCAGCTTTGCCATGTCATTCCTCTTCTAATTTGTTAAACGTTCATTTTTCATTTTACGCCGACCAACCAAAACACGCTCGTCGCTGGCCGGCCGCACACTGAACACGCTTATTCGCGTTTATGGCAACGCGGTTCGCAACACCCGCAGCCAGTTGCCGCTCATGACCTTTTCGACATTTTCACGGCCAAATCCGCGCATCAATAACTCATCGCCGATCCTGTGCAGGTCGCGCGAGGTGTCCAGTTCGCGCGGCGCTGATTCGGAGCCAAACCCGCCGTCGAAATCGCTCCCGATCCCGACGAAGTCGGCGCTGCCGGTCACCTGGCAGATATGGTCGATGGCGCGAACGACGTGATCGAGCGTGACGTCGCGCTTCTTATCCCCGGTTCCCCAGCCATTTTTCAGGAACTTGTTGAACAACACCACGCCAATCACACCCTGGCGTTGGGCGATCATCTCAAGCGCCTCGTCCGGCAGATGACGGTCGGTGGGAATGATCCGCTGCGGGTTGCTATGCGACGCAATCAGGCGCCCCGGCCCGCCCTCAAAGCGCTCGAGCGCCTCCATGAGCGCGCTCTGCGACAGGAGGCTCACATCGAGGATCAAACCAAGCGATGCAATCATGTCGAGCAACTCGCGCCCAAGCTTGGTCAACCCGCCGGGTTCATGCGTGCCGCCCGAATAGCGCGTCCCGGTCCATGCGGGGCCCACGATGCGCAACCCGCGTTCAGCCCATCGCTCAAGCTCCTTCGGTTCCAGGATCGGATCGGCGCCCTCCATCAGGGGCACGATACCCACCTGATGAATCGGTTTCGGCTCCTTCCGCATGGAGAAGATGCTGGGTGGGGGTTCCTTTTTATTGCCTAATCCCCAGGTCGTCAACACGTCCTGCAAGTCCTTCCTGCTCCCGATCACGCGGATATGCTCATCCAGATCCGCCCACTTGCGATAGTAATCCAACTGCGCCATGCCGTGCTGGTGCGCTTCCTGCTCGTTGCGGTAGAAGATCGGGCTGTCCCCCATCATGCGCCGCGAGGGTTCCATAAAGATCGTGCCAAATACGACCCCGACGCGCCCACGCACTAAATCGGGCAAACCCACACTGCAAAGACCGTTCTCGCGCACCGACGAGGTCCCCGCCTCCTGGGCTCGATTCCAGTGCGCTGCCCGGCGATAGTTGCGTCGCCAGCCGATCGCGTTGTAAGCCAGGTCGAGGTGAGCATCAACGATAAACCAGTGCAGTGAGGCAACGGGTTCTTCTTGTTCCGATTGTTTACTTTGAGCCATTTAATTGTGTCTGAGTCGCTCCGGGTTCTATCTTCCTATTTTTACTGATTGCTACTGAGGAACAATGCACATGTCTGGCGCCTGGTAGTCGTAGTTGGCCGAACCAAAGGTGTCCTGCCCGATCACGACGTAGACGTTTTTGTTCTTCTCGGCAAAGTGCAAGGCGGCCTCACAGGACTTCGGGTAATCCGCTCCCTGTTTGTACACGGTCATGAATGCTTCGGCCATCTGCTGATAAAGCAATCCAGCCGATTTCGGGGGCGCCAGGACAACCAGATTGTCATACGCCTTTGTGACGCCGCCGCCGTCGCCCGACGCGCCAGCCAGTTGCATGAGGCGAAATAATGCAAAGGCTGCCAGCACCTGGGGCTCGTCTCGCAACGGGGCGTTGCCTGCCCATGACTTTAGCGTTGAATCGCCCACCACGCGTTCGTACAACAACCTGGCTGCGCCAACATCCTTGCGCCTGAATGCGCTATCGCCATCCATCAACGCGTGGATGCGGTAAATGGGCGGATCGATCACCGACAAAGTGCGGGTAAAACCGTTGCCCTCAACCGTCCACGTGTCCGTCACGGTTCGCTGCGGGCCGACGCCCACTGACCCAAGCAGACCAATGCGCGCGCGCAAGTCTTTTGCGCTCTTCTCTGTCCCGCTGCCAGGCAGATACTCAAACGTCGGGGATGGCGACCATTCGATGTCTGGTATGGCATTGACCAACGCGCCGTTCACAGCAGTGAGGATATAGAAACCGTCAAAACACGTGCTATCGCTGCAATCTTCAAGGATGAAACTCAAGTCATCGCGGCTATCGCCAGTCACATCAGCGGTTGAAAAGACGCGCGCGTTCGTCGCCTGACCGGCCAATTCGGGATCTTCCGTCGCCTTGTACAGCACGGTGTAGGCATGCTTCTCGCACGATAACACGAGCAACTCACTCTTCCGGGTGGGTAACTGCGCATCCGCCGGATCGGTGTACCACACAACCATCTGCGCATCCGGCGCCGGCAGCAGGCGCGCGTGAACAATACCCCCTTGCTGCTGTTGTTGTCCTCCGATGCCCGGCAAATTGAAGATGACGCCCCACCCCTTGAGCAATTCGAGTGTTTCGGTGCTGGTAGCGCCAGTGTTAAGAACCGAAACAACTGATGCCACCGTATCCGTAAAAGTTGCTGGTTTTACCGGAGCGCCAGGACTCTGCACCCTCGGCGGGCAGTCTGATGGCGCAGACGGCGCCGCTGTTGGAACGGGCGTCGGAGATAGCGCCGGCACAGGCGTCTGGGACTGCGCTGGCACAGGCGTCGCGAGTGGCGCCGTCGTTGCATAAATCGTAACGGCAATTTGCACAGTAGGCTGCGGCTTCGAATCGGGCGATAAGCCCGGAAGCGTGCACGCAGTCAACAACAGCGCGCAGAGTGTGATTGACGCAAGCAGCGTCAGGCGGTTCATCATCATCTCAGTTGTTTTCGATCCAGCGCCTGCACCTCTTCAAACCTGAAACAGGTCGTCAAGTGATCATTGACCATGCCGGTCGCCTGCATAAAAGCATAGCAGATTGTTGATCCAACGAAATTGAATCCACGCTTGCGCAACTCCTTGCTCATCGCGTCAGACTGCTCTGTCCGTGGCGGCAACTGGCTTAATGCGGTGAAGGTGTTCCGGAGCGGTCGCCCGCCGACAAACTGCCAGATATAGCGATCAAAGCTGCCGAACTCCGCCGCCACGTCAAGATACCGCCGCGCGTTATTCACTGCTGAGCTTATTTTAAGCCGATTCCGAACGATTCCGGCATTTGCAAGCAGTCGCGCCAGATCAGTTTCGTCGTATCGGGCAACCTCAGCCGGGTCGAATCCATTAAACGCCAGGCGGTAATTCGCCCTTTTGTTAAGGATGGTGCTCCAACTCAGACCGGCCTGCGCTCCTTCGAGAATGAGAAACTCGAATAGCTTCCGATCGTCATGCAGAGGCGCGCCCCACTCATGATCGTGATACTCCTGCATGAGCGGAGTGCCCAGCGCCCAGTCGCATCGATTTATCAAAGTGCCCGGAGTGTAATACACTCCGGGCACTCTTCCATCAGAACCGCACATACAACTATCGCGCCGAATCAGGTTCTGCGGATCACGCACACCACGCGGCCCTGGATTTCGGCGTGACGCGCCTCCACGTAGAATGGCTTCATCGTCGGGTTCTCGGGCTTCAGCTTCAGGCGCTTGCCTTCGCGAAAAACGCGTTTGAGTGTGCTTTCATTCCGATCTGTGAGAAACACGGCAGCCAGATCTCCATTGCGGACTTCCTGATCGCGCCGCATGATGACAATATCGCCGTCGTTGATCAGCGCGTCAATCATCGAATCTCCTTTGACCTCAAGCGCATACAGACCTTCGACATTGCCAACCAGGCTGCGAGCAATCTGCACGCTGTTCTCAGCGCCAGCCAGAGCGTCCGCATCGGGCGTCGGCGCCGGCGCGCTGGCAACGATCACGCCCACAATTGGAACAATCGCAATATCCTGCAGATGCACCTTGGGGGAGTCAGTAATAACCAGCCCGCGCGAGCGCCGTTCGTAGCGGCTCAACACCTGCGCGCGCTCCATAGCCTTCAGGTGGTAACTCACCATCGAGGTTGAACTGATGCCGGCGCCACTCTGAATTTCGCGAATGGTGGGCGGGACGCCATTCTGTTCAACGTACCTCGTGATATACACCAGTATTTTTTGCTGCGGTTCCGTTAATTGACCTGTTTCTTTTCCCATAATATTGCTTCCACTCGCGCGCTGGACATGCAAAACAGCGCGTTTGAACCTTTGTTCTATGATATGCGAACATACGTTCTATGTCAAGCGGCGTTATGGAATTACGGGCTTATGGAACTATGGAATAGTCACGATGCCAACCATCACTTCATCACCGGGCAGCCGGTGTCTGGCTGCATCCAGCGCCGGCAAGCGCGCAGAGCCATCTGCCGGGTAGACGCCGACCCAAAGCGCATACTTGCCGGGTCTGACAGTTTGCGGCAACACGAGCAGGCGCGTATCGGCCCACTGATCCCCCGGCTTCCACCACAACGGGTTTGACAGCCCCATCAACGGCAACCCATCTTCCTGCGCCGCCATCTCGCCAGTCGCCGCATCCCGCATGTGAACGAACGTGCGCACCTCTTGCGTCAAGGTCAGCCAGCTTTGCCAGTGCAACGTAACCAGCAGCCCTTCAGGGACGATCCGCCAATCGCCAGAACGCACCGCCAGACGGTCGTCGTATGAAGCCGCGACCGCGTCATCGCGCGCCATGTTCTCCGCCTCAAGGCGCCCGGCTGAGTAAGTCGCCAGGTTCTGCCCGCGATAGCTGGTAAAGAGCACCTGTCGCGCGATGCGAAGTTGTGGCTGCAGGTCTGGCGCCGTCCACCGCGAGCCGTAGTTCAGATAGTTAAAACGCCAGTGGGATTGCAGTTCAGTCACCACGGCGTTATACATCGGGCTGTCCACGCCTGTCATCGCCCACACCAGATCACTTGGCGAGCTGTATTCAGGTATGAATGACACACCTTCATGTCCCAGCGCATAGGTTGCTGTCTTTGGCGCAATCCACCCCGGAAAGTTCACGGACAGGATATTCCGTTTGTCTTCGGCAGGTTGAACCGCCGCCTGCAGCATACCGACGGACGCCAGGCGAGTCTGCTCGTACATATCGGCGCGTTCAGCCAGAAAGCCAGCACTGCCAACGACGGCGCCGATGACGACCACTGCCGCCGGAATTGCCGCCGCGAGCCTCTTGACAACAGTAGTGAGTGATGCCCAGCGATCGACCAGGATTGCCACGGGGATTGACCAGAACAAGGCCGCCCCCAGGGATGCCTCATACATCAATCGCGGGCCGTCGACCACATAGCTGAACGCCAGCAATAGCCACGCCGGGGTTACCATAAACAGGAACCATCCGAGCCCAAACAGGACCAACCGCCCCTGCCCCAACCGGACGCACACGAATGCCAGCAGAGCCAACACTGGAACAGACGCCAGAAGAACAGCGCCAAGATCGTTCAAGCCTGGCGCCAAACCCAGCAGTCGTGTCGCAATCGGCGCCGCTGGATAAGCCAACCCTTGCACAAAGTACACCCCGTTTTGCAGGCGGCTCTCCATTTCCGCGGGCGCAACGGGCGAACCCGCATGCAGTCGCACCGCCAACATGGACCCAGCGGCGAGGAGCGATATCAACCAGTACGGCCATGTTCGCGCGACCAGCTCCCGAAGATTTTTCGCCCGGCCGGATGTCACCAGAAACAGCGTCAGACCGAGCGCCACCAGGACGCCTGTCTCATGCGCGAACGGCGCAAGCACTGTGCCCGCCAGGCTGATCACGCGCAGGGCGCGGGAAGCGCCATCTTGTGCCCGAACCGCCGTGACGATGCTGGCAAGCATGAGTAGTGTGACTAACGGGTGCGTGAGCGCCCCCGCCCACGGCACTGCCTGGTAACTGAATGGAAAGAGCAGGAAAAGAACGGCGGCAACGCTTCCGACAATCAGCCCTTTGGCCGTGCGTGACTGGTGGAGATAAATCAGGGCCAGCACAAGCGCGCCATTCAGGGCGTGGCAGATCACGTTGATTGCATGGATAACGACGGGCGGGAACCCGCCTGTCAGCACGTTGATGACCTTCCAGATCGTGAATGGCAACGGCCTGTAGTAGGCCAGACCGGCTTCTCCAAGCCACACATTGGCGAGGGTGTGGATGCTCAACAACCTGAAATGGACGAAGTCGTCAATGCGAAAGGGCAGCTGAATCGCATACCCATACACGCACAGCCCGAACACAAACACCGCCACAGCGGCCGCCATGGCAACAGTGCGATTTATCGATAACGTCTGCGACTTCATCCAGATGCGACCTTATACCGCGTTGACGCCATAAAAGCCGGTCATCGGGATAAAACGCTCCATATCGCAAGGGGCCATCGGCGGGTCAATGCCAAATGCGCCGTGAACTACGGTGGCGCCACTAAGGGCGCGCCTGAGTTTCAAGACGATGGAAGCATCGCCAGGATAGGTGACCGACTCAATCGCCACTTTGCCCAGGGTATCTTCGACGGTGAAACAGATTGCCGTCGGGTCAATCGTGTCCATGCGGCTCGTCACGTTCGTGAAAGTAAGCCGAATGGACAAACCGTCCTCCGCCCGATGCGCAGTGTGGATCTCCGGGGCCTTTGCCTCGATGTTGATCCCATAAACCATCTGCGCCGCTGCGCGCGCCATGCGATCCGCGAGCAGGAGGTTTCCTGCCGGGCTGATATGAATGCCATCACTGAGCGGCAGGTCCAGCGCAGGCACGACTGCTACGTTGCTGATCAAGTGCGGGGTCTGGCGTTGCGCCTCGCGCACCAGCGACCACCCCAGGTCCAACTGGGGCGTCACCACCATGCGCACCCGGTTCAGTTGCACCGTGATCACTGCGAGTGACGGGTTGCTCAATGCCTCGCGCCATGCGCCTACCGCGCGAGCAAACCGCTCCGCGTAGGTTGCGCCATCCTGTTCGTTTGCATCTGACTCGCCCTGATACCACACGATCCCTTTCACACGCCCGCCGGCAACCTCGACGCAGTGCACCATGTTGTCGAACAGAACCGCCGACTTGGTTTCGGTCGGGTTCCATGGCGCGAGCGCCGAGCCGCCGAGGGCTGCCTGCACCAGGCCGACCGGGTAGTTCAGATACTGCTTCAATAGACGGGCAAAGTGCAGATACGGCGAGTGCCCTGAGTTGGCGCCCTCACGGTTTACCGGATGGCGGGTATCGGTGGACTCGTTCAATGGATGCGTTGCCAGCGCCCATTGCTCGCTGTTGCGCAACAAGTGCACGCCGAGTTCGGGCGGATCGTAAACCGGGCCGCGCCCGTATCCGGCCGAGTTGCTCTGGCCTGCGATGACCCACAGATCGCCAACACCCAGGAAGTGCCGCATGTCGCCGCGTGTGGCCCATTCCTTTGCCACGTTGCCCGCAGGGTTGAAACGGGTCTCAAGCCTGTACAACCCGCCTGCGGGGACATCGTTCAACGTGGCCGCCCACGTTTTATCCGCGCGGGTTTCGGCATCGCGCCAATCCAGCTCCGCCGTTACTGCAGTAGCGGTATCTTCATGCACCAGCCTCGCCTGAACGACGCCAGGCGTATCGCTGACCCACTGGCCGCTCAGGTTGATGCTTGCAACCTGTGACTCATTCTGCTGAAAGATCTGCCAGTCACTCGGACCGGACGTGATGATCGCTCCGACTTGGTTTGTAGTCATGTTTTACCTTCCTGTATGTTACTGGACTTCGATGCTCACTGACACGGTCGCGTGATCTGATCCGTCCACAAGGCGCGCTCGAATACCAGTGCGAGCATCGTATAAACCCGCAATCAACGTTGCGAGGCCGGGCGTCGCACCCTGCTTAAACGACAAGGTGTGCGTATCGAGGATGTATTCACCGGGCCGCCAACCAGTCGTGGGACGTTCGCCGTTGACAGGTTGTGCGTCGCTCTGCGCGATGACCTGACCTTTGGCATCGATCAACTGCACAAACACGGTATAGCCGATGGAGGGCGTGGCCGCGATTCCATGCCAGATCAGGCTGACCGTGAATGGCTCTGTGCGCTTGAGAGTCGGACTTCGCAGTGAAACTCCGCCTAGCTCCCCTATACCAGGCCAGACGGCAGATACGGGTGTCTGGAACGGTGGGGGCGTAAACAGCCCCGGCAATGAAGTGACTGCATAGCGAGCCACGACAGTGTTATCGGGCAACACCAGCACTGCTTGCCCGGAAGGGGCCTGCGCAGGAACCCGCGCCTCACGCCAGTCGAGGGTCACTGCATCGTGTGTGGTTACAGTAGTAGAGACTGGCGCCTCCCATTGTCCATCTTCAGATTTCAAACGCAGCACGGGCAAAGGCGCTGTGCCCTGCCAGAGCAACGACAGCCTGATAACGCCCCCGTTTGTTGCTGGTGTCGCGACGGCTGTATTAGTCATCGATTGCCCGATCAGCGTCAACCCCTCGCCTGTCTCCAGATGCGCCGGCGTCATTTGATTCGCGCGTCCACCTGAGACCCAATCAGCGCCAGGAAGAATGCGAAGGTCGCCCACTGGCAGGTCTTTCCCTGACGGAGCGCCGCCCGGGTCGATGACATCATACCCGGACATCGCACTATCGTCATACAGGCGCGCGACAAGCGTATACGTTCCCGGCGGTGTTCCGTATGGGAGCCACACCAGAGGATAGGCGTCAAGCAGTGCGCCGGGCGACAATTGCGCGCTGGTCTTTTGATCTGCCCGCGCAAAGATCGCGTCGGCGCGGGCAATTTCCCAACCCAAACCGTTCTTGACGATCAGCGCAACCTTGAGATCGCTCTGTGTCGGCTGGTTCAACACGATGCGCAACGGCATGCACATCGCCTGATTCGCGGTGAACGCAGGGGGATCGGCGATTTCGGTCAGCGTGGCAAGGCCGAAATCACCGCGCGGTGCGTCCGCCTCACGCGCCGCGCGCAATTTCGGACTCTCAGCTGGCGGCGCGGCATAGAGCAGATTGGACATGCCGTAGACCGTGTATTCAACGGGCTGCGTCGTGCTGCCATGCGCCAGCAGACACGGCATCATGCGGCGTTGATCGGCGCGTTGCGTAAACCACACATTAAGCGCTACCTTGCCTTGATGTGGAATCAGCGGGGCAACGACATCAATGTCCTGTCCCTCTGGCAGCGTGACGCGCCGCGCCGTCTCGCCCAGGTGCGACCAGTAATACGCCAGTTCATAGCGGTCAGCATATGACCATGCCAGAACAGTGTCCTGATCCGTGAGATTTTTCGCATAGTACTGCGCCATTTGGGCGACCCCATCATGCTGATATGCCGGTTCTCCGGCAGCGACTGCGATACTCCAGCCCGATAATGCCAGCACTGGCAAGGCCAGCACAACCGCAATCACACGCCATCTTCCACGCCATTGCGCGAGCCCGCCTGCAATCAGCACCAGCGCCAGGGGAACAACCATCACCAGGTAACGCCCATGCAGACCGATGCGCACAACAATCAAGCCGAGGGTCAACCCGGTAACCAGCGCCGCGATATGCAAAATCTGCCAGCGCGCGACAGCCAGCCTCCACGGTATAAGGATGAGTGTGACGCATGCGACCCCAATCGCCGCAATGCCAAGCAATGGTTCACGATTGACCATGTCCCAGTTGCCCGCCCAGAATGCCTGCCAGATCGTCGACAACAATGGAAGTCCGATGACAGGCGGCGCGGCGACGACCTGATTCGCATCGCGCACAAGCACAAAGCGAAAGAACAACCACGGCAGCCACAACACGAAAAGGCCGGCCTGGCCGACCAACCAGACGCGCCAGTCCGGTTGTGTGGGTTTACGGCGCGCGACCCAGAGGACGAGCGTCACAAGGTTGATCCAGAGGGCGGCGATTGGCCCGATAGTGTGCGTATAAAGGAGCAGCCCCTCTGACAACCAAAGCAACGCCCACAGCCGCCGCCGGGAGGAGTCGCTGCCCGGCGTAACCGGGAGTTTGGTCAGTCGCTGCCAGGCATAGGCCAGCGTGGTGAGCAGAATCGCCATCAAGCCATACATGCGGATTTCCCGCGAAGCCCACCAGAGCGGCGGCGACAACGCCACAAGCACAGCGGCGTAAATGCCCGCGCGGACGCCAAACGCGCGGCGCGCGAACCGATAGCACACCGCGACCAGCACGATCCCAAGCATGATCGAAACCCAGCGCAATGAGAACTGGCTGTCGCCGAAAAGCGCCATCGCGGCGTGGAGCAGCAGGTAATAGACAGGCGGGTTGGTGGGGTCGTCGAGGACAACCCCACTCAGCGCCGGTTGAGCGGACGCGTGAATCGCGACGCCTTCATCAAACCACACGCTTAAGGCGCCGAGGTTCACCAGTCGTATGCAGACGGCCACAAGGCAGATCAAAACCAGGATCGCTAATGTGCGGCACTGGTTTTGCCTTGTCGGCGCTGAAGTCGCTTGCGATTGCAGCATCTTTTCAAATCAGCGCTTCGTGTAGGGTAACAGGCTGTCGTACATCAGCTTCGCGGCCTTTTTTGCGGGCATGGCCCACAGCTTCTCGCTGAACATCTCAATCGAGAAGTAACCCGTATAGCCATACTTCTCAATCTGTTTGAAGATCGCCTGGAGATCGAGGCAACCCTTGCCCGGCAGGGCGCGGTCGCTGTTGCAATTCGAGAGTTCACCAGGCTTGTCGTTCATGTCGTCGACGTGCACATGCCGGATCATGGCGATATTGCGTTCGTTCAGTTGGTCGAACTTGGTCGGCGTGCAATGATAATGCGCGGGGTCGAACAGCACCCCCACATTTGATGCGCGCGTCTTGCGCGCGATATCAGCCGCTGTCCGCAACGACTTCACAACAGGCGACCAGTTGAACTCCAGGCACAACGTGATGCCGGTGGGTTTGATCGTCTTCGCTACCTGCGCGAATACTTTGGCAATCTCCGCAACTGGATCGGCCACACTCGCGGGATCAGCCGGGCCATCAGTGCCCACGACCATACACGTTGCGCCAAGCTGGCTTAAGAGCTGAGCATTTTCAAGAATACGCGCGTGGTTCGCGGCGCGTTGCTCGGCCGGCGAGAAACACTCCACGCCAGTTTCAAACCCGCCGATGCACTTCAACTCATACTTATCCAGCAGCGCGCGGACGTCGTCCACAGTGTGGTTCTGCGCCAGGTACTCCTTGACATGCTTGAGCACGAACTCGACATTCTGGAATCCTGCCGCGTGATACGCCGCAAGACACTCCTCCAGGTCGGCCCGCATCGTCGAAACTGAGTTAATTGCAAGTTGTGTTGTTTTCATGGTTGTCATCTCCCTGATACGGTCAATTGCTTACTTGCCCAGCAGCGTGAAGTACTCGCGCGCCACGCGCAGGTCTTCCACGGCTTCTGCGGCCTCACACATCGGTTTCATCTCGCCTTTGATCGCCCTGACGTAGTTAATCGCCTGCTGGCGCATGGCGTGAACCGGGGGCAGAACCGGCACAACGGTTTCGGGCGTCTTGCCGTTCCCCGGGTCGCGGAATATCTCGACTCTCCCAGGCTGGTTGCTTGCCAGGGGCGTGGGCAATTCCAATTTGATATAGCCATGCTCGAAGGCGATTAAGGCCGACTCCTGCCAGCCCAGTGTTGTCTGATAGGGCGACATTTCAATAATGCCCGCGACGCCACTGTCGCTCCGCACTGCCAGCACAACCTGTGAGGGCTCTGCATACGCCATGTGATAGGGTTCGCCTAATAGATGGCGCATCAGGTTCACCTGGTGGATATAGTAATTGACAAATGCGATGTAGCGTTGATACGTGTCCTTATCCATGTCAGGCGCGCCGGGGTCAAGCTCAGAGAACGGAACGCTTTCAGAAGTTTGCAGCAGATCGTTAAAACCGCCGGCAATCCAGTCGCCTGCCGGCATCAAAATCCTGACATAGCGCAGGCGGCCAATCTCGCCGCTCTGCTTGAACTGGTCAATATACTGTCGTGCCGCCATCGTGGCCGGGTCGCTGCGTTTGTGATAACCGACCATGTGCCACGAACCGCCGGCCTGTAATGCGGCGAGCATTTGAGCGCCAACGGATACGGAACTGGCGATGGGCTTTTCAGTGAGGATTGGCAACCCCGCCCCATATAGCGGCGTAATCACCTGCCCATGCCGCACAAACTGCTGCGCGGCCACGATGCCATCCAGCGATTCATTTGCCAGCATGGCATCCGCATTTGGATACACGCGGGGAATTCCATATTTACGGGCGACCCTTTGCGCCAGGTCAGGTCGAAGCTCTGCGATCGCCACGACTTCGCAGTCAGGCAGCGTCACATAATTTTTCAAGTGAGCGCACTGCCCCATATTGCCAACGCCCACAAAACCGATCCTAACTTTTCGTTCCATCTTTACACCTCTGTGCAGAATTATGACATCTAGTTTAGCGAACAATCACTAAAAGCGTATTTCGAACCGACACAGCGTACAATCAGCGTTATGAGCAAGGAATTTATACCCTCTTCGGCCATGGTCATCGTGGCACACCCGGATGATATTGAGTTTGGTTGCGCCGGCACCATTGCCAAATGGACTTCGCGCGGCACACACGTAACCTATGTTATCGTCACCAGCGGAAATATCGGCACACACGATCCCGCATTCACATCTGACAGCCTTGCTGAACAACGCGAAAAAGAACAACGCGCGGCAGCGGCAGTCTGCGGCGTCCACGACGTGGAGTTTCTGCGACACAACGACGGCGAGGTAATGCCGACACTGGAGTTGCGCAAGGAACTGGTGCGCATGATTCGCAAGCACAAACCCGAAGTGGTTTTCTCGATGGACCCCACTGCATTCCTGAGCAGCTCGGATTACATCAACCATCCCGATCACCGCGCCGTAGCCGTGGCAACAGTCGACGCCATCGCTCCCGTCGCTTCAATGCCGTTGATGTATCCCGAACTGGGCGCCCCGCATACAGTGCGCGAGGTGTGGATCCAGTGGACTGAGCGGCCGGACACATGGGTGGACGTCAGTGAAACCATCGACCGCAAGGCAGACGCGTTGCGCCAGCACCGCAGTCAGGTGTCAGAGGAAACCGTCCAGATGGTGCGTCGCTGGGCGCTGGATGCCGGGAAAGGGCTTGTGCCGGCAGAAGCCTTCCGCGTGATCACGCTGGTCAGCCGCGAACAGAAGGA
>Ga0114951_10003697_pt1 | contig 15611 bp, 18 predicted proteins | sample AM7aDNAmetaG_FD_88677 | JGI IMG/M metagenome (GOLD analysis project Ga0114951, IMG submission 88677) | Freshwater microbial communities from Finland to study Microbial Dark Matter (Phase II) - AM7a DNA metaG | ecosystem: Environmental > Aquatic > Freshwater > Lake | place: Finland: Lake Alinen...
CATCCAAAAACTGCTTCTTAAACGTCCTTATGTGTCATTAACCCTATCGAGCCAGCTGGACCAACTGGACTTGTTTCTGCTGTCATCCAAAGCCGCACCGTTTCTTTGCGAATTATGGCTTTGATATAGCTCGAAATTATTCGTGTCATAGTCTTTGCGGCGACTTGCCGCTTTTTTTAATTCACTTCCTTGTGATCGCTTCAAATTTATTATATGCATACTAAACACCTCTGTTGCCCTTGGACTCCCGACTACATCTTATATACATAGCAACAAGTGTGCCATACGTGCATCAAGGGACTGTTGCGAAATGCAACTTCCGTCATTCTGAGAGAGGCCATCGGCCGACCGAAGAATCTGTTTACCTTCGAGATTCTTCACTTCGCCCTTCGGGACTCGTTCAGAATGACGCGGAATTTGGCATTTCGCAACAGTTCCATACAAGTAGAGCTATAGTCCAAGCTACTAGAAATATGTAGGAATATTTCAACACTTTTGTGGGAATTTGCTTACGATTTTTAATATGCTGCGGGGTTCCCGCGTTTATTCGGATCTGTCAGGACAATTAATCGCTTCAGATGTGAATCTAATCGGCTACCACGTATCGCTCTCCAGGAAATATTCGGGGTCTGTCAGTATTGGCTTGTACTGGTCCGGAAACGGTATGGGGAAAGTAACGATCTCATATACACCCACCACCGCGCGGAATACTATCATAACGGCTCCCACAATCGGCCCGTATGTTACCGCGCCGACGGCACCGCTGTTCTCGTTGGCCTTCTTTACCTGCGATACACCCTCCCCCCAGCACGTTAATACGTTAGCGGCTCCCCGCCCTAATTTGATAAGAGGCGTGTCGCAATATCCGGCCCCTGACACGCATGACAAAAATACCGCTATCATTATCACAGAAATGAATCTCTTCATGCTATAGTATCCTCCCGGGTTATCTATAAATCTTGACTGGGGTAAGGGATATGTCGTCGGAGCTCACCTTATCTCCCGCGGCGGCCTTTATTGTTACGCTGGAGGGTAAATAAAAACCTTTGGATTCAATATACTGTATCTCCATTTCGGTCTTTATCTCCTGCGCCACTATAATGCTTCTTTTCACCAGTCGTAATATATATTTGTTCTCGTATACTTCGAATAGCAACCGCGTGATTTCGTACAATTTTCCGTGCCTGAAAACTTCTTTCCTGTAAAGCCTTAAGTCTTTACCAAAATAGAGGATCTCTTTGCTATCCGCAGATTTATTTAACATCTCTATGGTGATGACCTTATCACTTCTTTTAATAGATATTTTAACGCCCCTTACTCGCTTTATGAGGATATCCGTAGCGGGGGCCATCATATCTAAGATATCTTTTATCTCGGCCTTCATTGCGGAGGCGGCCTTATCGAGGGATGCGTTCGAACCATATTTTTCCGATCCGACGGCCCTGGTTCTGGAGATAGCGGCGGGCTTGCCGGGCTTCCACCGGAGGATGAATTCGACGTTACGGGCCTTCTCGCTTCTGCACTGAAAATCTATCTGCTTAATCTTGTGCTCGGCTAAATTATAATATTTACTGTTTATCTGCTCTATCAGTTCTCTCTCTTCTTTTGTCTGGCCATCATTAATAAGGCCGCACGAGACGAGCGACAGGCATACCCCAACCATCAAAAGAGACGCCAACACTGTCTTAAGCTTGCACATGGATATAACCTCCCAGTCTAACTTTACGTCATTCTGACCCTGAGCGGAGCGCACTCCGTCATTCTGAGGGAGGCCATCGGCCGACCGAAGAATCTCGCTCATTAGATCCCTCGGCTACGCCTCAGGATGACGTAATTCATGTTTCCCAACATTCCCTATAAGAGAATCCTCGTTACAACTATCGACGCCTTAACACCTTTACTATCTTTTTCCTGCGAGCCGAATCGCACCCGCGTTGTCCTGAGTAATAACGGTGATGTATTTATCTGATACAGAAAATTCGCTATAGACTCCGGATCGCCCTGTATCTCCAGGTCCATCGTGTACTCGGTATAAAAATCGACCTGCTGAGGCGAGCGCGTCTTCACATCTATCATGGAGACATGCGCCTTGCGCGCTAAACCTTCGATCTCGTCTAGGGTCTTCGAGACCTCTTCCTCGTCCGATTCGGTCTTCCTTATATTTTTTTCATATTTCTGGTATTCCGCCAATACTGCGTCCTTTTGATTCAGGTTACGCAGGCCGAGAACAAGCCTCTTTTCATCCGTCTTAATATCGTGATTCAGTTTACGGAAACTGGACGCTATCGGAGAAATAATCAGCCTGTCGAAAGCGGCTATCGAAATGATGAGGACCGCGATATATAAACCCTTCTTCTCTTTAACCGACAGCTTTGAAAAAAACTCCATCTATTTTTACCCCTTCTGAAAAGAACAGACTATCTCAAACTCCGCGTATTCCGTCTCATCCTCTTTCTTTGTGGTGGTATAGGTCGTCTTTACATTCTCGAACAAAACCGAATTTTCCAGCGTCGTCACATACTTAAAGACGTCGGACATCTTTCCCCCGCGGCCACGCAGGACAAGCCTGCGGCCCTCGTCTATATCTACGTTGGTGAAATATATCTCCCTGGGCGTTATCCTATATAGCTCGGCGAGTACGGTTATGCACGAATCCTTAGTGTCCATGCGGCTTCTGATCAGATCGACAGCTGAGCGCATCTTCTCAACCTTTATCGAGTCGCTCTCTACCCTGGCGATAGCTGACTTAAGGCTTGCCCTGTACGTGTTCTTCACCTGTATTCTGACAAGCACTAATAATGATGCCATCGTAATGATGGCCGCGATAAGCACGCCGGTAACCATCAGCTCCTGCCTCTTAGCGTCGACGATCTTTTTGATGCGCAGTTCGAGCGGCGTCAGGTCTATGCTCGGATCTTTTCCGGAGAGCGCCATTCCCACCAGCGGCGTAATGGATACATGGTTAGAACTCTGACTGTCGATTACGCTGCGGTCGCACTTGCCCTCTACCCCTTTCGTGGGATCGGTATACTCCACCGGAATTCCCAGCTTGGCCGATAGGGCGGAGTCGAGGTCCTTTATATTCCGCGCCGCTCCGCTCAGGAACATCTTTTTTATTTTAACGCCCCGCTCATCGCTCTGGTAGCGTTCCAGGGAACGCGTAAGCTCCTCTATAAATTTGTCCCGCCATCCTCCCGGCGGCGGATCATCCATAAGATGATTTGCGCCGATAAATATGCTCTTCGTGAACGCAAGGCAGTCCTTTGAGACAGCTATCAGGTCGGAGTAATTAGAGTCTATATCCAGATCCAGGAGAAGCTCTTCCTCCATCTTCGCCAGATCCAGCTGACTTGCATAGGCGTTATTGAACCAGTTATAAACGCCCTCCGAGCTTACGGCGACCGTCTTAATCGCTATGCCGGCCTTACGCAGTGTATCGACGCGCTCCGTTACGAGGCTGCGCTGAACTATTACCAGCAGGACTTTCGCATACCCTTCCCGAGACGATGGGTTTATCTTATATCCGGATATTATCTCTTCCTTAGAGTATGGCGTCTGTTTTCCGATCTGAAGATTTATCATGTCGTCTATCTCTTTTGGATCGGTCGAAGGAAGTTCGAGGTTTCTGGCAGTGACAAGATGCCTGGGGATATACATTATGACGGGCTCTTTGCCGATATGCAGATCTTTAAATATATGCTCCAGCACTATTGAAACGTTATCTTTTATATCCGCGAGCTTTGTAAGGCTTATCTTTTTGATCGCTTTGGCGGACTGGGAATGGTCCTTCTGGGCCACCTTCAGCCAATCATTGCCTATCTCCACAATGACCATAGATCTTTTGGCATCCGGTTTTTTAGGAAGCATTGCTTTTATTTTATCGAATAGTTTGAACACTCAAACCTCTTTCACTGTCATTCTGAGGTAGGCCATCGGCCGACTCTGTCATTCTGAGCGAAGCGAAGAATCCAGATCCTTCGTCGCTTCGCTCCTCAGGATGACGAAGTTTACTCCCGCCAGTACATTATAACATCCTTGGGGCGGTTATAAACAAAGATAATCTTTGTCGATTTGCCTCCGTCCTTGATCTCACCCGCTGAACAGCCCATAAAATTATCTGAGCGTACGGAGATTAAGCCTTCGCCGATCAGGCCATTGATCTTACCGTCATCTTCACCCGAAGGGGAACCGATCTTACTAAGTAGCGGCACTATAGACCCCGTATCGATGAAAATATTTCCGTCCTTTGCGCTATCCTTGCCGGGGATGCGTTCACGGTAACGAATTATCCTGTCGGCCAGATCCACGCTCATGCCCAGACTGCGCAAAACCATCTTATCCGCCGTATTTATATTAACGGCCCCTTTTCCGTATATCGTGATCTCGTCTTTTATCTTATCATATATTTTCTGCGTCATGCCCTTAACCAAAAGCAGTTTCTCCGGAATGTCGAAATCCTTGTTCTCCGCGCGGTAAGGCGGATAGAGCGACTGGTAATAGATATCCTCCGCCCCGTCTTTTTGCGGGGTGTCGTCCTCATCGCGCCAGTCTATGATGCAGGCCGCTATCCTTTCAGCTTCATCCGGCTCCACCTGCCCTACGACTTCCATCAGGTTTTTTAAAACATATTCCGGGGCAGTATTAATATTAATCTTTCTCTCTTCGTCGGCCAGGCCATATAATAACTTGCCGTGATCCTTACCGCTCGACGGAGCGTTCGCAGATAACTCCTCCCGGGCACTCAGGGCTTCCTGGCTCCCGACTACGCTGAAACCCCCGGCGCCCAACTCAATACCCTTAAAAGCCGATTCGTTATCGCTCCATGAATCGCTGAGGACATCGTAATCTTCCGTCGCATCGTTTTTTATCTCAAATATGGCCCTCGCCACGCCGGCTTTAGCGAGATAATAGGTGCTGAGCCTATCGGCGATCCTTCCGGAAAAATCGAGCTGAGGCAGTACATATGAGTTTATGGCCAGCGCCAGTATGCTTAATATGAATAGCGACCATAAGACGACTATCAGGGCCGCCCCCCCCTCACCGTCATTCTGAGGGAGCGAATCCTCCCCGTCATTCTGAGGCCACGAAGTGGCCGAAGAATCTAAAAAAACAGATTCTTCGCTTCGCTCAGAATGACAATGAGGGTTCGCGGCATCAGCATGACAAATGTGGCACATTCCATCGTATTGCCAATTACTCTCACTGCGCGGCAGCTTTAGCATCCTTGGCTTTCTCTTCAGCTTCTTTTTCTTTCTCTTTCTTAAGCTTTTTCAATTCGGACAGCTGTTTAGATACGCTTAGGGGTATAAGCACAAACCTCTCGATGGCAACATTCTTTTCACCGTCTTTATAGGCAAGCTTGATCTTGACCCCAATCGGAGAAGGAAACGTCTCATCCTCTTCCTCCTTACCCGTCTTTATATTTATTCTCTTCACTTCCCCCCTATCGCCCAAATCGCTGTTTTCCTTAGCGCTCGACGAGGTCTTTTCATCATTTTTTTTCTTCGCCACCGAATCCTCGGTCCAGGAACTCTTCCAGCCGTACATTTTTGTATTCTCGTCGTAATAGTAGTAGCTGAATTCTATATCGCTTATGGCGGCGAGCATCTTTATATCCTGATCCCTCGCGCTTACCTCCGAGACCACGCGCGCGTAATCCTCTTCTTTCTTAAATAGGGCTTTTTTGTAATCATCATAATAATAAGTGGCCCTGCCGGGGCCGCGCAATGTTAAGACCGCGGGGAATGCGATTTTTTTGGGCTCGCCGTGGAAAAATATCTTTCTGTCGGTATATGTGTTCTTCAGGTCCCGCTCCATCCTGTCGAGCGACATCAGTATTTCAGTCCGCGCGCTGACGTTATCGCGAAGCCTGTAATAAACTTTCAGGCCGCCGGTGAATGTGGAGACTATGGCAAGGCCGACCACGGCCAGAAGCATGGAGGCCACGGCAAGCTCTATGAGGGTGAATCCCTTTTTATTCATTGACTTCGACATATGTCGCCAGCGTTAATTTCCTCGGCGGTTTAAGAGCGTCCATATAAACCTTTATCTCGACTTTATCGAGGCCATATGCGGGAACCTTCTTGGTCGCGGACGATTCGGATTTCAGCATCTCGACTTGCGATTCCCATCTTAAAGCCCCCGATACGGTACTAAGTTTGTCCTCGGAGCTTCCAGGAGGAATAGACCCCTGCTCCAGGGCGCATCTTTCCAGACCGACGATCTTCTCTTTAAGAAAGAGCGATGCGTCTATGGTATGCTGTGCCACCTCGAGGCCGTTTATCAATATACAGTAAGCGCGCAGTACTCCGACGAGCCCGACTGCGAGTATCGTCACCGCGATCAGGAGTTCTACCAGGGTGAAGCCTTTACGATTACTCATATCTTTCCCTATTCCGCCTGACCGTCATTCTGAGGGAGGCCATCGGCCGACCGAAGAATCTCGCTCTTTAGATCCCTGCCTACCTGCAGTGACGCTAATTGTAGGCAGGCAGGCTTCGGCTACGCCTCAGGATGACGAACAGTAAAATTCGTCGTCGATGTTACTGCCAGTTCTTAATGTCATCCGCTGTGCCTTCCGAGGCATCCTTACCGTTGGAAAATAGATCATAGCCGGAGGTGTTGTGAACGCCGGGGCATCTATATTGATAAGGATTACCCCACGGATCCACGGGCATATTCTCCAGGTACGGGCCGCTCCAGTTAGTGGCAGTAGGCGCACCCGACGGCTTCGTGACGAGCGCGGAAAGGCCCTGCTCACTGCTCGGATAGTGCCCGTTATCGAGATCGTAAAGCTTTAGCGCCATCGATATATTAGAGCTCACGTCCGCCTGCGCCACTGCCGTCTTCGCCTGGTCGGTCCTTCCGGCCATGCGGGGAACGACTATGGCCGCGAGCGCCGCTATAATTATTACCACTATCATCAGCTCTATGAGCGTGAAGCCTTTTGTGGAATATCGTGAGCTATCCGATTTTACGTCATTCTGAGGCCCAAAATGGGCCGAAGAATCTATGCCTTTTAGATCCTTCGGCTGCGCCTCAGGATGACAGAATTCACACTTATGAACTACGCTATCCATCTTCATCTTATCACCCTCCATAATATTTTATCCATTTCGACTCCAACTCTTTAATATTCTGTATGCTCCCCGTATAGACGAACGATAGCCCCTCGTCTACGCTCTTCCCGTCCCGCAACTGCTTGCAGAATAGCGCGAATCGGTCCGCGCCGTATTCTTTTATAAGGTATCCGACGAGCGACACGGCCTCGGCGTATACCTTCAGCGACATCTCGGCATCGACCGCTGTATCGTTGTATATCGTCATGAGCTGATCCAGCGGAATATATTTTTTGCTCTTTATCAGCGCCCCCACTATCTCCGCGGCCCTGGCGCGCTTTCCCGCCTCAGCCCACTGGGCTACGCCCTCGTCCATCCATAGCGGGATCGTCCTCTCCCACCCCGCCCTGCCCTTTATCAGGGGGAAGCCGACGAAGTCCCTGAATATAAGATGCGCCATTTCATGCGGCAGGAGGGTATCGAAAAAACCACTGCCCCACTCATAGCTTATTATCTCCTTCTTTTCATAAACCGCCGTGCCATGGACCCACGATGGTTTATTTGTAGCGCGCAAAAAATCCTCGTGGTTACGGTATAAATATATCTTCGCCCTGTCATCCCACTGCCAGAACTTATCGTAACGCGAATATCCTAAGTCCGAGGCTATTCTGTCGTAGTAACTCTCCGCCTTGCGGGAAGTCTCGGAGGCAAAACTTTCGTCGCCCAGATAATATATTATGAAATGGTCGCTCTTTAATTCCTTCCAGTCACCGGCATAGGCATAGGCGCAACTAAGAAGAATGGCTAGGGCCACAGTAAGTCCTATACGAAGCGGCAACGTTACCATATTGATCTCTGTCATTCTCAGTCCATACCTCTCCACCGTCATTCTGAGGGAGGCCATCGGCCGACCGAAGAATCTCGCGCTCCAGATCCTTCATTCGCCTTCGGCTCATTCAGGATGACGAACACCTCCGCCTCAGGATGACGGGCGGTCCTCACTTAGGCGCCATTCCTAAATTAAATATTGGCAATAACATGGCGAAGACTATAAATCCTATCGCCCCGCCGACCAGAAGCAGCAGTAGAGGCTCCAGAAGCGCCGTTAATATCTTAACGGCCTGGTCCACTTCACGCTCGTACATATTGGCTATTTCGTCGAGTCCCTCTTCCAGCCGGCCGCCCTCTTCTCCTACCGCTATCATGCTTATCGTAAACGCCGGAAAGACATTCGTCTTCTTAAAGCTGGCCGAAATGGTGAGCCCCTGACTGACGATGTCACGCTCCGCGGCCTTTAACCGCTGTCTGAAGATGTCATTATCCACAGTGCCGGCCGAAAGCCCGAGGCTCTCATACACCGGGATGCCGTTTCTGAGAAGCATCGACAACGACCTCGTAAATTTCGCTATCTCGGCGTTCTTTATAAATTTATTCACGATCGGAATATGCAAAAGAATATTATCGAATAATAATTTCTTAGTGGTCCCGGCCTTTACCCTGCCCAAAACTACCGCTATTATCGCCGCGGCTATAATAAACATATACCAGTTGGCCGACGTGAATTTACTGAGAGATATAAGTATTTTGGTGGGAAGCGGCAGGGCCTGTTTCATGCTGGCAAATAGGACCGTCAGTTTAGGAAGAAAATATGTAAGCATTACAAATATGCTGGCACAGCCGACTATCAGCACGATCACCGGATACGTCATCGCCGCCTGCACCTTCTGCCGCGACTCCTCTTCTTTCTCCCTGTATTGGCACAGCCTGGTGAGGACCTCGTCCAGACTGCCGGATTTTTCGCCGGCCCTTATCATGTTCAGGTAAAGATTATTGAAGACCTGCGGATATTTCGACATCGCCTCGGAGAGCGTCTTACCCTGCTTAATCTGCCTCTCCATGTCTTCCAGGACCGTCTTCACCACCTTCTTATCCGTCTGCTCGGAGATCAATATTAATGACCGTAATAACGGGACGCTGGATTTCATAAGGCTGGCGAGCTGACGTGTAAGTATATCTATGTCCCGCGCCCTCATCCTGATGGGCACAACCTGCGTCCGGGCGCTGGAAGGCGTCGGGTTCGGCCATGGCGCATCCGCTTTTATCTCACGCCGGACGACATTTACCGGAAATAGCCCCAGCCTCTCGATCTCGGCGATAGCCGCTTCCTCCGTCGGAGCTTCTATCTCGCCATCCACCATATCGGTCGGCCCGCGTTTAGCGGTATATTTGTATGTAGGCATTTATTGCTCCTTTAGATTCTTCATTCGCCTTCGGCTCATTCAGGATGACGTACACGTCGTCATCCCCACCCCGTCATTCTGAGGAGGGTTTTAGCCCGACGAAGAATCTCGTTTCAGAGATTATCATCTCACCCCGCCTCTGACTGGGTTACGCGCATCACTTCTTCGATCGTCGTAATTCCCAGAAGCACCTTATCCCATCCGTCCTGTCTCAGCGTATGCATCCCAAGCTCGATGGCCTTAGCCTTTAGCGCATCCGAGGAGACCTTCTGCAGGATCAACCTCTTAATCTCTTCCGTCACAGGCAGTATCTCATATATACCGGTCCTGCCCATATATCCTGTCTCTTTACACTCTTTGCATCCTTTCCCGCGGTAGACCACCACATCCTTACCATCCCGCATCGAGTCGAGTATACCCTGCTCCTCTTTGCCTAAAGACATCGATTTGGCTATCGTGGATAATTTCACCTGCTCTTTACATTTATCACATATTTCCCGCACCAATCTCTGCGCTATAAATGCGTTTACGGAACAGGCTATTAAATATGGTTCGATGCCGATATCTATAAGACGAGTTGCGCCGCTGGCGGCATCGTTGGTGTGAAGCGTAGAGAATACCAGGTGGCCCGTTAGCGCCGTCTGAATGGTGATCTCCGCCGTTTCGGAATCCCTCACCTCACCGACCATCATTATATCCGGGTCATGCCTGAGCATGCTTCTGAGCATGGCGGCAAATGTCAGGTTTATCCTGGGATTTATTTGCGTCTGTGATATGCCTTTTAATTCATATTCTATCGGATCTTCGATGGTCAATATCTTACGCTGGCGCGTATTCAGCCGGCTAAGGCAGGCATAGAGAGTTGTCGTCTTGCCGCTTCCCGTCGGGCCGGTAACAAATATGATACCGTGCGGCTGGCTTATTAGCTTTTCCAGGATCTTCAGGTCATGTTCTGCCATGCCGAGCTCGGCTATACTGAAGAGCATCGTCGTCGGAAGTATCCTTATGACTATATTTTCTCCGTATAATATAGGTATTATCGAAACCCTCAGCTCATACTCATTTTTACCTATCCGCACTTTGGCGCGCCCGTCCTGCGGCATGCGCCGCTCTACTATATCGAGGCCTGCCATTATCTTTATCCTTGAAACGATGGCGGGATACAGATACTGTATGTTTTCGCTTGCCGGAGCCTCATAGAGTATTCCGTCTATACGGTAACGCAGGGAGAGCTCTTCCCTGAAATGCTCTATATGTATATCGGTAGCGCGGTCATTTATAGCCTGCTGAAGTATCTGATTGACCAGCTTTATGACCGAAGCCGATTCGGCCATCTTTTCGAGGTCTTCGATCTTTTCGGTAGCGGAGATATCTTCGACCTTGCGTGATCCATCCGAGAGCATCTTCTCTATGGTTTCGGCGCCCACTCCGTAGTGCTTCTTCAGCGCTTCTTTTATATCATTGGCCGTGGCCAGGACGCGCTCGACTTTATATCCGAGATGGGCCTCCAGGTCGTCGACGGGCCACATATTGAACGGATCGGAGACGGCGATGGTAAGGATGTTATTCTGGATGCTCAGAGGCATTATCTTATAATGCCATACAAATTTTGCCGGCACCCCTTTTATAACCTTATCATCAGCCTTCAACTGGCCGATCTCTAAATATTTCATGCCCTGCTGTTCTCCGAGCACCTGCAGAAGCTTCTTCTCCGTTATAAAGCCCATCCTGACCAGGATATTCCCGATTAATTCTTTGGTCTTCTGCCGCTCTTCCATCGCCGTCTTAAGGTCTTCGGGGGTTATCAAATTCTTTTCGATTAAAATATCACCTATTCTTAATGCCATTATATTCTCCTTATCACTTGCATTCACTCCCACAGATCCTTCATTCGCCTTCGGCTCATTCAGGATGACGAACACGTCGTCATTCTGAACCTACCGTCCGTCATTGCGAGGGCACGAAGTGTCCGAAGCAATCTCGCTCTTTAAATCCCTGCCCTCCGCCATCCCGACTCCGTCATTCTGAGGGAGGCCGAAGGCCAACCGAAGAATCTGGCTCCATCGCTTCCTTCAAATCCCCTATCATATAGAATTTGTCCTCGGGGATGCTGTCTACTTTTCCTCCCATTATCTTATCACACCCGTCCAGCGTATCCCGGACGGAGACATACTTCCCCTTCTTGACCGTATATGTTTCGGCTACGGTAAAAGGCTGGGTCAGAAAATTTTCTAACTTTTTCGCCCTGTCGTATAGAATCCTGTCTGTCTTCGATAACTCTTCTATTCCTACGACCGGCACTATCTTCTTCAGCTCCTTATACTTCGTGAATACCTTTATGACCTCCTGCGCAATGTTAAAATGATCCCTGCCGACCACCGACGGGTCCAGGTTACCGCAGGATGAAAGAAGCGGATCGATCGCCGGGTGCAGTTTAAGCTGGCTCTTCTCTCTGGACAATACCATTATAGCATTCAGATATCCGAATATCGCGACTACGGCCGGATCGGTAAGGTCGTCGGCCGGCACATACACGGTCTCGATCGCGGTGATCGAACCGCTCTCTTTCGAACGTATCCTCTCCTGGAAATCGCTTACCTCCGAGGCCAGCGTAGGCTGATACCCGGTCTCCGACGGTACCCGCCCTAAAAGAGCGGAGATCTCGCTTCCTGCCTGTATGTACCTGTATACGTTGTCTATAAAGAATAGCACATTCCCGTGGCTCTCCTGCAAGTCTTCGGCGAGCGCCACCCCGGTGAATGCCGAGCCGAATTTAGCGCTGGGCGGCTCGTTCATCTGGCCGAAGGTGAACATAATCTTATCGAGCATCTTCTGTTTTTCAAATTCGAAATATAGCTCGTTTCCTTCGCGTATTCTCTCTCCCACTCCGGCAAATACGCAGACGCCTTTATGGTTTGTGATTACATTATGGATGAGCTCGAGCATCAGAACGGTCTTCCCGAGCCCTGCGCCGCCTATCAGGCCCATCCTCGATCCCTCCACCAGAGGGAAGAGCAGGTCCACTATCTTAATGCCCGTCTCGAGTATATGCGGTTTCACGCCGATGAGCCTGGATGGATTTAAATGCGCCTTCGGCACGCTCTTCTCTATAACCCTGAACTTATCGGCCTTTATCGGGCCTTTACCGTCTATCGCATTACCCGATACGTTTAATATGCGCCCGAAGAGTCCATCGCCTACCGGCACCTTTAACATAGATCCTATCGCTTCGGCTTCCGAATTACGCTTCAGGTTAAACGTGGAAGAGAGCGCGACACATCGGGCAACGTTATTATCCTGATGCTCGGCGACTTCCATATATATTTCTGTTCCATCAAAGCTTTTGACCCGGACCATCTCATAAAGTCCGGGCATATCTTTAAGGCTCGGAAACTTAATATCGACCACCGGCCCCTGCGCGGCTATGACTATCCCGTTCTTTTTCATCTCACCGTCACCTGTTCTTTATAATAAGCTGCGATGCGAATAGCTCTCTCGTACTCTTATCTATCAACTCATGATACGCATGTATATATTGCATATTCAGGCGCTTTGACTTATCTTCCAATTCTTGTCCGCTCTTTTCCAGATGTATTGCCCTGGCAGAGAATTCGGCGAGCTTGCTCTCCTCCAGTATCTCCACCAACCGCTTGGCCAGTATCTCCTCCACCAGATATTCTATTATACCCTCGAGCGGTGATTCGGCAATGAAATCACGACCTGAACCATCCTTTGCTTCTTTGGGAAGACCTGCCGCAAATGGCAATAATTTTATATACCTCACCTCCTGAATCATAAAAGATACGGCGGTGGCGTATGACACAGAGACGTTTCCAAATCGGCCGCCTAAGATCCCTTCGGTAACATGGTCCTTAACTTCCCTGGCCAAAGCCCGTCTCTCTCCGGAATCGATAGCGCTCTTAAACGCGGTAAATTCCTTCCCGAGATCTTTAAGATATCTCGCGCCCCTCTCCCCCACAATGATCAGTTCGGCCTGATCCGCGTCGGCGCGGTTGATGGCCGTATTTATAACCTGAAAATTTAGGCCGCCCATGAAACCTTCATCCGAAGTGACGATAATTATGGCGGACTTGTCCGTAGCCGGCTTTGTAAAAGGATTTTTCACCGCCCCGAAATCTCCCATACGGAAAAAACTTTCGGCGAGATCCGTAAATATCGGAAAACTGTCCCTCTCCCCCTGAAGAGTCCGGAACTGGTAAACGGCGACGTTCTTCATAACCTCCAGAAGATCCATGAGATGCTGGTTAAATTGAATGTCTTCTTTTAACTCTCTGGCAGTCGCCATATATACTCTCTACTATTCCGGGGCACGATACCCACCCCTCCGTCATTCTGAGGCACCGAAGGTGCCGAAGAATCTACACTCCAGATCCTTCGGCTACGCCTCAGGATGACGTACATGTCGTTATTCTGAGGGAGGCCAAAGGCCGACGAAGAATCTAGATCCTTCATTCGCCTTCGGCTCATTCAGGATGACGATCATTCCTTAAACCGCTCCTTAAAAAACCTGAGTATGCAGGTCTTCAGCTCCAGCATTATTTCATCGCCGACCGGCATCCCCGCATCCAGCATCGAAACTAATTTCGGGTAATTTTCCTTCGCAAAGCTTAAGATATTTGCTTTAAAATAATCGCAATCCTCATTGGATATCAGATCGAGTATGCCTTCGCGCAGGGCGTAAAATAGCATTATCTGCTCGCCTAAAGAGGATGGGCTGTTTCTTTCCTGCATAAATATGCGCTCTATCTTCTCGCCATGTTTTAAACGCTTCGTCATCTCCTCCGAGACCGCCGCGCGCAAACGGGTGGCCTTTAACATCTCCCTGCATTGAATATAGGCCAGTGCCAGGTCCTTACTGAGATCGCGCAATTTGGGCGGCTGTATGCGCGTGCCAACACGTGAAACGGATAGGCCTACATCGACGGCGGGTTTGAATCCTTCCGTAAAAAGATCGGAATTCAGGAATATCTGTCCATCGGTCATGGATATTATATTTGTCGGGATGAATCCGGCGATATCGCCGTGCAGGGTATCCGCTATCGGCAGAAACGACATGGAGCCGCCTCCCATTTTCGGGGATAAACGCGCGGCCCTTTCCATGAGCTGGGCGTGCAGATAGAATATATCTCCGGGATAAGCCTCTCTGCCGGGCGGCCGCTCCAGGAGGAGGGAGAGCTCCCTGTATGCCCATGCGTGCCTCGTGAGGTCATCGAAGACTACGAGGACGTCTTTTCCCGCGCGCATAAAATACTCGCCTAAAGTAGCGGCGGCGTAAGGGGCCAGATATTGCTCTCCTATAGAAGATGAAGCGAGCGCGCTGACAACTATTGAATATTTCAGCGCTCCGTATTCCTTAAGAGAACTCACAACCTTTTCGAATGAAGCGAAGTCGCGCCCTATGCAGGCATATATGCAGATTACGTCTTTATCTTTCTGATTTAAAATGGTGTCCACGGCTATGGATGTCTTACCCGTCATCCTGTCGCCTATTATAAGCTGTCTCTGGCCTTTGCCGATAGGTATCGAGGAATCTATTACCCTTATCCCGGTATGGAGCATATCATTTATAGGTATTCTGTCCAGGACCGGCGGGGCTTCACAGAATATACGGGAGAAGGCGCTCTCCTTTATATGCCCGCCGCCGTCGATCGGGTCGCATAATGCCCCTACTATCCTTCCTATAAAATTGTCTCCCACCGGTATGCTGAAGGCTTCTTCCTGGGCGTAGACCTCTTCACCGGCCCTGATCTCCCTGGATGCGTTTAAAAGCAGTGTCAGGACCTCGCTCTCATTAAATCCCATCACGAATCCTTTGGTACCGTCGGCGAAGTGGACGATCTGCCCAAGTAAACAATTAGGAAGCCCGTCGATCGTAACGATCGATCTCTTGACTTCCTTTACACATCCTATCTCTTTTATGCTAACTATTTCTCTCTTCATCCATTCCTTATGTGTTCCCGAATAATTGGAACAATACGAGAAGCGCTATTACAGCGATAGCCTCGGCAAATATAAGAGCCACTATCATGGCCATGAGTATCTTAGGGGCCGCCGACGGGTTCCTACCGAGGGCCTGAACAGAGGCGAATCCGATGGCCGCTATTACCATGGACGGCCCGAGTATCGTCGCGAACATCACCAGCATTACGATTACGCTGTGCATAGTATCAATCCTATCCTTAGATCCTTCATTCGCCTTCGGCTCATTCAGGATGACGTACACGTCGTCATCCCCACTCCGTCATTCTGAGGCCACGAAGTGGCCGAAGAATCTACGCTCCAGATCCCTGCC
>Ga0114951_10003698_pt1 | contig 15609 bp, 9 predicted proteins | sample AM7aDNAmetaG_FD_88677 | JGI IMG/M metagenome (GOLD analysis project Ga0114951, IMG submission 88677) | Freshwater microbial communities from Finland to study Microbial Dark Matter (Phase II) - AM7a DNA metaG | ecosystem: Environmental > Aquatic > Freshwater > Lake | place: Finland: Lake Alinen...
GGTGATGACCGGCAAGGCGCAAGTTACTACGATGGACGAGGACCAGCAGGAAGTTGTGGTGGACGAGCCGATGCATGGGGATTTCTTCGGCTTTGCATCCATGCTGCAGGAATCGGAGCACCAGACGACCGCGATTGCACTGGAAGAGACGGTTTGCCTGGAGGTGGGGCGCGACGACATTGCCGAGTTGCTGAAGCATAGGCCGATGGCGGGCATGGATATGCTGACGGTACAGGCCAGACAGTTTCACGCGACGCAAAAGCTGGTGCAGAACCGTGTGGCACGCAACCCCAACGAGGTGATTGAGGAGCAGTCTACTTTTGGCGAGCGCATCGCGGACGCAGTGGCGCATTTTGGGGGCTCATGGTCGTTCATTATCTCTTTTGGTATCGTTCTGGTGGTGTATTCGGCGATAAATACAGCACTACAGGGTCGTGCATGGGATCCGTATCCGTTTATTCTGCTGAACCTGTTCCTTTCGATGCTGGCCTCGATTCAAGCGCCGGTGATCATGATGAGCCAGAATCGCCAGGATTTGAAGGACCGGCTGCGGAGCGAGTTGGATTTTGAAGTGAACCGTCGAGCGGAAGCGGAGATTCAGTCGCTATCGCACCGGCTGAGCTTGCTGATGGACAAGATGGAAGATGTGGACGAAGTGGTGCGAAAGACGATTCATCCGAAATCCGGAAGCGAGCCTCGCGCCTGATTCATCCACGTAAAGCAGGGATGGGCCGCGGGCGAAAAGGCACAGGGGATACAGATTATTTGCGCCGCGATAGCCTAAGGCGTTATGGTTCGTTGTTTAACGGGCATTGGCATCGACGGGGGCAATGAATTGTTTCTTCCTGAATCCTACCAAGCTGCACTTTTTCTCATGATCCTGAGCATGTTGTGTTGGGGGTCGTGGGCTAACACACTCAAGATGTGCCCGCGCTATCGCTTCCAGCTTTACTACTGGGACTATGCGATCGGCATGGCGGTTGCCGCCGTGTTTCTGGGACTCACGGCGGGCAGCCTGGGGCAAGCAGGACTACCGTTCCTGAGCGATGTGGCGCGGACGTCGTGGTCAGCCATCGTGTGGGCGGTTCTGGGCGGGGTGGTGTTCAACGTGGCTAACCTGCTGATTGTGGCCGCGATTGAGGTCGCCGGACTGGCGGTGGCCTTCCCGGTGGGAATTGGACTAGCGCTGGTGGTCGGCGCAGTGTTGAACTACCTGGTCCATCCGGCGGCCAATCCCCTGCTGCTGTTCGGTGGCGTCGCGCTGGTGGTGGTGGCCATTGTCCTGGACGCCCTGGCCTATCGCACCCGCGACAGTTCGGCCAAGACCGCCACGACGCGCGGCATCGTTCTGAGCCTTGTGGGTGGATTGCTGATGGGCTGCTTCTATCCGTTTGTGGCTCACGCGCTGAATGGCACGGCAGGGCATCCGGCGCCGGGTCCCTACGCTGTTTCGCTCTTTTTTACGCTTGGGTTGCTCATTTCTACGGTCCCCGCGAACTTGCTGCTGATGGCCAAGCCGCTGGACGGCAAGCCCCCAGTGGACAAGGCCGGCTATGGACGAGCACCGATGGGCTGGCATCTGGCGGGGATGCTGGGTGGCGCGATCTGGTGCGTTGGCGGGACGGCCAACTTTGTAGCGTCGGGAGCGCATCTTGTGGGCCCAGCCGTTTCCTACACCATCGGACAGGGCGCAACCATGATCTCAGCCTGCTGGGGCGTATTTGTGTGGCGCGAGTTTGCCAACGCACCGCGAGTCGCCAAGATGCTTTTGCTCTTCATGTTCATTTTCTTCCTGTTGGGTTTGGGCGCGGTGGCGCTGGCTCCGCTTTATTAGGAATCCCTCAGGAAGTTTTTGAGTTGTGATTGAATTTCGAGGTTTAAAACTTGAGCGATTCTCGCAAACCAATTGTTGTTGCAGGCAGTGTGACCATGGACCTGGTGACGCGCACGAAGCAGATTCCACGCGTCGGCCAGACCCTCATCGGCACCAGCTTTGAAACCACGCCTGGCGGCAAGGGCGCGAACCAGGCCGTGGCTGCGGCGCGCCTGGGCTATCCGGTCAAGATGGTGGGCATGGTGGGCGACGACGCTTTCGGCCAGACCTTGATCGATAACCTCACAGCCGCCGGGGTGGATACTTCAGCGATGGAGCGGGCATCCGGATCTTCCGGACTGGCCCCGATGTTTGTGGCCGAGAGCGGGGAAAACAGCATTGTCGTGGTCCCTGGAGCCAACGGCAAGGTGGATTGCGCTGCCGTCGACCGCCAAGCAATGTTGATTCGCTCCGCCGGGATGGTGCTATGCCAGCTTGAACTGCCTATGGATACAGTGAGCCACGTTCTCGCACTGTGCGCAAAGGCAGGCGTGCCGGTGATGCTCGACCCCGCTCCGGCGGCGGCCCTTCCGGAGGCAATTTGGAGCCAGGTCGCATGGTTCACTCCCAACGAAACTGAGGCGGCTCTTTACGTAGGAGAAGGACTGAAGGCAGAAGAAGCCGCAGCGCAGTTGCTGGCGAAAGGCTTGAAGGGCTTGGTGCTGAAACGTGGCGGCGATGGGGCGTACGTGGCTGTTGCAGGCGGCGAGGCTGCGTGGGTAAAGCCGTTTCCCGTCCAGGCCATCGATACGGTGGGCGCGGGCGATTGCTTCAACGGCGCTTTTGCCACGGCACTGCTCGAAGGCAAAGATCCGTGGGCGGCCGCGCGATTTGCCAATGCAGCCGCCGCGGTTTCTGTCACTCGCAAAGGAGCGCAGGCTTCGATGCCGTCCCGAGCCGATGTAGATGAGTTTCTGCGTACGCGCGGATAGCGTCATGGATTCCCGGCATTTAGCGCCGAGCAACGATTTTGAGGAGGCGAGCATCATGCTTCGCACAACGGGAATTGGGATTCTGGCAGGGGCGATGGCTCTCACCGCGATGGCGCAAGATACGCAGTATGCGCCAGTTGGGCAACAAATTCCCACACCCAACTGTAATTACCTTTACCACGCGTTTGACAATGCCTTGCAGCCGGGCTGCGCCCCCAACATGCACGAGCGCTGGCTCAAGGATCTGCAGCATTGGCGCGCGGAACGCCGCATCCGTACGGCCTACGACCCGGCGCGCTACGAATTGCCGGCATTTCGGTGGACGCAGTCCAGCTTTATTCAGCCGCAGATCATGGTGCACGACCGCTATTTCTACGACCCGGTGGCCGGACGCTACACCGTGGACCGCTATCTAGACGACCTCAACAGTCGCTACGGCGGCATCGATGCGGTGCTAGTCTGGTCAACCTATCCGAACATGGGCATTGACGACCGCAATCAGCTGGAGATGGTCGAGTCGATGCCGGGCGGCGTTGAGGGAGTGCGGCAGATGGTCGCCGACTTCCACCGCCGGGGTGTGCGGGTGCTGTTCCCGATGATGATGTGGGATGAAGGAACCCACCAGCCCTCAGCAAACTGGCCGGATGCGATCGCGGCCCTGATGAAACAGATTGGCGCGGATGGCGTAAACGGCGACACGCAGGACGGCGTACCGCTTGGTTTCTCGCTGGCCGCGGACAAGATCGATCATCCGCTTGTGTTTGAACCCGAAGGCGGCCCAAGCGACGAGGCTCTGACCTGGAACGTGATGACCTGGGGCCAATACAGCTTTCCGTTCGCTCCAATGGTGGACCGCTACAAATGGCTGGAAACCCGCCACATGGTAAACATCAGCGACCGATGGAATCTGGACAAGACCAGCGATCTGCAATTCGCGTTCTTTAATGGCGTGGGCTGGGAGAGTTGGGAGAACGTGTGGGGGATCTGGAACGGCATCAATCCCCGTGACGCAGAGGCCACGCGCAGGGTGGCGGCTCTGGAGCGCGGCGTTGCGCCATTCCTGGTCAGCCCGGAGTGGGAACCGCACTATCCCATGCACAACTATGGAGTCTATTCCAGCCGCTGGCCACTGCAGCATGAGACTGTGTGGACCGTCGTTAACCGCAACAATTATGACGTTGACGGACGCGAGATGGACATTCCGCTTACGCCGGGGATGCGCTACTTCGACCTCTACCACGGCAAGGAACTGAAGCCCGACCTGGAGGGCCAGTCGGCGGTGCTCAGCTTCGATCTTGAGGCCAACGGCTACGGCGCAATTCTGGCGACCCCCAACGAGCCGAGTGACCAGATCAGGGCGCTGATGCAGCGCATGGCCGCCATGACTGCCAAGCCCATAGCTGCTTACTCACATCAGCCACAAGTGTTGACGCAGAGCATCGTCGAGATCCTGCCGACCCAGGCTGCAGCCGAGGCACCGGAAGGCATGGTGCGGATTCCAGGCGGCGCATTTGTTTTCAAGGTGCAGGGCACGGAGATTGAAGGCAGCGCAAACCCGGGCGTCGATGTGCAGTACCCGTGGGAGGACTCGCCACGCCGATTTCACGAGAAGGAGATGCTGGTCGCTCCATACTTCATCGACAAGTTTCCCGTGACCAATGCGCAGTTCAAGCAGTTTCTCGATGCGACTCATTACGCGCCCACGGATCGAATCAACTTCCTACGTGATTGGAAGGACGGCAGCTTTCCGAAAGGCTGGGACAATCGGCCTGTGACCTGGGTATCGCTGGAGGATGCGCGGTCCTATGCCAAATGGGCCGGGAAGCGGTTGCCTCATGAATGGGAGTGGCAATTGGCGGCTCAGGGCCGGGACGGCCTCATTTATCCCTGGGGAAACGTCTGGCAGCCAACCAATGTTCCCTTGCCCGACATGAGCCGCACCATGCGAGGACCCGATGCGGTGGACGCACATCCGCAGGGAGCGAGCCCTTATGGCGTGATGGACATGGTGGGAAACGTCTGGCAGTGGACCGAGGAGTTCGTGGATGAGCACACGCGCGCGGCCATTCTGCGCGGGGGAGAGTACTATCGGCCGCAAGGCTCGCTCTGGTACTTTCCTGAGGCGTTGCGCAACGATGAGCACAGCAAACTGCTCCTGATGGCGCCGGGATATGACCGTTCTGGAGGCGTAGGATTCCGCTGCGTTCGCGACTCAAAATAGATGCATTCGAGAGGCATTCGCGCGACCGGACGATTCTCAATTTGCTTTAGACAACGTGACGATGCCGGGTGTCTCTTCTCAATCTCAAGCCCCAGCGACAAGTAAATGCCGCTGGGGTTTGAAGTGAGAGGCGCTGTACGTTCATTAGGACAAAAGCGGGAGCAGAGTATGCTCCCTGCGGACTACCACCATTCCATCAAGCGGCCGGAAGAGATCTTCACGCTGCTGTCGGGTCTGGACGTGTGGAGCAACAGGACTGGAATCTGTACGAGTTTCACGAGCTTCTCGGCGATCGATCCGAATACGAGTGGATGCCAGCCAGTGGTACCGTGCGTAGAAACGACAACCAGGTCAACATGCTCGCGCTCGATGACGTCCAGAATGCCACCAGCCAAATCGTTCTCAACTTCGACGCAGGAAGTTGCCTTGATGCCCTTGGCGGCAAGTCCGGCTACAGACACTGCAAAATGCTCTTCCGCTTCCTTTTTCTCTTCTGCAACGTTCGCAGTCTCGGGCACGACATTCACTAGCACGAGTTCGGCATGAAAGTGCTGCGCGAGTACTGTGGCCTGCTCCAAAGCATCATGGGATGATGGGCTAAAGTCAATGGGCAAAAGAATCTTCGCGGGGATGGTGCTGAACGAATTTACTTCGGGCATTAAGGTCTCCTTGCCGAACCACGCACGTGGCCAGCCTCTCAATATTTTCGACCACAATCATAGCAAGCCGGTGCTCTTCCAAGCACGTGACAGGCAACACATATAATAGAGAGGTGCCAGAGCGACGCGTTCCCCACCGGCGAGCTTACGCATTTTTTCATTGAAATCAATTGTCATGCGTCGCGTCTCGTCAACGACTTGACGGCAGATGCCAGTCATTATTTCAAACCAGGAGCGCCCTTGAAGCTGCACCTATTCGCCATCATCGTGCTCACATCGGCAATTGCCACTGCTCGCGCACAAGGTAATTACGAAATACAGGTTTACGGTTCGGACACCGTCGCTCCGCGCAGCACCATGCTCGAGTTGCACTCGAACTTCACGGCCGAGGGCCAGCGCAGAACCATCGACGGTGTGGCGCCGACCCACCACGCCGAGCACGAAACCATTGAAATCACACAGGGTCTAAACGACTGGTCCGAGGTGGGATTCTACGTCTTCACAAGCGTGCAGAGCGGACTGGGTGCGCAGTGGGTTGGCGACCATATCCGGCCCAGGGTTCGGGTTCCTGAAAAGTGGCGCTGGCCGGTGGGCGTGAGCCTTTCGACCGAGGTGGGCTATCAGCGCGCGCTGTTTTCACCCGACACCTGGACTTGGGAGATTCGCCCCATTGTCGATAAGACGGCAGGCCGCTGGTACTTCGCCGTCAACCCTGCACTGGAGCGCACCTGGCACGGGCCTGACGTGAAACTTGGCATAGACTTTGCGCCGGCGATGAAGGTCAGCTATGACTTTACGAAAAAGATCACGGGCGGAGTTGAGTATTACGCAGACTACGGGAGCATAACCGACATCTCCAGCCTTCACGACCAGATGCAGCAGATCTTCCCGGCCATCGATCTGAACGTTTCCCCTGACTGGGAGATCAACTTCGGCGTTGGCGTCGGTCCCACCGCCGCGACCGATCATTGGATCGCCAAGATAATCATTGGCCGCCGCTTTAATTGGGGACGGCAGAATGAGGCGAAATAACGCGGCAGACTAGAGCATTTCCTGCGATGGCGTAGACCAGGGAGCTTTCCCTCAGGGGCTAAAGCCCATTGATTTCATTGACATTTTGCGGCGAGGCTGAAGCCGCGCCCTTTCAAAACCCGTCTACGGCAAATGTGAAAATTCTCTAGCCCACCAGTTCGAGGGCCCGTATGGTTTCTTTGCGAACCGTGAGCCGCTCGATCAGATCGGTCCTGACTTCATAGCCACGACCGGGTGTATCCGGAATGGCGATCTCACCCGCTGAAGAAACAACAACTTCCGGCTCGATGATGTCGTCGGCCCAGTAGCGTGCGGAGGCTGAAACATCGCCGGGAAGGGTGAAGTCCTCGAGGGAGGACAATGCGATGTTGTGGGAGCGGCCGATGCCGGTCTCGAGCATGCCGCCACACCATACCGGAATGCCGCGCTCCTGGGCCGCGTTGTGGACGGCAATGGCCTCGGAGAACCCGCCGACGCGTCCCAGCTTGATGTTGATGATTTTGCAGGATTCCATTTCAATGGCAGCCAAAGTGTCGCGCCGGTTGCGGATGGATTCGTCGAGGCAAATGGGCGTCTCAAGGCGTTTTTGCAGCATTGAATGGTAGTAGAAATCATCGTGCCACAGGGGCTGCTCGATCATTAGCAGGTCGAAAGCGTCGAACTGCACCAAGTGGTCGGCGTCCCTGAGCTTGTAGGCGGAGTTGGCATCGCAACTGAGCGAAATGCCAGGCCAGCGATTGCGCACCCGGTCCAGGACCTCCACATCCCAGCCCGGCTTGCATTTGAGCTTGATGCGCTGATAGCCGGCGGACAGCTCGCGCTCAATGATTTCAAGCAATTCGGGAATGGAAGACTGAATGCCGAGCGAAACGCCGCACGGAATCGTCTCGCGAACACCACCGATGAGCTTGGAGAGGGAAAGCCCTTCGCGCTGGGCCTCGATATCCCAGATGGCGTTCTCGAGGGTGGCTTTGGCCATGCGGTTGCCGCGCACCTGGCGGAAGATACGCTGGCACTCTCCGCCCTGCGCAGGGGACTCGGCGGCGAGGGCCGGGCCCAATTCCTGAACGATGGCAGCCCAGGCACTGTCGGTCCACTCGGCGGAAAAGAAAGGCCGCTCGCTGGCTGTGCATTCGCCCCATCCGGTGAGCCCCTCGGACTGGATTTCAGCGAGGAGTATTCTTCGGTTACGGGTGACGCCAAAGCTGGTTTCAAACGGACGAACCAACGGCATTTGCAGTTCGCGCAGGATAATCGCATCGATTCTCATAAGTTTTTGCAATCCTTGAGATTTGTGGACTATTCGGTCTGGGAAAAAGGCCCCAGTTCGAAGACTCCGTTGCCTTCAGCGTCGCGAACGAAGCCAACTACTGCCAAGCCCTGGGAAAACGCCTGTTGGAACTTTCTGCGGTTTTCGAACTGAACGGCGAGGGCGCGCTCCCGACCCGCTTCTGTAGCCTTCCACTGATAGATGGAAGCCGGGACCAGGATTCGTTCTTCTATGGCGTAGACGGGTGCCGGGTGCTTGTCGAGGATTGATTGCACCCGCGGGGAATCCAAGCGCCACTCCGCCAAAAGGCGGTCGGTGGGCAGCCCACCCTGCAGACGAGAAGAGGATACACCATAGAAATTCTCCCTGTAACCACAAACTATGGCTCCCAGCTTGTGGATATTGAGAAAAGCGTTCTTGATTTCGAGCGGGTCAAAGGTCCACTCCATGTGGCGAATGCTGCGAGAAAGCGCGTCGCGGCGTTGCTCCAGCTTGAGGCGTGCGCCGAGACCGCGATTGCGATAGTGCTCCCGCACGGCCAGCATGTGGGAGTGCAAATAGGGTTTCGCGATTCCTTCGCTGGTCTTGACGCCGGGCAGCGAGAAGACGAATCCAACCAGTGACTCTGGAATGTCCAGAGACTGTCGGGGCGCAATTTCCGAATCGAATGCGCCGATGACCTGGCCGCCGATCTTTTGCGCAACCAGAAAGGTCTTGCGGGGAATGACGTCGCTCTCGTCGTAGCCCCAGGTCGCAATCTGGAGTTGTACGCAGGACTCGAGCTCGTCAAAGCCATTGCAGGAGCGGATCTCGATCATGATTTCGCCTTTGCCGGGGCGGCCGAATCGGAGCCTGCGATGGAAGCACCCTCAGCCGCAAGCTTGAGTTTGGCCTGCGCCCATAACGCTTCCAATTGGTCGGGGCCAAGTTCTTCCAAGGGACGCGCGGAGGCCAGTTCCATTTCCCGAAAGCGCATGCGAAAACGCCGGTTGCAGCCGCGCAGCGCCATCTCCGCGTCCACACCCAGGTGGCGACCAAGGTTGACCACGGTAAAGAGCAGATCGCCGAGTTCCGCCTCGACCGCCGGCTGGCGAGCGGGATCGCCGGAAGCGGCTTCCGCCTCCAACTCCGCTGTTTCTTCAACCAGCTTGGGCAGCAGATCGCGCCAGTTTGGCCAGTCAAATCCGGATTTGGCAGCCTTGGCGCCCAGTTTGGAGGCCTCGGCCAAAGCCGGCATGGCACGTTGCACGCCATCGAGGCGCGAGGGCGGTTGATTCCCTGCCCCGTCCTCCTGACCAATGCTGGATGAGGTTTGCTTCTCGGCCAGCTTGATCTGATCCCAATTGCGCAGCACGGCCGCCGAGGAACCCTCGACCGCTGCGTCGACCTCGGCGCGATTACCGGCGGCCTTTGAGGCTTCGTCGCCGAATACGTGCGGATGACGGCGGATGAGCTTGCGGTTCAGGTGGTCGAGGACATCGGCAATGGTGAAGTGGCCCTCGTTGGCCGCCATCTCGGCGTAGAAGAGCACCTGGAGGAGCAGATCGCCCAGTTCTTCGGCGAGGTGCGGAAAGTCGCGGCGCTCGATGGCGTCGAAGACCTCGTAGGTTTCCTCGAGCGTGTATTTGCGAATGGAGTCGAAGGATTGCTCGCGGTCCCAGGGACAACCGTCTGGGGCGCGAAGCCGAGCCATGATGGCGACAGACTGCTGAAACAAGGCCGCAGCCCGCGCCGGATCGGATGCTGGTTGCGGCGCGGAAACCTGTGCTGGAAAGCGTTCAGGCGGAAGGTCCATGCACTTTCAGTCTAACCCGCCAGTTTCTGCTGGCTTCATTCTGATCTGGAAGGGCGAGCGAATTCCGAGAAAGCGGCCACGGTCTCGGAGCAGGCCTGCGGCGTGACAGTTTCACGGGGAGGGGGGGGTGGGTAGGAGGGTGGTGGGAGGGAGGGGGTGGGTGCCCTTCTGCGGTACGGTGACTGGGATTTGGATGGGTTTGACCGTGGCGGCTTGTGCGTTCGCGACCGGTTTGGATTGCATAGTTCAATTGTGCGCCGACGAGCCTTAATTATCTGCAGAACTCGGAAACATACTTTGGCGGTTGGTGAAGGCGAGCGATTTTGGCTATCACTGGGCGAATCCGGTGTCTCAGAGGCAAGGCGTGGGGAAAAGGCGCGGCTAAAGTCGCGCCCTTTCGAAACAGCGGCGCTACAGGAGTACTTCCGCAGTCTGTTGAGCCCTCGACTGTCTCCGGGTCTTTCGATCTGAAACTGCAGTAGTGATTGAGGCGGCGCGCTATTCGTGCATTGGTCTCCCACCCTTTCCGCAGAAGGCGCGGAAAGGATGGGGCACCCGCGGCGAATCGGCAGAGGCGGTCGGGCGGAAATTGCAATTTAGTTAAGTCAAGCCCTTAACAAACCGATATCGCGTGGTATATAGTTCCGTGTTGCTTGCCGCACGGGCTGTTTTGTGGTCTGAATGCGGCTGAAAGAGGCACGTATGAAAACCATCTCTCGCCGCAATCTTCTTCGCACCGGCATGACCCTTTCCGCTTCGTCCCTGCTGGCCCGCACGGGCTGGGGGCGCGCGGCCTCGCTGGCCGCTTCAAAGAGCAACCTGGTTCTGGTGGAGGCGGAGAGCTTTGCCTTGCTGGGCGGATGGGTGATCGACCAGGAGTTTGTGGACCAAATGGGGTCTCCATTCCTGATGGCGCACGGGATGGGAACGCCGGTGGAGGATGCGCGCACGGAAACACATGTCCCGGCGGCGGGCACCTACAAGGTGTGGGTGCGGACGCGGGACTGGGTAGCGGAGTGGAAGGCGGCGGGCGCTCCGGGGCGGTTCAAGCTGGAGGTGAACGGGCAGATGCTGGCAGCCACATTTGGCACGGAAGGTGAAAAGTGGCACTGGCAGGACGGTGGGAGCGTCGAGCTGCCGGAGGGCAAGGTGGGGCTGGCGCTGCACGATCTGACGGGCTTTGAAGGCCGCTGCGACGCGATTCTGCTGTCCGCCGACCCGGGGTTTCGTCCGCCCGACGAGGGACCGGCGCTGGCCACACTACGCAAGAAGCTTCTGAACCTGCCGGTGGAGCCCGAGGATGCGGGCGCGTTCGACCTGGTGGTGGTGGGCGCGGGGATTGCGGGAATCACGTCGTCGATTACGGCGGCGCGGCTGGGACTGAAGGTGGCACTGATTGGAGACCGGCCGGTGCTGGGCGGCAACGCCAGTTCCGAAGTGCGCGTGACCATCGATGGGAACATCAACCTGCCGCCCTATCCGGCGATTGGCAACGTGGTGGGCGAGCTGGAACCGCACCATGGCGGGCGCGGACACGGCTGGAGCGGCGACAAGGCGCTGGACGTGGTGAATGCGGAAAAGAACATCAGCCTGTTTGTGAGCACGCACGTGTTTGCGGTGGAGAAACAGGGCAACAAGATCTCCGCGGTGATTGGGCGGAACATCGTGAATAGCCATGAACTTCGCTTCAGGGCGCCGCTGTTTGTCGATTGCACGGGGGACGCGGATGTGGGTTATCTGGCCGGGGCCGATTACCACTATGGCCGCGAGAACCGGGCTGAGACCGGCGAGGCGCTGGCCCCCGAGACCGCCGATCACCTGGTGATGGGCATGACGATCCAGTGGTTCTCAGAGGATGCGGGGAAGGCGGTGGCGTTCCCGGAGACGCCGTGGGCTCCCAAGTTCAACGATCAGACGGCGCAGAACGCGACGCAGAGCAATTGGGACTGGGAAGTGACGGGGCTGCGCTGGAACCAGGTGGACGAGTTCGAGACGGTTCGCGACAATGCGTTGCGCGCGATCTATGGGAACTGGGCGTTCCAGAAGAACCAAAGCGCGGAAAAGGATAAATACAAGAACCTGCGGTTGAAGTGGGTGGGCTATGTGGGGGGCAAGAGAGAATCGCGCCGCCTGATGGGCGATGTGATCGTGAAGCAGCAAGACGTTATTGAACAGCACGTCTTTCCGGATGCGGCGGTGCCGTCCACGTGGCCGATCGATCTGCATTATCCGGAAGCGAATAACGCAAAGCAATTTCCGGGCGAGGAGTTTAGGACGGTGGCGCATTTCGGTGCGAAGTCGCCTTATGCGATTCCGTACCGGTGCTTCTACTCGCGGAATATCGACAACCTGTTCATGGCGGGACGGGACATCAGCGTGACCCATGTGGCGCTGGGAACCACGCGAGTGCAGCGTACGACGGGGATGATGGGCGAAGTGGTGGGTATGGCCGCGGCGATTGCGCGCAAGCACGACACGTCGCCGCGCGGCGTGTATCAGGATCACCTGGCCGAGCTGAAGGAATCAATGAAGCGGGGGGCGGGCAAGAGCGCGCTGGCGGGGGCGCCGAAATCCGCTGTCCCCGAGGGATACAAGCTGGCATGGGCCGATGAGTTCGACGGCGGCACGCTGGACGCGTCAAAGTGGGATTTCCGCACCGACACAAAACACTGGAGCACACAGCTGCCGCAGAACGTTTCGCTAAGGGACGGAAATCTGGTTATCTCCCTGAATAATCTGGCTACAACGGCGGGGGTGAAGCACACCGCCGGCGGAGCCGAGTACGTGAGCGACCCGAGCCATCCGGCACCTCCGGCAGGGATCAAATTCGCGGGGGGCGGCGTGATCAGCAGGACCGCTTTTGGGCACGGCTACTATGAATCCCGGATGCGCATAATGGCCGGGAAAGGATGGCACTCTTCATTCTGGATGATGAAGCACGACGGCACGGGTGGTACGACCACGGAACCCGCCGATCTGGAACTGGACGTGATCGAAAACGACTCGGTCGATCTTCAGTCTTATGGCATTACCACGCATAAGTGGAAGGGCGGGCACGAGCAATTCGGGCACAAGAAGATGGAAACGCTGCCGCTGTCGGATTATCACGTGTATGGCTGCGAATATACACCGACGACAGTGAAGTACTTCTTTGACGGCAACCTGGTGCAGAGCACGGATATCGCATCGCTGCCACAGGGCGACGTGAATATCTGGCTGACGTCGATCGCCTCCGGGCTGGGAGATACGGACCGGGTGGATGACTCGCGGCTGCCTGGGCATGTTGATTACGACTATGTGCGTTTTTATCGGAAAGGCTGACGCAGCAAAGTAATTTTCGGTGACGTGGATGGCGTGCTTTCCCCAGCCCCCAAAAGCGAGGGATCTCCACCCCGGACCGGGAGCACCCAGCACTTGTACAAAAATAATGCGAGGCCAGGATTCCCGAGACAAAAGCAGCATAGAGCGGATTCGGAAATCCTGGTTGATTTTCTCAAGTTTAACGCTTAATATCATCAATAATGGCCAACAGGACATCGTTGCTACCGGTTTGCCGCACGGCAGGAGCAAATCGCACCTCCATTTCTGCTCATCTGCCAAAACAGACCTCCAAGGATCGATCCGCATATGCTTCTGACTGAATTCGACAACAATGGCCGTACCCCGCTGCACGAACACCTCGCCGGAGACCTGGTGGTGGTGGGCGGCGGAATGGCCGGTGTTTGCTGCTCCATCACGGCTGCGCGGCAGGGGTTGCGCGTTTTACTTGTGCAGGACCGCTCGGTACTGGGAGGCAACGCCTCAAGCGAAGTGCGCCTTTGGGCCCTTGGCGCCACGTCGCACATGGGAAACAACAACCGCTGGGCGCGCGAAGGCGGAGTGATCGACGAAATCCTGGTGGAGAATCTGTGGCGCAATCCGGAGGGGAATCCCATCCTCGTCGATGCCCTGTTGCTGGAGTGGGTGACGAAGGAATCGAACATCACGCTGCTGCTGAACGCTGCCGTCAACTACCTAGATCTCGACCCGCAGAGCGGCATCAGGAGCGCCACGGCCTATTGCAGCCAGAATGAGACGCTCTATACGCTTTCAGCGCCGCTGTTTTGCGACGCATCCGGCGACGGCATCCTCGGCTATCTTGCTGGAGCTGCATTCCGCATGGGCGCGGAGGCAGCGTCGGAATTCGGCGAAGGCCTGGCAGGCCCGGAGCCAACGCTGGAATTGCTTGGGCATTCTCTCTATTTCTACAGCCGCGACACCGGAAAGCCGGTCGAGTATGTGGCTCCGGCATTCGCCCTTCAAGATATTGCGCAGATTCCGCGATTCCGCGAGTTGCGGGTCACGGATTCGGGATGCCGCCTGTGGTGGCTGGAGTACGGCGGCGACATGGATACCGTGCACGGCACCGAAGAGATCAAGTGGGAGCTTTGGCGGGTTGCCTATGGAGTCTGGAATTACATCAAGAACTCGGGAGAATTTCCGGATGCCGCCAATCTGACACTTGAGTGGATGGGCATGATTCCCGGCAAGCGCGAGAGCCGTCGTTTTGAAGGCGACTACATGTTTACTCAAAACGATGTCGTCGAGCAGCGCTCACATTTCGACGCAGTGTCGCTGGGGGGATGGGCGATCGATATCCACCCGGCGAGGGGAGTCTACAGCGCCTCGCCTTCCTGCGTGCAGTGGCACGCAAAGGGCGTGTATCAGATTCCGTATCGATCGATGTACAGCCGGAATATTCCCAACCTGTTTTTGGCTGGGCGCATCATCAGCGCGTCCCATATCGCCTTTGGTTCCTCGCGGGTGATGCTGACCTGCGCGCACAACGCCCAGGCTGTCGCCATGGCTGCCGCGATCTGCACGGAAGAGACGATTCTGCCGCGCCAGATTACCGATCCCGAGCGCCTGGAGCATTTGCAGCAGAGGTTGCTGCGCTCAGGACAGCACATTCCCGGCGTGCCCGCGCGCGACCCACGGAATCTGGCCGGCAAAGCCAGAGTGGTGGCAAGCAGCGCCCTGAGGATCGATACGCTCGAAGAAAGCGGAGAACTGAGGAAACTAGATCTGCCTTGCGCCCTGCTGTTGCCGCTTATGGCGGGACCGGTGCCAGCAATTACGCTTCAATTGGACGCTGCAGCCCCGGCTACGCTGCACATGGAAGTCTGGCGGTCTGCAAAGGCCGGCAATACTACGCCGGACGTAAAGCTTGCGTCGGCAGATGCGACGATAAGCGCAGGCCGTTCGATGCCTGTTGAATTTCGCTTCGATGCGACTCTCGAGGCTGACAGTCATGTTTTCTTTATCGTCGCTCCCGTACACGGCGTATCGCTGCATATGAGCAAGAGACAGTTGCCTGGCGTACTTACACTCTGGCAGACTCTGAATCGTGCGGTGGCCAAGAGCGCCGTGCAGAGTCCACCCGATGGTTCAGGAATTGACAGCTTCGCGTTCTGGCTTCCGGAACGGAGACCTGCCGCGCGGAATCTTGCGGTAACGGTTACTCCCCCGATTCGATGTTACGAACCCGCGATGGTTACGAATGGATGGGCACGCCCATGGTGCGGAGCCAATGCGTGGGCTCCTGACTTGAACGACGGCTCTCCTTGCCTGCAGGTCTCGTGGAGCGAGCCGCAGACGCTGCATTCGATCGAGCTGACCTTCGATACGGATTTCGATCATCCCATGGAATCGGTGCTGATGGGCCACCCGGAGCGCGTGATGCCGGGCTGCGTAACCAGCTTTGAAGTGCGGACAGTTGAGGGAGAGAAACTCGCGACGGTCTCAGGCAATCATCAAACGCACTGGCGGCTCAGGTTGCCGACCCCTA
>Ga0114951_10003699_pt1 | contig 15603 bp, 19 predicted proteins | sample AM7aDNAmetaG_FD_88677 | JGI IMG/M metagenome (GOLD analysis project Ga0114951, IMG submission 88677) | Freshwater microbial communities from Finland to study Microbial Dark Matter (Phase II) - AM7a DNA metaG | ecosystem: Environmental > Aquatic > Freshwater > Lake | place: Finland: Lake Alinen...
ATCAATTTATCCAATTGTGCTTTTTCTTTATTATAAGAAGCAATAAGCGAGTCATACTTGGCTTTTAACGCATCGTAAGTAGACCGGTCGTCATTAACAACTATTCCTATTTTCCTCAACGAGTCCATATCTTTCTGCCGATAGTCATAGATAAGATTTATTTTTAAGTCTCCCGTAAGCGAATACTCAAATAACTGTTTGTTAATTGACGATTCCCATATTTTTTCAGCCTGTTTTATATCACTCAATAATTCTGCTTCTGTCAAACCGAAACGCGTATCAAGATTTGCGATAGAATATGTTATTGGTCTTTGGCAGGGTTGTGATTGAATTAAAAACTCCCGCAAAAGACGGCCAGCATCTTCCCTATAATAGTAGCCAAAACCCAAAAACAATAGGATAGCGAATATGCTGGCAAAAAAGTTAACTCGGAAAGATTCCATATTCAAATTTTACCAGCCATCGGCTCTAGCGTCCATGATGGCTCTAACAAAAAAACGGGATCTCTCCCGAGAACAAATAAGGTGCATTTTAAAAAAAATCTTAATTCTTCAATTTACGCCGCAAGCAAATTAGTAACGATTTTGACCATTTTCTCTTTTTCCTTCCGCTCGCTCGCCGCGATCAAAAGAGACAGGACCGTCAAAGCGTTGTCATTTATTTTCCTTTCGCCGTTGCGTTTATAAAGGCCTTTATTTCTATCCAGAAAATAAACAAACAAAAAAGAGCCGGCGCGTTTATTGCCGTCCACGAAAGGGTGGTCTTTAATTATAAAATACAAAAGATGCGCGGCTTTTTCTTCCAAGGATGGATAAAGCTCATTGCCTCCGGATGTCTGATAAATGCTTCCTATAGCACCTTTCAACCCGCCGCCGTTCTCTTGGCCGAAAAGATCGCTTGCTTCCTTCTTAATAATTAACTCTCTTTTAACTTCGCTGATTACATCTCTTGCCTTCCAATAGTCCAAAATAAACTTACCCTTCCCTTTTTTGACCAAGGCTAACTTTTCTTTGTCGTATTGATCAAGCAAAGTAAGGGTCTTGGAATAGTCGGCAAGCAAATTTAATATTTCCCGCCCCTGGCCGGCAAGCAATTTATTCTCCGATTTCTCCCGTAAAAAAGAAACAGCCTCCTGCAGCTTTCTAAATTTATTCTCTGCCTGCAATAAACGCTGCTCATTGATAGTATAGCCCTCAAGCAGATGGCTCCTTAACACTTTTGTCGCCCAAATTCTGAATTGCGTGCCGCTCGGAGATTTTACGCGGTAGCCGACAGAGATGATTGCGTCTAAATTATAAAAATCCGCTTTCCTCTCAATAGTCCTTCCTCCTTCCCTTTGAACTATTCGGAAATTCCGGATAGTTGCCCCCTTCTTCAGCTCCCCTTCTTTGTAAATATTTTTAATATGCTCATTGATCGTGCTGACATCTTTTTCAAAAAGCCCGGCCATCTGTTTTTGGGTAAGCCAAACCGTTTCCTTCTCCAGACGCACATCCAAATAAGGTCCGCTTTTGGACTTATAGATAACAACTTCTCCTTTTTTAATTTCCTGGTCTTTCTTTTGAGCCATTATGGTCTTTACTAGTTTGCCCCTGCTTTTATTTGTACTTTAACATATGGCGTTAGGTTAGCATCCCAGAATTTAAACATCTTTTCGTATTCATATTGGCAACGCGCTGCCCGATCTTGGGGCAAACCGTAAGTTCCCACAAAATAATTAAATTTTGGCGGATTACTGCCGTAGACCCAGCACAGAATATTATAATAGCGCTGTTGATTCAAGGCATGCTCGTCCCAAAAAGCATAACCAGGACCTATTTCAGAACTTGTAATGTAAAAATAATTAGCTCCGGTAATCGCAGCCTTGGGTCCGTCTTCGCCCAAGCCTGTTAAAATTACGGAAGCCAGCTGGTCAGCCACATCTTCCTCCTTTCCGGAATAAGTTAAATTATATACATCTATCATCCCATGCCCTAATTCGTGGAAAAGAATAAAATAAGCGGCACCGGTTACAGCTCTATCCACTTCCTCTTTTGTTTTGACAATGTAGGAAAAATTTTGAGTAAGGTTGTCTAATAATTCATCGCATATGACTATTTTCTTTTCGTCGGGAGTGTAATAAGCATTAATAAAACCGCACTCTTCAATGATAATCGGAAAATCTTTTTGCAGTATAAATGTCCCATTCAAAAAAACAGCTATGCTTTCAAATCCCTTAGAACTTTCAAGAAGCTTGTTATATTCGGCGTATCTGGGATTCTGTGTTTTGCCATAGACAATTTTAAAATCCCCCTTATCTTCAAAAGCGAGCTTTTTTGATGAACCAAGCTGGCCGTTTTGGTCTTCAACTCCTATATAATAAAAAAGCCCGACCACAAGAATTAAAACTGACAAAACAATGCCTTTCTTTTTACTCATACTCATATTGATATAATTTTACTTTTTCCGTTCAAAAATAACAATAACTAAAAAATCGCATTTTGGTTAGGCGGCTCCAACAAAAAAGCGGGATTTCTCCCGCTGGTTCCAACCAATACCGCTGAAAATACTATAATATCTCTCTTAACAATTCTTCTACTCCAATCTTCTTTTTCGCAGAATAAGGAATAATTTTATGGCCTCCCATGGCCTCTTCTATTATCTTAAATTGATCCTCGCATTCCTTTTTCTTCATCTTGTCTATTTTATTCGCTACGATAATAATATCTTTATTGTGCTCATCTAAAGAGGAAAGAATCTCCAAATCGTCTTCGGTCGGACCAACCTTGGCATCAATAATCAAAACCACTTTTTTCTGTTCGTATTCGGAAACAAAAAAATACCAGTTTACCATAGCTCCAATACTTTCTTTCAACTTATCCGGAACTTTAGCGTAACCATAGCCAGGCAAATCAACAAAATACAAAGATTTGTTGATCAGAAACAAGTTTATTTTTTGAGTGCGCCCCGGGAAAGAACTTGTCTTTGCCAGGTCCTTGCTGCCAACCAAAGAATTGATAACACTGGACTTCCCCACATTTGAACGCCCGATAAAAGCGACCTGGGGAACCCCATCGTCAAATACGGGATCGCTGCCACGCACTCCTTTTGCAAATTGAGCTGATTCTATTTTCATATTTATGGTAGGGCTATTATAGGCCATATACGGCCGCAAAGCAAAGCCAACGAAAAAGCGGGATTTCTCCCGCCGTCCGCCTGCCTGCCGGTAGGCAGGCCTTTCGGCAGTTCGTCTCAACTTCTGGGCTCCGATGGCTATTAAGCAGTTAGAATCTATATTATTGAACAAAAGCTGATTGAATGTTATCCATCTGATTTCTCGCCCATTATTATTTTATATTTTTAGCGATTGGGCAAATCTTTTCGCTTTTTCTATATCGTCCTTATTCGGTTTGTTTTTGTTTAATCCGCCAATTATTTTTAATGGGCCGAATGTGTCCCAGCCCCGGCAATTAAATTCTCCCACAATTTTACAATTCTTTTTAGTCAATCTGTCTTTTAATTCTTTATGATATTTACTTCCATCAGGGGCTCCGCTAGTTGAAAATATAAAAACCGACTTCTGTTGCATATTGGGCAAATTATCAGCAAAATCCAAAAGGGCTTTATGAACCTTCCAACGATAAATACCGGAACCAAAACCAATTATGTCGTACGAAGACAAATCTTCATTATGAACTTCGTTTGGTTTATTTATTTGAGCTTGAAGAACTTCGGCAATAGCGCTTGCAATCCTTGAGGTGTTTTGATGATGTATTGAAGTACAAATAACAAGTGATTTCATAGAATAATTTAAGCTATTATAATAATATTCTACCAAAAATCCACCCTTTAGCCAGGCGGCTCAAACCAAAAAGCGAGTTTTGGCTCGCTCCTTGCTGAAACTGGTTTGATTTCGACTACTGGGCTCCGCGGGTAGGATTCGAACCTACAACCTATTGGTTAACAGCCAACCGCGCTACCATTGCGCCACCGCGGAATAATACTCTCCAATATTAAACTAAAATCACAAAATTTTCAAGATAAGCCCTTCCCCTAGAAAAAAAGGGCTCATCTTGAATATATTAGTATCCTTCCAACTTCTTCAGTCCGCTGTGCTGGCGAATCTTTTCTAGGGCTTTGGCTTCTATCTGCCTGATTCTTTCGCGGGTTACGCCAAACTTCTGGCCGACTTCTTCCAAGGTATAAACTACGCCGTCGTCCAAACCGAAACGCATTGATAAGATCTTTTGTTCTCTGGGAGTAAGCTCTTTTAAAATATCATCCAGCCTTTCGCGCCAGATCGTTCTTCCGGCAATGGCCGAGGGAGATTCAGCTTTGTCGTCTTTAATAAACTCGCCGAGAGTGCTGTCTTTCTCGTCTTCGCCCACAGGGGTTTCCAAGGAAATAGCTTTTTGAGAAATTTTATCCAAATGGCGGACCTTGTCAACTTCCAATTGCATCTCATCGGCAATTTCTTCGGCCAATGGTTCGCGGCCCAATTCCTGTAAAAGCCTGCGCTTTATCTGGGTGTATTTGGTCAGCGTTTCAATCATATGGACCGGAATTCTGATAGTTCTGGCCTGGTCGGCCAAAGCGCGAGTAATAGTTTGCCTTATCCACCAAGTGGCGTAAGTGGAAAATTTATAGCCTTTGCGCCAGTCAAATTTTTCCACAGCGCGGAAAAGGCCGATATTCCCCTCTTGGATCAGATCAAGCAAAGTTAAATTCGGAGAACGGCCGACATATTTTTTGGCGATTGAAACCACCAAGCGCAAATTAGCTTCGGTTAATTTCTTGCGGGCTTCCTTGTCCCCTTTTTCAATTCTTTTAGCCAAAGTTTTTTCTTCTTTGGCGGTGATAGAAGAAATTCTCCCGATCTCTTTTAAATAGGTTTGAACCGAATCAATCTTGCGAACGGCAAAGGTCCTGGCTTTCTTTTTGGTTTTCTCTTCATCAATATCTAAATAGCCCTTTGATTCTTTCACATCAATGCTTTGCTTTTCCAGCTCTTGATAAAGTTTTTCCAGTTCCTCAATATTTTCTTCAATATCCGGCAAAGCAAAAAGGATCTCCGAAAAAGTGACAAAACCGCGAGATCTTCCCTTTTCGGTCAAGCCTTGCAAAATTTCCGGCGTAATAAAAACTCTTGGCTTAGACGGTTTGCGGCTTTTTTTCCGAGCCGGTTTTTTCACTTTGGCTTTTACTATTTTTTTTGGCGCGGCTTTTTTTACCTTTTTTGCTTTTGTTTTCGCCGGAACTGGTTTTTTCTTTTTTAAAGTTTTGGCCATAGGTTATAGTTTACTGGTTTAATTTTTTAGCTAAATTAGTGAATTGCGTTAAAAGATCTTTTGACTTTTCCAGATCTCCTTCCCTCTCGGCATTCTTAATCTCAAAAGAAAGCTGGTTAAGATCTTCCTTGAGATGCATTTTTTCTATTTGGCAAAGGCAGGCTGCAAAATTTTCCTTAAAGCCGTCCATATCCTCTTTCTCCAGATCGGACCGCAGAAAAACCTGTCCTAAAAAATTAGCGGTTTCTATCGGTTCCGCAAAACTTTTCTCAAGCTCGGCCTGGACGATCTCGGGATCGCTTTTTATTTTTAGAATAATTTCCTTGGCCAGCCCGGCAAACCTTTCAACAAGCTCTCGCGATACTTCCGCAACGCTTTTAGGATCAGCCAGGATCAAAACCAAAAGTTCTTCTTCTAATAGCTCTTTTCTGGGCCTTTGGCAATTTTCCGGCTGTCCGCTCTTCGCCTGCCCTGCTTGCAAATTGCTGACAGGCTCAATATATCCGGCTTCTATTTTTATCTTGCCCATCTCTTGCTCTAAATCTTCCTCTCTGGCTTTTAATTTTTTGGCCAGCTCTTGCAGCCAGTAATTCTGTTCTATCTTATTGGAAAGTTTTTTAATCTCCGGCAAAACGATTCTGGCTATTTCTTTCTTGTCGGAAATATTGCTTGAATCGCGCCCCACAAAAGCCAAATTGAAATAATATTCCACTATCGGTTTGGCCTTATCGGCGATCTCCTGCCAAGCCTCGCCGCTTTGTTCAACAATCACATCGGCCGGATCTTTCCCCTCGGGCATTATGGTCATTTTAATATTAAACCCTTCTCTTCTGGCTAAGTCTATGCCGCGCTTTGAGGCTTCGTTGCCGCCGGTGTCCATATCAAAAGACAGAGTTAAATTTTGGGAATAGCGCTTCAATAAATTCAAATGCCAAGGCGTCAACGCCGTACCCGAGGCTGCAACCACATTCGGCACGCCAGCCTGATGGCTCAAAATGCAGTCCATATAGCCTTCCACTAGAATACAAGAATCTTTTTTTCTGATATCAACTTTGGCCTTGTCCAACCCGTAAAGTATTCTGCTTTTATCATAGATCAGCGTATTGGAAATATTTATATATTTCGCCCCCTCGGCGTCATTTTTCGGCGTTTCAAAAACTCTTCCCCCGAAACCAACCACTTGAGAATTAACATCAAAGACTGGAAACATTATCCGGCCGCGAAAACGATCATAGAAATTCCCCTCTTTGTTTTTAACCGCCAGCCCGGCCTTACCGGCCTCTTCTCTATCGTAATCCCGTCCGACTAAAAAATCTGATAATCCTTGCCAAGTATCCGGAGCAAAACCCAAACGCCACTTAATAATAGATTCCTCATTCAGTCCGCGGCTTAAAAGATATTTTTTGGCCTCCTGGCCGGTTTTGCTTTTTTCCAGCTGGGCTTCATAAAAACGGCAGGACAGATCGCAAACATCATAAACTCTCTGCCTCTCGGTTTTAAGATTTTGCCATTCAGGCGACTGGGGCTTTAATTCCACTCCAGCTTTATGGGCCAAGATTCGCAAAGCGTCGCCAAATTCCACTCCTTCAATTTCTTTTACAAAAGAAAAAACATCGCCTCCTTTAGAACATCCGAAACAATGCCAAATTTGACGGCTGGGCGAAACAAAAAAAGATGGTCCTTTTTCGTTATGAAAAGGACAGCAAGCCCGCCAATTAGCGCCGGCTTTTTGAAGTTTTAGGTAGCCCCCAATAATGTCAACTATATTGACACGGTTTTTTATTTCTTCAATAGGAGAGTCCATTTAAGTACTGCTATTCTATCAACTATTTGCTTAAAAAACAATGATAAAAGCAGGGCAGGCTTTTGGTTGAAAACGGCCGCTTAGCTGATGTCGCGCGAAAGGTTGACCACGGTTTTAACTTCTCCGTTCGGGATATAGCAGGTTTTTTTGTCTTCTGAATTAAAAAGTATGGTTCTTCTCAAGTTTATTTCTTTGACTTCCCCTACCTTGCCAGCCAGCTCAACTTTTTCGCCAATGCGGTACTGGTCTTCCAAAAGAATGACGATTCCCGATAAATAATCTTGGATGAGATTTTTAGCTCCCATACTCAAAGCCAAACCGACAATACCCAAGCTGGCCAAGATAGGAGCAATATTGATCTTGAATTCTGACAGAATGGTCAAAAGCGCCGTTGTCCAAACTAAAAGAGTGAAAAATGAGTTAAAAACTTCGGTCAAAGTCGTTATTCTTTCCCCCGGGATCTTGCTTTTTGTCCCAGCCTTCTTGCTAACGAGCGTTTTGATTGCTTTAGAGATAAATAAATTGCCAAACTTAACCACGACCAATGCTGTGGCCAAAATCAAAATCGCTTTCAAAATAGAAAAAATGACTTCTGGTGCGGTCATGTATTTAATAATATTATTTATCGCCAAATCAATATTCTGATGTACGGAAAACATAAAAATGAGGCTTTCACCTCTATAATAATTATGACGAAAAAGAGAAAATTTGTTTCAAAAACAAATTCTTAATCCGAGTATTTCCTTATCTAGACTATATACTATTTTCTAATTTTTAGCAAGCCCCGGCTTTTCTGCCCTTCCTGCGGCCATGGCTGCCTGCAGGCCTGCTTCCCCATCGGTTCTTATTGCGCGGTGGCGATAAAATTCATAGTGGCTATTTCTTCATTTCTTTTTGATACTCAAAGTAAGAATAGAATAAAAGATAAATGGAAAAGACCATAACCGGCAAAATTGTGAACCAAAAAGCCAGCTCCCCGAAAAATATTCCCAGCAAAGATAATACCGCCGCAACCTTAAAAAGCTTTCCGCCCAGCTTATGGGTCTTATCCCAAACAACATCATTGCTAATGGTCCAAGGGGTTTTGATGCCGATAAACCAATTTCTTTTAGTATTTTCCACAAGAATGCCGCACCAATAGAACAAAGCGGAAAGGGCCGGCACCATAAAATATGTCATATTAAACCTGTAACCGAAATTCCAAGCCATGGTCAATAGATAAAGATAGAACAAGAATAAAATAATGGAAACAATAAAAGCGTTATAATATTTACGGAATTTTTCAATATTAGCTTTCATTGGATCTATTTTCGGAATAAAGTTAAACAATAAAAACATCGCCAATGACATAATCGGCATTAAAAATATTCCCAAAAATTTAGACATATAGCCGTTCACTTCCCCTTTCTCATTCCAATGGCTGGCTACTATTTCCGGCAGTTGAGGATAAGCCCAAATACCTATGGCGAACGAAATAAAAATTGTTGCCAAGGCTATAATTTTACTTTTATCCATAATCATTTTAATTTAAAATTATTTAATCTGGTAGAATACCCCGTCAGCTTGCTGCGGGGTAGTTTATTTTAACGAGAAAGAAACTCTAACTACGCCTGTTACTTTTTTCTCCAAAGAATTAGTGTCATAAATCCCGTAGTCGGAAACATCCACGGAATTTTTAGCTGTCACTTGAAAAACGCCCATGCTAGCGGATTGCAAGGCGTCTATCTCTTTACCTGTACTCTGTGCTATCTTTTCCGCTCTGGCTTTAGCGTCTTTTGTGGCATCTGAAAGCAGATCTAAGCGAAGATCGGCCAATTTGCTGTAATAATATTCCAGGCTTTGAGTGGTGAAAACTAACCCCTGGCCTATGAAATAATCCGAAGAGGCCTGCGACAAATCGCCGACTTCTTTCACTTTCGTAGACTCAACAGTTATTACTTGCTGTAAGTTGTAACCGGTTGTCCGGCTGCTGCCGCAAGTTTGCCCTCCGTATTTATCATAAAAAATGCCGTTCTGGCTTTCGCAAACAGGACTAACTGTCACCGGGTTAACCACAACTTCTCCATCCTCAACTCCCGAATCTTTAAAATATTTCTTGATGATCTGAAGATCGTTCTTCATCGCAGCGCTTCCCTGCTTCAAGCCGTAAGCATCAACCGAACGGGAAAGAACGCTTTGCCATTTTACCGTATCGGAGGAAACCATTCTTTCTGCAGAGCCCGTCACAGATAAAACATTGGAAAGCTGTTTTGATCTGTAAAAAGAATCCGCTCCTATAATTGTGGCAAGGATAATAGAGGCGCCGATAGCTATGGCAGCCCAAACGATATCGCTTATCTTGCAAACTGCTTTAGTCTCTGTGCTATTTTCCATATTTTTATAATACCATTTAAGATTGATGATCTGACCCTTACTTAAAGATACCTAAAAAAAGCAAAAAGGACAATCAGGCTTCAGAACTTTTTAGCTTTCAATTCCCGTAAAGCGTCATTGGCGATCCATTGGGCTGGTCTGGAATCAATCTTTTTTATTTCCTCGGCCAAGCGCATGGCTTCATTTTTTAAATTTGCGTTTCTTTTTCCGATTTGACGCAAAGCCCAGTTAACCGCTTTGCGCACAAAATTTCTTTCATCAACGGCTTGCTTTTTAATACAAGGAAAGAAAGCTATAAAATCTTCATCTTTAGCTTTCTTGTTATGGACGGCTAAAGCAGCCATCAAAGCAAACCCAGCCCGCCTTACAAATTCTTCTTTGTTTTTGGTCCATTGCTTGGCCTTGCTAAAAGCCCACTTTGTTTCAACAAACAGATTCATACAAACCTGATCGCAAACATCCCATGAATCAAAATCTTTAACCCAGCCATCCATTTGGTCCTTGGAAACTTTGCCAACCTCGTCCACTAAGCAAGCTAAAATTCTAGCTTCGTGGATCCCGCTTTGCCAAAGATCCAGAGCAAGCTGGTGTTCCTTTCCTATTTCTTTGGCCAACTTGCGCAAAACAGGCATTGAAACGCCAAGAGTGTTATTTAGGCTTATCCCGAATCTCGCCATCCCCTCTGCATTTTTCGGGTTAGCTTGCTTCTTGAGCTTATAAATAATTTCTTCCGAAATTTTGCTCATTTTTCTAAAAATTATTTGATAGGTTGGACTTGAAAAATTTCGGCTGACAAAATTTTAATTGGATTGACAGGGGAAGACATCGCTCCATCGCCGCCAAGTTTTACTTCTGCTCCGGCAATTTTATCAACAACATCCAAGCCTTCTATTACCTGGCCAAAAATCACATAATCTGGAGAGAGGGCAAAATCTTTATGCATTATAAAAAATTGGCTGCCGTTGGTATTCAATCCTGAATTGGCCATAGCGATGATGCCGCGTTTGTATTCTCCAGTAAAAGGTTCATGGTTGAATTTATAACCCGGACCGCCGAATCCCGTCCCTAACGGATCTCCTCCTTGGATCATAAAACCGCTAATCACGCGATGAAAAATAGTGTTGTCGTAAAATCCTTTGCGGACCAGATAAATAAAATTATTGACCGTGATCGGGGTCGCGCTGGCATTAAGCTGTATCTTGATATCTCCTTCCGATGTTTTCAGTACTGCGACATAATCCGCCTCTTTATCTATCTGCATCACCGGGCCTTGGTTGGCAGTAATTTCTTCCGTGACTTTGTTGTCTAATTTAATTTCCATAGTTTTTTGGCTTTCATTATTTTGATTATTATCAACTATTGAAGCGGTTAATGAATCATTATTTATGGGCTTAGAATCAACATTTAAATTATTATCCCTGTCGGCGGAGATAAAAAATAAGCCGATGGATGACACTAGCAAAATTCCTGCGGCAATAATTATTATCAATTTGATTGCTTTCATATTTTTTAAAATTAATTTAATTATTTTTTAAAATTTTTCCACATTTGGCTGGGCCTGGGCTTCATATCCCCCACATATTTGCTGCCTATGGCCTTTGAATAAGGCCTTTCGCAAGGGCTGGATAATTCTTCAAAAGCCATTTGCGCGATCGGCATTTTATAATAAAGAAGTATAGGCAAATTGGCAGTATTATGCAATTCCAAGGTCATTTTCAAAGAGTTGCCTGGGTCAAGAAAGCCGGCAGTAATATGGATCAACAAACCCATGCGGCCGATGGAGCTTTTCCCTTCCAACCGTCCTACCATCCTTGAAGAAACTCCCGTTTTCTCATAAATCATCCCCAAAGCAAACTCTCCCGGCTGCAGTACAAAAGGCTTATCTTCGTCTATTAAAACTTCTTCCATCAAATCTTCCATCGGCAGCTTGGGATCAATAACCAAGTTCTGCTTCGTATCATAAACCAAAAAATGCCTGTCTAAATGCAGGTCAACCGAAGCTGACTGAAGATATTTTTCATCAAAAGGGTCAATAGATATGTCCCCCGCCTTGAGAGCGCTTTTTATGTCTTTATCGGATAGAATCATAAGTTAATATATCAGATACCCGAATCTAAAAATTTAAAAAATTTATTTTAGACTTTTTATTTCTTTTAGACAAAAATCTATTTTACTTTTTTTTAATTTTCGGCAGCCATTTTGGAACACGCTTTTTATATTCCTTATAATGCTGGCCGAACCTCTTTTCCAGAGCCGGTTCCTCAATGTAGTAAAAATAAAGGTCGTTGATGATAAAAAACACAAAGAACCAAATCAAAATTGCCGATGATCCAAAAATTATCGCCTCTCCCAACAAGACCAGCAATGCTCCCCCCATCATCGGGTTTCTAGTGTAGCTGTACATTCCCGAAGTAACAAGAATTATATCAGCATCCCAGGGAGTTATTGTTTTCTTGCCTGTTGCCATCAATATTTTGGCGGTCGCCGCTAACATCGCCAAGCCAATCAGGCAAAGCAATATTCCAGCAAAAGGAAGATAAAAATTTACTTTAAAAACGCCTGCTGAAAAATCAAATAATAAAATCGCGGGGATAATGACGAGCGCGATCAAGGGAAGAACCGAAGCCTTAAGCAGTCTAAAAAACATATTTGTTAAATTTAATTTAAAAAATTATCTCACGGTTGCCTCTGTTTGAGAAAGGCTGCCGTTGAAAATAAGCTGATTATCTCCAAATTTGGCCTCTTTGGCATAAAATCCTTTTATGGAAGCAATCCTTTGATTTATATAATTAATTATCCAATCTCTTTTATTACTAGCTTTAGATAATTCTGAAGAAAGGCTTTCTGCCGGAGCAGCGTAAACTTCGTCCACTAAATTCAGGTCAAATGATAATATCATGCCTAAAGAAACAGGCAATCTGCCAATTTCCAAAGCTTGCGGCTCAAAAATAGAAATTTTATTCTCAACCAGCGCTGCCTTTCCTTTTACATAAAAGACCGGATCAGGGGGCAAGAATTTCACTGCCACATTAACTATTTCTTTGGGCAAACCGATAGCAACGCAATATCCAGAAATTTTGCTTTTGACCAGTTTGCCGGAAACCTCGGCTGAACCGTCGGCATTAAATTTAACCTGGACATCTTTATACGGCCAATATTTAAAGGGCCTGTCGTTCATTAAAGCGCTGGCTTCAGCCGAAGTAAAAACCGTATTAATTGGACGGCTGCCGCTGCGTTGGATGCTTTGTTCGTCCGGAGTACCTGCCGGCAAAGCCTCGTAAACTATTTGGCTTTTAGCCCTAGCTGAAGCAAGATCGGCCTGGGTATATTTTATTCCAAGGTCCCTCGCCTTATCCGCGCCAAAAACAGAAGATAATACTGGAACATAACCAAGATAAGCAAAAAAACATAAAGCTGACGCAGCCAGCAAAAAAATTATTATCAATAATATTTTTACAATCTTATTCATATTTGTATATATATTTTTAACGCTAATCTTTCTACCATTTTATCTTAGTTTCCCGATTGCGCAAAATGCAACGGCTTAGTTTTCATTTCAAATAGCCAAAAATCTCGCTGATATCGGAAACGATGGCTTGCGCTCCGGCGGCTAAAAGAACTTCGGCGGATATGGTATTGGTAATACCTATACCAAAAATACCATTACGCGAAGCGATCTGCATATCAGTCGTGCCATCACCGATAAAGGCCGCTTGGCGGCAAAAATCTTTTTTCCCCACGGAAAAATAATCGGAAAAAATTTTAATATGCTCGTCCCCTTTCAAAATTTTGTCGGAACCCAAAAAGAAATCGTAAGGCAATTCGTATTCCTTAAAAAATTTGGCCAAATCAGCCGTTTGAGAACCGCTGCTGGCCATAATGGATATCCCCTGTTTTTTGATCTTATCAAGCGTTTCTTTGACCCCGGGGAAAATATTTGTCGAATGTTCAGCGCATCTGCTCCAAAAATCTTTAACCATTTTATCTAAATTCTCTTCGTCAACGGCTACGCCGAACTTTCCCAAAGCTCCTTTGATCTGAAGATCAACCGGCGTGCCAAGAGTGCTGTAATAATAAGAATGAAGCAGTTCTTCCGGAATTCCAAAAAACCGCATAGTTTTTAAGAAAGCTAATAAATAAACGGACATCCTGTCAAAAATAACGCCGTCAACATCAGTAATAAGATATTTTGTGTTCATATGTTTATCCTTTATGAAAACCGAGATCAGCCGGATTGCTCCCTCCGGAAATGCGTTTTATTTTCCCTCCTTCTTTTTCAAACGCCTCTCTCAATTTTGAAACCTCTCTGGCTATTTGGACAGTTTCCAAGGCCACTCCTTTCTTGACCATCCATTTGGACCAATAGTCAATCACTAATTTGCTATCACCAAAAATCTTTTTAATATTTTTTTTCTCCGCTATCTGCAAAGCGTATTTGCAAGCTAATAGCTCTCCGTAATTATTGGTCGTTCCCTGGGGAGCGAATTGCCTCCCCTGCCGGTTGAGAAGTTCTGAATCAAGAATAAGGCCAAGCAAGCTTTTTCCTTTATGGTCTGTAACGCTGACCTCCACGCCGTTCCCCGGGCCTGTACCGGCATCAAAATAAACGCCTTCTTCGGCGGTTAAATGCTTGATATTATAATTGGCCCCAGCCTCCAGCCATTTCTCCGCTTCTATGCGGCTTTCAAAGCCTTTGAATCTGGCCTCTGGCTTTCCAACAACTTTAGCTTCACACTCCGCCCAAGTTTCGGTTATCCCGCTTTTTCCATTGACCAAATACGCGTAAACTTTTCTTTTTGCCATAAAGATCATTTAAATAAATTATGATTTCCAAACAAAACAATTATAACCTGTCTGTTGATTTAAAAAAAGGACGGTTGAGCCTTCTCTGCAATAAAAAATCACCGAGGCGAATGCGGTGATTTTTTATTCCACTTTCTCTCTCTTTATTACTTGTCTTGCTCATCAAGCTTAGCTGCGGCTTCTGGCGTTGATACGGTTTTGCTCATCAAAAATAAACGAACAATCGCGAAGGCGACCATCCAGTACACCAACATCGCTAAAAGGGTCGTCCACTCAAAAATACTGCCTTGTACAGCGATTTTTGGAAAGACTGCAAGGAAAGGAGCGGTAAACGGCCATGTAATGGCGTAAATAAAACTCGTAAACCCTGCTATAGGATTTGCCCCCATAAATTTGAGTACAAAACGGAACGCAAGCAATGCCTCAAGAAGCGAAAGAAAATACCACACAATTTGGGTTCCTTTAAACAATGGTTTCGTAGTTGAAGAATTATATGATGAATTCATAGGTTTTATTATTTTATATTTCTAATATTACTTAAAAATTAAGGTGCCGGAGTAGACGAAGCATTTCCCCCTGGCAGCTTAACATTTACATCAATACTGCTGTCTTGAGGTATGGCACTGCCAGCACGAATTGCAGGAAGGGCATAAATAAAGAATAATCCAACAATCACAACGAGAACGATTATGCCTATCATTATACCTACTCCAGAATCTGATCCTTCCCCATTTCCAGGGTTATTAATCACTGTTGTCATAAATTTGTTTTATATTTTTAATTTTAAATCGCCAGCTATTTCGTTTTAACGGCGCAACGCTCTCACGATAGCAATCAATGCGCATGCCCCAAGCAATGCAACAAGGAAACTATAGAAGTTAAAGCCTCCCACCCCGTTTTCTCCGATAGCATTCATCAGCCAGCCGCCTATAACTGCACCAACAATACCAACAATAATGTCCAGCATCAACCCTTGCTTGGCATCAGTCTTCATAACCAAAGAAGCTGCCCAACCGGCCAATGCGCCGAATATAATCCATAGAATAATTCCCATATGTTTATTTTGTATTTTTTATGATTATAAGATTAATGCCGCTTCAAAGATAAATATATTACAACTATTTTTACCATTTCGCTTATACTATGGCTGGAATAACTCTTCAGGCATAAAACGCACCGATGAAACCCCTTCAAATTGTTTGGCGGTTGCCTCAATCTGGAACCAAAGAATACCAACCCGGCAAGACCCTCCTCCGGTTTTATTTTGCGGATCATTAAATGTAAGAGTAAGAACGCCATCTTTGAGGGAGGCACCTTCTAACTCTAATCCGGGAAGAGGATATTCGGTTGCAATCC
>Ga0114951_10003700_pt1 | contig 15603 bp, 26 predicted proteins | sample AM7aDNAmetaG_FD_88677 | JGI IMG/M metagenome (GOLD analysis project Ga0114951, IMG submission 88677) | Freshwater microbial communities from Finland to study Microbial Dark Matter (Phase II) - AM7a DNA metaG | ecosystem: Environmental > Aquatic > Freshwater > Lake | place: Finland: Lake Alinen...
TGATTTTAGTGGACGACCATTTATTATAAATGAAGGAATTACATTAGATGTACAAGTTGCTAAATTATTAACACCTAAATCAATAGACATATATCTTTTATTATCTTCTTTTAATTTAACATCCGCTACTTCATATATAATCTCCATGACTATATAATCAGACTTTGGTATGAAACGAACTTCACATATTGAATTTTTTAAGTCATTTATTTTTGAAAAGAACTTTAGATTAGTTTTAGGTACTTTAATTATGCCATCCTCAAGATATTTTTTACTTAAATTATTAGAAGGAAATTTTATTTGAAACCGACTGTTTTTATCTAAATATTTAGGTATTCTAACATTCTCCGTGTATTCATTCTTTTGTTTCTTTTTTAATAAAGCAAAGAACGATTTAAAGTTTTGGTCAAGTATCATTAAAGTTTGTTGTGCACATTGGCTTTGTAATGAATTAAACCATTCATTTTCTTTCATCTTCTTAACGGTTTCATAATAGTTCAAGTACTTATACTTTATTGAACTATCATTTTGACTTAAAAAGAAATGTTGACGAACTTCATACAGTGCACAATTGTAAAGGTTCTTTGACTTGAACATTAAATCGTCCAATATCAAAAAACTTTCATCGTTTCTTTTAATTATATGTTGCTCTGTTAAAATCATTTTATATTATTAATATAATTTTTATTTTATATATCAATGTGTTTTTTAAATATGATATATAAAATAAAAACAATAAATGTTTAAAAAATTCAACGATTTTGTAAATGAAGCAATTGAAAATAAAAGCAGACAATTACATGAAAATTTAATTGATGTATTACCACATATTCAAGAATTAGGAAATCATACAATTATTGTACGGTCAATGAAAATCCAACAAGTAAGTGGAGTTGCTGAAATTTCATCAGAAGGATGGAAAAAAGGAACTGTTGGATTAGAAGCATCTGTAAATAAATCATATATGTCATTTTATGAAAAATTTACAAAACATTTTGGGATAAAAAATATTATATGTACATCACATCCAAAATCTGTTGCCGATTATTTTAAATGGAAAACTATATTTGGTACACCGTTTATATTTATTCCTAAAGGAAAATATAAATTACTATGGTCACCTAATGTTAGTGATCTTGGTGTTGAACTTGGTAAATTAGAACAAACAACAGAATCATTTGATGATTTTGATTTAACCCAATATAAAACAACTTGGCCTAATCAACCAATTGGTGAAGTTATTTTTGATTGCGAAACTTATTATTTATTAGATCTTACTCGTCTTGCTTTCATGTACGGTGAAATATGGTCAATGCTTATAAATAAAGATTTAAAACCTATTGGTAAAAACCCAGGAAAAAAAGCTGAATTGCTTAATCCAACTACATACGCAGATATTACAAAATATTTAGAATGGGTAATTGAAAATAAAAAACAATTATCATAATTTTTAAAACTTTTTTCATTTACTGAAACTATTTTCTCTAGAAAGCATAAAAAAATTTGATTAATTTGAGTAATTCTAGTATAGAATATTAATTTTATTACATTTAAAACAAAAATATTAAAAAACATGTCATTATTAAAGTTTAAAGAATTTTTGAATGAAAATATTCAAGATGCTTATGCAGAACTTGTTCAAACATACGGATCAAATAATTATAGTCCAGGGAAAAAATCTTTTGAAATAATTAGAGCTGAATTACCTCATGGGAAAGAAATTGAATTTATTAAACAACTTCTTAATAAAATAGGAATTACCGAAGATTATTATGAATTTGGACATGTTATTCCACCTAAAGCATTTAGTGATAATAATATCAAATATTCTTCAGATTATACATCTTATGAAATTAATTTTTTAAAATCATGTAAAATTGGAAAAGCTACAGTAAAAGCTGGTCAAATTTTAGGTATAACTAATGCAAAAATTTCTAAAGTAACTCAAACAAGTACTGATGTTAAAGAAGAATTACCTATCATTATATATTATGCTAATCCTAAATTTCCAGAAAAAGAAACATTAATGGATTGGTGTATTGAATTATCTAATACCATAATTCCAAATGAAGATCAATACTTGCATGATGTTAAAGGTCTTCGAAAATACTTAAATTCTATTAATAATTCAACAGAAGCATATAATGTAATTTTAGATGCATATAGTATTGGTTCTAATTTAATATCAAATTTTCCAGATACAAAAAATACAATTCTTACAAGAAAATCAATTTTCAATGATATTAGAAGTATTGGTTCTAAAATATCTAATATTCCTGCCGATAAATGGAATCCTGGTGATATTTATGCAATAGATTCAAAATTTGTAAATGAAATAAACAATCATATTAAATCTATTTCACCAGACAATCCTGAAGCATTAGGATTATTAAATGATTTATTTTCAATAAAGTATTCTTTTTCAGGTGAACTATATGGTTCAGTCGTTTCAGTTTCATTGAAAAATGCACAAGCACAAGGCGGAAAAGGAAAGGGTTATTTTTCAAAAATGATGTTACCTAAAGATGCATTTAATGTTTCTCCTATTGAAATGTCATACACTGATGCTGAATTTTTGCAAAAAATAGAAGAATTTAGAAATAATATTTATACTCATTGTAATAAATCTAATGTTAAAATTGATTTAACACAAGATAAAAATTTTAATAGAACATCAGACAAATTACTTGCTAAATTTGCAGCATTAAAATTAGTTGATATTTTATTAAGTGACCCAACAACTGCAAGAGAACATCTTATATCAATTGTTGGATATTCAATGTCATTATCTGGGATTAATCCTACATTCTTCAAAGTCATTGGTAATAGTAAAGGAAATACATCTAAAGAAGAACATAATGTTGCAGGTGAAACTATTTCATTATTAGAAAATCCTGGTCAAGCTTCTATTTTTATAATTGATTCTAATACAAATAGTGAAGTTATTATGAAAATGAATATCATAAAAGGTGAACATCATTATAGTATTCAATACAAATTTAGAAGTAATGGCAACAAACAATCAACTGCAGAAATTCAGTCGATTAAACATATAAAATAAGAATTTATGAAATGGAAAAATGGACATTTAAAAACTTGATAAAAAATCTTATATTGATTTATTCAAATAGAGATTCTTTATTTTCAAAAAAACGAATTGAAAGTAGTGTAGCTTTTATTGTTGCACAAGGAGGAATGATTTGGTGGTTTGTAGAACATAATGTTGCAATGACAACTACTGATCTTTTTGTGTGGTCAGGTATAGAATTTGCAATTGCAGGTTATGTTATTTCTCAAATACAAAAAGAAAAAGGAACAGCCACAAAAGCAACATCAGAAGATGAAGTGTTAAATTCATAATTACTTAATGTAATTGTTAAATAAGTTTAAAATCCTAATTATAATTATAGAAATATAGTTATAATTAGGATTTTTGTTGTATATTTGTATATCATTTAAAAACAACCAAATTAAAACTCAAAATTATGAAAACTTCAAATTTTATCTACGGTACTGATGGTTCTAAAGGTTTTGTTAAAAAAAACGTATTAAATGAATTACAAAAACGTTATGAAAATGGCCAACGTCAATTTACATATACAGAAATTCATGATATAATTTTAGATTATACTGTTACTGATTGGAGAACATTTTGTGCCACTGAAAAAGAATCGCGTTATGAATTACGCGGTCAATTTACAGGTATGTTTTCAAATCAAACAAAATATAAATATAAGTATGATACTAAAGGTAAACAAGCTGGCTGGATTTCAGCTGAACGAAATTGTATGTGTATGCCAAATCAATGGGATTCTCGCCATTTGATTAAAATTAAAAGAGGTGTTTATGAATTATCATTGTAATTATGATAAATACATTATTTGAATTTTTGGAATTGCCATTAGGTGATTCCAAAAAATGTTTTGAGAAATTCTCAGATAAACGTACATCATTTGTATTAGATTGTCCAGGTGAAAATTTCTTATATATTGAAGGTCATTTAAAAGAAAAAGTATTGTTATGTTGTCATGCTGATACTTTTTTTGATACAAAATATAAAATGAAAAATTCAGACGAGTATTATAAAGATGAAAAAATTTCACTTTCTTTTGATTATTTTAGTAATAGAATATCAAACTATTATAGACATGAATCTAATTATGGTATTGGCGCAGATGACAGAGCAGGTTTAGCAATGTTATATTTGTTGAAAAATTCAGGTCATTCTATATTGATAACTGATGGTGAAGAACATGGATTTAGAGATAATAAATCGGGAAGTCGTAAATTAAAAAATGAATATACTAATTTATACAATAGAATAAATTTCATTCATCAATTTGCAGTATTTTTAGATAAGTCAGGTTCTAATGAATTTAAAACGTATGATGTTGGTACTAAAAAATTTGAAAAATTTATTTATAAAAGTACAAACTTTAATTTAGTGCATTCAGCAGGTCGATCTGATGCAAGTGTAATTTGTGATAAAATTTGTGGTGTAAATTTTTCAATAGGATATTATAACGAACATACAAATAAAGAATATATAAATGTTCAAGAGTGGTTGCATTCATTTGGTGTTATTCTTAAATTAATAAGTGATAAAAATTTACCAAAATTTACAAAAAACTCACTTAAAAAAGAAACTATACAAGAAGTGAAACATATAAAATAATAAACTAAATTATGATCACACTCACAACCCTCCCCATTACGGCAGAAGATATTGATTATAGCGATGATATGCTATTTCTTTATAATGCAAAGTTCAATGAATCTTTCGGTGAAATTGAACAAAATTCTTTTTTCAGATGTGTTAATATTTCATATATGAATGGCACAATTGAATGTTTTTCAACAGATGATTGGACAAATTCTGACATTAAAACCACATTTGTAATTAAACCTACTGTATGATAATTCAATATATAGATGAATCAACTTTTTTATCAGAAGAAATAGAAGTTTCAGATGAACTTTATGAAACTGCTATTGATATACGCAAACCGTATATGTCATCTTACAGCTGTTCAAATATAATGCTTGCTAAAGATAAAAAAACATTAGTATTTGTTGTTAATTTTGGTGATCATAAAAAAGATAGACTTGCATTTGAACGAGGTGATAATGCATATCAAATTTACATACATAGTTTAGCAGATGGTCCATTAAAATATTCAAAATTATGAAAGGTTTATTGTGTTTTTTCGGTAGTTGTAAATTTGTTTATAATTTCTCAACAATGCCTAATAAATGTATATGTAAAAGATGTCATGCAAAATTTAAGTTTAATTTGAATTCACTTGAATGGGAACCTATTGATGTATTTGAAAATGAAACTCGTACTGATGAACAACTTATAAAAACTTGGGTAAAAACAAAAACTTATTAATATATGAAAAAGAAAAAAGTAGCTCTTATAACAGGTATCACTGGTCAAGATGGTGCGTATCTGGCAGAATTACTACTTAAAAAAAGGTATATTGTACATGGCTTAAAACGTCGTTCATCATCTTTTAATACCGATAGAATAGATCATTTATATCAAGATCCTCATATTGATAATCGCAATTTTGTATTGCATTACGGTGATATGACAGATTCAATGAATCTTACTAGAATTATTCAAGAAACTCAACCTGATGAGATTTATAATCTTGCTGCAATGAGTCATGTAAAAGTGAGTTTTGATACTCCAGAATACACAGCAAATGCAGATGGAATTGGAACATTACGTCTTCTTGAAGCAATTCGTTTACTTGGATTAACTAAGAAAACAAAAATATATCAAGCATCTACATCAGAACTTTATGGTTTAGTGCAAGAAGTTCCTCAAAAGGAATCAACTCCATTTTATCCACGTTCCCCTTATGCTGCTGCAAAAATGTATGCATATTGGATTACTGTTAATTACCGTGAAGCTTATGGTATACATGCAAATAATGGTATTTTATTTAATCATGAATCTCCGTTACGAGGTGAAACATTTGTGACTCGAAAAATTACAAGAGCAGCTGTTCGTATTGCAACAGGTATACAAGACAAATTGTTTTTAGGTAATTTATCTTCTCGTCGAGATTGGGGTCATGCAAAGGATTATGTACGTGCAATGTATTTAATTTTGCAACAAGATACACCTGATGATTATGTAATTGCTACTGGAATAACAACAGAAGTTAGAGAATTTGTAAGAATGTCATTTGCTGAATTAGGCATAATTGTTACATTTACAGGTGATGGATTAGATGAAAAGGGTTTTATTACATCAATTAATGAATCTGTATTTAATGAAAAAGTTGGTTCAGAATTTCTTGAAATAGTTAAACAAATTAAAACACCAATCGTAGAAGTTGATGCTAATTATTTCCGTCCTACAGAAGTTGATTTATTAATAGGTGATGCTACCAAATCTCGTACTAAATTAGATTGGATTCCTAAATATGATTTAAAAGCATTAGTTGAAGACATGATGCAATCAGATATGAATCTAATGAAAAAAGAAATTTATCTTAAAAAAGGTGGTTATAATGTTTTAAATTATTTTGAATAATTATGCAAAAATTAGAGAAGTTCATTCATAGAATGGCTAAAAAGAACATTAAAATTGATCTTGGTGGTAATTATCCTTGGATTTATATTGATAAAATAAATGGTAAACGAGTAACTGAAAAGTTTCAAGCGAATCATGGATTTGCAATCGGGTTTAGTCCAATCAAACCAGGACAAGAATTTCAATTTTCAGACATTTCAGAAATCTTTAGACTAATAAGAAAATATACATGGAAATAAAATCAATATATGATAACACTGTAAATTTATATTTACAACAATTTATAGATAAACATGAGTGTGCTGAACTTGAGTATTGGATTGGTGAGCCTGGTGATATTGCTGTAATTGGTGATTACTTTATTAATTTCTCCGATATTAAATATGATATTGATAATAATGTTAATCCTGATTTATTTTGGGATTGGTATTATTTTGAAATAAATTATAAAGGCAAACATAGAATTAATTTTAATTCTTGGGTAATGGGATATAAACCAAGTATTGTATTTATTTCAACAACATATCCTACTTTTATTAGAAATATAATTAAGAAGTTTTGTATAAGAGAAAATGAGTATGTATATGTATATGAATTTATGAAAGATTGGTCATATACAGATATTGAAGATCCATTTATAACTGAACTTAAAAAATCAAACAGAATTATATTGCCTCCATTTTGGCAATTATCAAAAAAAGCAAGATTAGAACATTCAATTTTTAAAACAGGGTTATGATACATTATATGGATGGTGTAACACATGAGATGTTAAAATATCATGGAATTGTTTCATGTCATTTTATACAAGAAACCGAATTTAAACCTCAATTGGTTATAAAATTAGATAAACAAGCCGGTACTCATTATGTAAATGGTGATGCAGATATAAAAAGTTTCGTAAGTAATTTAAAATCAAAATATTTAAAAAATGTCAATACCACTTCCAACTAAAATATACCAAAAAGTAATTATTACAAAAAATTCATCTGATTTAACACCGTATCTTTCTGACGGATATGTAATAAAGTCTATTATTGCCCAATGTGTATCTTCAGGATCATCATGTGCTACTGTCGGTGGATTTTGTTTCTTACTTGAAAAATAAATAAATATGAAAAATACAATAAATGCAAAAATAGTTTTAGATTCAATAAATGAAAGAAATGAACGAATCACAACATTTAGATTAACATTTCCAAGATTTATTTTACCTGAATTAAATACACATCGATTATTCAGTCGAAATTCCGCAAGTTCTCGTGCAATACCATTTAAAAAAATGGTTGACATGGTTGAGAATGATCCATTTATCCCTATCGCATGGCAAAAGAATCATTCAGGCATGCAAGGAAATGAATATATTACTGATCCTAAAACTCTTAAATTTTTGAAAGATGAATGGATAAATGCAAGTCATTTAGCTCTTAATCAAGCAGAAGCATTAGATACGGTTGGTTGTACAAAACAAATAACTAATAGATTACTTGAACCATTTATGTGGCATACTGTATTAGTTACAGCAACAAACTATAATGAATTTTTTGAATTAAGATGTCCTAAATATGAATTTGGTGGACAAACCGCATATAGTTGGAAAGATTTTATTAAAATTAATGATTGTGTTGATGAAGATTTTTCTATTATAGACAGATTAAAATGTAGTATATCAGGTGCTGAAATTCATATACAAGCATTAGCTGAATCAATGTGGGATGAAATGCAATCATCGGTTCCTAATAAATTAAAAGCAGGTGAATGGCATATTCCATTTGGTGATAAATTTGACAATAAATTATTAGAAGAAATTGCTTGTCCACAACCATTTGATTATAATGAAGGTAGAATTTTGATGGCTAAACTTGCAATATCAACTGCACGTTGCGCAAGACTTTCTTATATGACTTTTGATAATGAAATTAATTATCAAAAAGACATAGAACTACATAACATATTATTAGAATCAAAACATTTATCACCTTTTGAACATTGTTGTAGAGCAATGACAGATAGAGAACATTTAGAATGGTCAAAAGGTCCTGATGAACATAAGTCATTTGGATGGGCTGCAAATTCTAAAGGTTATATTCAATATAGGACGATTTTAGAATACAATGAACATTCTGATATACATATTTAAAATATGTTAAAAGTTCATTAGAACACACCGGTTATACATTTAACATATATTAACATGGCAACAGATAAACAATATATACATGAATGCTACACATTATATCCTCATCTTTTGTGGCAGGAGATTTTAACATATAATCATTTAATTAAAGAAATAATGATGCATGTTGATTTATATGGCAGAAAGGGATGGGAATTAGTTCAAATGCCAAATTCAATTGAATGTGATTTCTTTTTCAATCACGGCATCATAAAAAAAGAACCAGTTCCAGGTTTATTACTTGTTTTTAAAAAATCATACTACGAAGAATAAAATGAACGATAAAAAATATAACATTATTTATGCCGATCCTGCATGGAGTTACTATAATGATAGTACGGCAAGTGAAAATTGTACAACAAAAGTTGGTATGACAAGACCACCATATTCTGTAATGAGTACAGAGAGTATTAAACAACTTGATGTTAAAAGCATTGCAGCAGATGATGCTATTCTGTTCATTTGGACAACTGATTATCATTTGGAAAAATGTTTACAAGTTATTAAAGCATGGGGATTTGAATATAAAACAATGGGATTCCTTTGGGCAAAGAAAACTAAAAAAGGAACACCGGTTTGTTTTATGGGAGCATATACAATGAAAAGTGGAACTGAAATGTGTTTACTTGCAACAAAAGGTAAAGGCGCACATAAATTAGTTAAAACATTCAATGTAAGATCATTGGTTGAATCTCCTAGAGAAGCGCATTCAAAAAAACCAGATGAAATTAGAGATCGTATTGTTGCATTAGTAGGTGATATTCCACGTGTTGAATTATTTGCGCGTGATACATTTGATGGATGGGATTGTTGGGGTAATGAAGTTGATAGTGAAATTTTACTATAACATTAACATTATTTAACAGAAAATATAGTACCGATTGAATTAAAATAGTTATATTTGTATATCATTTAAAAACAAAAGATATATGAAAACATATTTTGATTCAATCGGTAATGTATTAAATGTAGGTGATACATTTACATATACAAAAAAGAAATGGACATCAAAAGCTAGAATAATTGAACATGAAGGTGAATTATGTGTTAGAGTTACTAATAGAGATGAACCTGATAAATTCGTTTTGTTATCAAAATATTTAAGTAAATGTGAAGTAATTAAAATAAATATATAATGAAATATATTTTAACAAAATTAATTAATGATGAAAATCATTTTAATTGTACATTTAATAATCAAGAACGTACTTGCAAAATTCTAAAACTTGATTTAGAAACATCTAAAGCATTTGTCCGATTTGATACACCTGTTAAAAAAATAATTAGACAAGAAGTTATATCTAATAATTTTGCAGATTCCGATTATAATTCATTTGAAGATGTGGAGATTAAGTCTTTAGAAGAATGGATTTCATTATAAAATAAATATTTAACATGCAACATTCGGTAAAACAAATAGCAAAAAATTATCATAAACTATCAGAACTTCGTTATGATACAATACGATTTGAATATCTTGATTTTATTCAATATGCAAAGGATCATATGAAAGAGTATAGTTTAATTCAATCAGGTGATGACTTATTAGTTAGCACATGGTATAGTAATGACTTAATTGATGATTATATACAACTTAATAACATTAGATAATGGCATCACAAAATAAACAAAATAAAATGAAGAATTGTCACGGAAATCATGGGTTTGATCTTAAAAATTCAACCATGAAATTAAAAAGACTTCTTTATTTCAATTCATCAACTCGCAGAAAAAATAATAAATTTAACATAGAAGAATAAATATGAAAGCACCAAAAAATGAAAATTACTCAGCACAAATTGTTGAAATTAAAACAGTACGACCATTAGAAAATTGTGATAAAGTTCAAGCAGCAATTATAATGGGAAATCAAGTAATTGTTTCAAATAATGTTAAAGTTGGTGATGTTGGTATTTATTTTCCGGTTGAATGTCAATTATCTGCACCATATTTGGAATATAATAATCTGTATAGAAAAGCAGAATCAAATTCAGATAAAACTTCCAAAGGATATTTTGATGAAAATGGCCGTATTAAATCTATCAAATTTAGAAGTTTACATAAATCTGAAGGTTTATTTATGCCAATTGAAAGTTTAGGATTTATTAAAACCAAAGAAAAATTATCAGTTAATACAATTTTTGATGAATTAGAAGGAATTGAAATTTGTAAAAAATATAAGATTAAAACTAGAGTTACAAATCCATCTGTTTCAAAATCAAAGAAATTAGCAAAGAAACATGAAAATAAATTGATTGAAGATCAATTCCGTTTGCATTATGATACTTCTATGTTATATAGAAATTTACATCATATTTATCCGGATAGTATATTATCTTGTACAACCAAGCTCCACGGATGTGTTTCTGCTGATACAATCATTAACACGGATAAAGGTGATTTTACAATTCAATACATTGTTGAAAATAAATTAAACGTTAAAATAAAAGCATTTGATATTGAATTAAATGAAATTGTATATGTACCTATTGATGAATACTATTTTTTACCAGATGATGGTGAATGGCTTGAAATTGAATTAGAAGATGGTACAAAATTAGAAATAACAACAAATAACCCAGTCTGGCTACCGGAATTAAGTTGTTATAGAAAGGCTGAATTATTAAAAGTAGGAGATGAATTACTTATAGGATGATTTTAAATTTCTTGGAGATATATAAAATAAAAACTCCATGGAACCATGTAATTTATTGGATAATCATAAATGTCTAAAATGTGATTCAACTTTTGAAAATAAAAAACTACTTAATAAACATTTAAAAATATGTGATGATGTTAAATGCCCATATTGTATAAAAACATTTAAGAGTGTTGCTAGCTTAAATCGACATATAGTAAGATGTACAAATATATATAATTTTAAAAAACTTTATGATTTTGATAAAAATAAAATAGATGATGCATTAACATTTTATGGTTCAATATCAGAAATGTCTAGAATACTAAATATTAATTCTGGTTATATCCGTAATGTATATGATGAATTAAATATAGATACATCAGTTAAAAGATCATCAAATTCAAATAATGTAAAAGAACGACGAACAAATACTAATATTGAAAAATATGGATGTGAACATAATTTTTCAAAACAACATCCTTCAAGAAAAAAATGGGAACAAAAACTATTAGACGAAGAAGGTATCACTAATGTATTTCAACGAGAATCTGTAAAGAAAAAATTAGTTGAAACTATGATATCTAGATATGGTGTATCAAGTGCAGCAAAATCACCTCTATTTAATTGTGATAAATCATTTTATATAAATAAGTATGGTGAAGAAGATGGATTAATTAAATATGCTGAACATAATTATAAAAGAGGAATATGTATGAGATTACCATATTTTATTGAAAAATATGGAGAAACGTTAGGACCATCATTATTTAATGATAGAATAACAAATTTCTCTAAATCTGGAAAGAATGGCATGATATCATCATTATCATCAAAATTTTTAGATTTATTAAATGAATTAAATATATCAGATATTGAAGATGAATTTTGTATTAACCAAAATTCAAGAAATTATTTTTATGATATAAAAATAAAAAATATCATTTTTGAATTAAATTGTACATATTGGCATTCTGACCCAACTAAATATAAAGAGGATGATATCTTAAGCTTGCCTGCTGGAAAAACTGTTATTGCAAAAGATTTATGGCAAAAAGACGTTGTTAAGAAAAATGTAGCAATCGAACATGGCTATACTGTATATTATATATGGGAACGTGAATTTAAAAATATAGATGAACTTAAATTGAAAATTTTAAAAATTTTAGAAAATGAAAATCAAATCAATCAAAAAAATTGAACGAAAAGATCGTTATGATCTTACTATTGAAAGCACTCATAATTTTTTTGCAAACAATATACTCATACATAATACATCTTTCATCACATCTAAGTTGTTGTGTAAAAAACCTTTAAAAAAATATGAAAAGTTTTTAAAGAAATTAGGTGTTAATATTGTTGATACTCAATATGATTTTCTTTATTCTTCTCGTAAAGTTATCAAAAATGCAGATATGCATGAAGGTGCTCAACATTTTTATTCTGAAGATATTTGGGGTCTTGCACATGAACGAGTTAAAGATTATCTTCAAAATGGAATGACATTTTATGGAGAAATTGTTGGCTATACTTCAAATGGTGCATATATTCAAGAAGATTTTGATTATGGTTGTGAAGCTGGTACATTTGCAATTTATATCTATAGAATTACTTACACAAATAATGTAGGTAAAGTTTTTGAATTTTCACCATCACAAGTACAATCATATTGTAAATCTATTGGATTAGCTCCTGTACCAGAAGTATTTTATGGTAAAGCATCAGAATTAGTTCCTTATAATGCTACTGATAGAAATATTGATAAATGGCGAGAAGATGTATTAGAAGAAATTAAATTTAGATGGAATGAACATGATTGTTCAATTTGCAAAAACAAAGTACCTGAAGAAGGTGTTGTTATTAAATTAGACGGTTTTGATGGTGCATTCAAATGTAAAGCAGCTGCATTTTACGATTATGAAACTAAACAATTAGATAAAGGTGTTATTGATATTGAGTCTGCTGAATCTGAAGAATTAATTGAAAACTAATATGGACGACATAGATAAAACATATTATAATATAAAGAAAGCTTGTGGCTATCATATATTACAAATACATTACACTACATATTTAAACGGAAAACTTAATATGTTTAATGCAATTACGTTTAATATGCTTGATGATGCATATAATCGTAAAAGTATGGATAACATAGCTAAAGAACCCGGATTTTTATTTTTCAATGATAGTGAAATTGGACATAAATGTATACATGCACCTAAATTTGAATTAGCATAATGGAAGACAATCAACCAAATATTTGGGTAATGATAATTCTTATTACCTTAATTTTAATAGGAATGATATGGGTATCAAAAGGTACCCATATCACTTATAAATCAAAAGGATATTATGAAATATATCCTTAATTAGTATCATAAGTTTTAATGATATATAAATCAAAAAGACTTAAAATGAAAACTAATTACGAAGAAATTCTTAAAAAACTATATATTGTTAATGCATCATTAAGAAATAAATATAATGGCTTATATGTTGCATCACTAGGTGAAAAATACAGAAATTTTGTATGGGTACGAGACAATTATTTTCAAGCAAGAGCAACACTTTTTAGTGAACCTTTAGCATATGAACAAACATATCATTCATTACTTGATTATTATAAAGGGTTAAATTATAAATACGAAAATAAAGTTGACCATTTAATTAAAAGACCATTTCCATTAAATAATATAAGATTTATTCACCCACGATTTTATGCTGATTTAACTGAAATAACTGGCGATTGGGGCAATTTGCAAATTGATTCATTTGGTTATTTTTTCTTAGGTATTGCTGAAGGAATTAAAAATGGTTTAAATATCATAAGAGATGATTCAGATATTGATATAATTAATAAGCTATTACAAGTTTTATTAAAAATAAAATATTGGATGGTTGCTGATAATGGTCACTGGGAAGAAAGAGAAGAATTACATGCAAGTTCAATAGGAGCTATTCTTGGTGGAATTACTGCACTTGAAGATGTTGAATTTACAATACCAAGAAAACTTTTTACTGAAGGCTTTAAAAAATTACAAGAATTATTACCTAATGAATCGCAATCAAAAATTGTTGATTTAGCACAACTTTCTTTAATTTGGCCATTCAATATTATTGATGAAGATAATAGAGAAATCATTATTAAAAATACACATCAATATTTAGAAAAAGAAAATGGTGTTGCTCGTTATATAGGTGATTTGTATTACGGCAATAATTTTGAAGCAGAATGGACTATGGGATTTGCTTTTTTATTTTTCAATTATATTGATACTGATGTAGAAAAAGCAGAATTTTACTTAAACAAATTAATTGGAATGTTAGATGAAAAATCATATATTCCTGAATTATTTTATGGCAAAACAAAAACACCAAATGATAATAATCCATTAGGATGGTCTGTTAGCATGCTAATTGTCTCTATTGAGACATATTTGAAAAAAATTAAAAAATGAAATCTTTATATATTTTACTTATCATATTAATTATATCTTGCAGTTCAAATAGACATGCATATCAATCATCAGCACCTAAATATGATGTATATCATAAATCACGAATCATAAAAGGAAAACATCCTCAACAATCATTTTAAATGTTAAATAAGTTTAAATTCCAAAATATAGTTATATCAATATAGTTATATTTCGGAATTTTGTTGTATATTTGTATATCATTTAAAAACAAAACAAATATGGACGCTAAGTATCAAATCAAGTTTAAAATTCATCAAGCATATACAATAGCTGATGAAAACGTATTGAATGAATTATCAAAAGAGTATGAAAATATTGTTGTACTGATTACATTTCTTGAAGAACAAGAACATCAAGTAGGTATGATGCTTAGAAAATATGCATTAAAAGGTACATATCATAGATTGCATGAATTAAAGTCACAAGTTGAACATATTAATGCAAGAAAACTCTATAAATCTAACTGTTGTCAAATCAGTTCAACTGGAAATGTTATTGTTGATGAAGTTAAAATAAAAGCAGATAAAGCAGATAAAGCAATTTCTTGTAAAGTTGATCCTATTGGCTTTGCAGAAAATGGTAACATTGTTGTTATTACACGATTTAGATTTGCAGGTGCTAAAAAATCAATGAAAATAATGATTGAAGTTGATGCAAATAACATTGATGCAAATGGGAATTCATTATGTTTTCAACGAGAAAATGCATCAGGTAAAATGAATTTAGATTTAACAAAATGCAAAGTTCGTTTAAATAA
>Ga0114951_10003701_pt1 | contig 15603 bp, 16 predicted proteins | sample AM7aDNAmetaG_FD_88677 | JGI IMG/M metagenome (GOLD analysis project Ga0114951, IMG submission 88677) | Freshwater microbial communities from Finland to study Microbial Dark Matter (Phase II) - AM7a DNA metaG | ecosystem: Environmental > Aquatic > Freshwater > Lake | place: Finland: Lake Alinen...
GATCTGGGATATTTCGACGAGGATAGCAAGAACTTGGAACCTTTAGAGTACCCGTTCGTACCGGAGATAGTGTAACCTATGTCTCCGGTACGAACTGTTACCCTCAGGTCCGGTATGGACCCTTCAATCGATATCGGGGCGATAGGATTTGAACCTACGACATCTTGCTCCCAAAGCAAGCGCTCTACCAGGCTGAGCCACGCCCCGATATTTTTTGTGAGGGGTTTCGCTGTGTGCAGGCAACCTTGGCCTGCCACTGCGACGTACTCGCGCACCGGCGCGAGTGCGCCCCGATGTAACTCTATGATTGGAAGAGCATTATATGCGGAGTCGCGACGACTGGCTAGGCGAGTTTCAAGCTCAAGAGGAATCTAGCGAAAAACAGGCTGGTTTCAGTCAGAAGGCCGTTCCCTTTTCAAATCGTGGATTCAGGGATCGGGGTCTCTAGCCCAAGCCCTTTAGAAAGCGTATAATTCAAACTGTTCTCAGCCACGAACTTTATTCCGCCAAAGACATCTTAAGGGAGGAAAAATGGAACCATTACTGTTTCAATTTCTGACGATTGCCATTTATACGTTTTTTCTCGGATTCTGCTTTTGTGACGGATTTTTTCTATCGATTCCGAAGAAACTCGTTTGTTTTGTCCCGTTACTGCTCATAAGCGTCTGCGTGTTGAAAATGAAGGGGCAGTTGACCTTGGAATGGATCTTGCCAGCGCCAACGCTCATAGCCCTTCTGCTTTGCATGAATGAACGCCGAAGGCTCCGCAAAAGGTCTTCTGCGAAATAAGCTACCTGCGGGACAGTAAGCGCTCATTACAACCCTCCATCCCCATCCCGCCCTTCCCCCCCCGCCTCGCTATTTTTTAGTATTAGCGCACATCCGACGAAAGGACTCCATCGATTAAAAGATCGACCGTTCCTTGTAGACGCTCAGGACAAGTCCCAGGCACATGCAGGTCATGATGAAGGAGGAGCCTCCGTAGCTGATGAGCGGCAGCGGCACCCCGGCGATCGGCATGAGGCCAAAGGTCATTCCGATATTGATCATGACGTGAGAAAAAAGAAGCGCAAGCACTCCCCCGCACAACATCTTCGCCTTGACGTCGGTCGTGTGCTGCATAACAAGAAAGATCGAATGGAAAAGAAAACCGTAGAGACAAAGCACCAGAAGACTTCCGAGAAATCCCATTTCCTCCCCGATCACACAGAAAATAAAATCCGTATGATGCTCCGGCACAAAGTGAAGTTGCGACTGCGTCCCGCCCAAGTAGCCCTTTCCCCAAAGGCCTCCGGAGCCGACCGCGATCTTGGCCTGAAGCGCCGTATACCCGGAGCCCAGAGGATCCAGGTTGGGATTCAAGAATACCATCAGCCGCTTCTTCTGATATCCTTTAAGGAATTCCCAGGCGAGCGGACAAGCCAGTGCCACCGCGCTGAAAGTGGCGATCAGAAAACGCTTCCGCACCCCCCATAGAAAGAGCATCACGACCGACATGGGGATAAAGAGAAGAGCCGTCCCAAGATCCGGCTGCTTGACGATCAGAAAAAGTGGAATCACTAAAAGCAAAAGAGCGATCGAGACGGTCTTGACCTGCCCCTCCCAGGGATGATACGACCCGAGAAAATTCACAACCGCCAAAAGAGCGCCGAGCTTCGCGAATTCCGAGGGCTGGATCGCAATGGGTCCCAGTGTCAGCCATCGCTGAGCGCCGAGGTGTTTGCTGCCGAAGAAATCGACCAAGACCAGCAGGATCAGGGTCAGAATATAGAAAGGATAGGAGATACTGAGGATCGGACGATAGCCAACGAACGGAACGCCGATCAAAACCCCGAGGCCCACCACGATCCAGAATATCTGTTTGGCTTCATAGCCCCCCATATCACGGTAGGAAGCGCTGTAGATAAAAAGGATGCCGATCGCCGCCAGGGCCACGACAGAGATGATGAGCGGAAAATGGATCCCGTTAAGCAACCGGCGCAGCATTGAGATCCCTCCACGTTTCGAGAATCTGTTTCACAAGACGAGCGCTTGTGATCCCCCCGGAACCCCCGTGCTCCACGAACACGACAAATGCGAGTTTGGGATCCTTATAGGGAAAAAATCCGGTCATCCAACTGTGCGCCTGAAGGGGCGGTGCCTGGGCGGTCCCTGTCTTGCCCGCAAGCTTTTCAAAATCCACGCGCGCCAACTGTCCCGTGCCGTAGTCCGATTCCACGACCTGCAGCATCGCCCGCCTGATCACCTCAAGATTTTCCTCCCGGATCGCCACGCGAGGAGGTTCCATCATCAAGGAACGATCCTGAACGATAAGATGCGGCTCCACGACTCTTCCGTTCTTCGCGATGATCGAGGTGAGACGCAGAATCTCAAACGGCGTCACAAGCATATAGCCCTGCCCGATCGCCATATTGAGGGTCTCCCCCTGATACCAGGGCTGGTTGAAACGTTCCCGCTTCCATGCCGAGTCCGGGATCAGGCCGGGCGCGATCCGGGAGATCTCGAGCTTCAGGGGTTCCCCGAGACCGAGCTCGTGCGCATAATGGGCGATCTCATCCGGGGATAGCCGTTTTGCCACGTTAAAAAAATAGATATTACAGGAGCGCTCGAGGGCCTCATAAAGATTCAAACTTCCATGGCCTTCATGATTCCAGCAATGCGCGGGCTTTGACTTCGGACCTAACTGAAAAGAACCGGTACAATTGAACCTTGTCTGAGGCGTGATCCTTCCGAGATCGAGTCCCGCAAGAGCGGTCACGAGCTTGAAGATTGAACCGGGAGGATAAGCCGCATTGATCCCGCGGTCAAGCATCGGGGCATTCTCATCCTTGAGAACCTGGAGACGCTGACCGCTGGCGGACGGTGAAACAAAGATGTTCGGATCATAGGCCGGCGCGCTCGCTAAAGCGAGCAACCCGTCGGTCTCAAGGTCCAGCACCGCGACGCTGGCGTGAAGCCCCTTGATCATCTCCATGATCCTTTTTTGGAATTCAAGATCAAGCGTCAACTTGATATCCGCGCCGGGCTCGGGTTTGCGGTCAGAAAGCACCTGCACTTTTTGGCCGCGCGCGTCCACCTCGATCTGTTCACCGCCGCGCCATCCGCGAAGAGATTCGTCAAAGACCTTTTCGATCCCGGCGCGTCCGATCTTCGAATCCATCCCGAAACGGTCGTGGTCGAGCCCGGCATATTCGTCCTGCCCGACCGCTCCGATGTAACCGATCACATGCGACGCGGTTTCTCCGTAAGGATAATAGCGAATGCCGTCCACCCGGATGCTCACACCGGGAAGCTCGGGCTTACGCTCTTCGATCCGGAACGCGACCTCCTGATCCACATCTTCTTTGATCACCGCCGGCGCGAAGGGGTACTCCCGGCCGGCGCTCATGCGACGGCGGATCTCGCTGACAGGCATCTCGAGCAATTTCGCGAGCCTCGGATAGACCTCGGGAAATACGTCCTCCGGGATCGCGATCACATTGTAGGAAGCACGATTCGTGGCAAGCAGACGGTCCTTGCGGTCGAACACGCGTCCGCGCGGGGCTTCCAGCGGGATGAGGCGAACGCGGTTACGCTTGCTCAACTCATAATAATAGTGTCCGCGTACCACCTGGGTTTGAAAAAGCCCCAGACCCAAAAGGGTTAAGAGAACAAAAACAAAAACCTGAAAAAAATGGAAACGAGTGAACATTACGGAAAAAGCTCATATTGTTTTGCGGAAGAGTGACCAAACCATCGATTGCTCACGAAATATAAGAGTGGAAGAAAAGCTGTCGTATAAAGGGCCGTCATCGTAACGAGTCCCAGATATTCCCATGCCATAGACACGGGAAGCTCCCCCGTATACCCCGCCAAGAGTCTCAGAGCCCCCGCGAAAAAAACAAAAAGGAAGGTAATGACAAAATAGATCCATCTTGATCCACGCTCCATTTTCCGCACCAGAAAATCAAGCGCGAGCGCCAAGGCGGCGAGAAGACCCGCCTCAAGCCCGATCAATCCATGCCCCTGAAAATCGCGTAAAAGTCCGGCCCAAAAAGCGACATAGACGGTCTTGTGCCCGCCCCACTCAAAAGCGGCGTAGCAGATAAAAAGACAGAGGAAGCTTGGATACACACCCCAGATCTGAAAGACCGGCATGACAGTCCCGTCCAGGACCGCAAGAAGAAGGAAAAAAAAGATTACTTTTGCGGAGAGGAGACGAGGCATAGCACTTCCTCAAGCTTGGAAAACGGCACCGCGGGATTGACGAGGGCGAGAAGATGCAGGCCGTCCGTGTCGCGCTCAATGGATTCGATCTTCCCGATCTGGATACCCTTGGGGAAAATACTTCCGATACCCGAGGTGGTGACATCCTCTCCGATCGCGATCTCCGCGTCGAGAGCGAGATATTTCATCTGCAGTTTATCGGTCCCGATCCCTGTGATCACGCCTTGCGCGCGACTTGTGGCGGTCAGGGCGCTCACCCGGCAATCGGCATCCACCAGAAGGATCGCGCTCGAAGTCGACGGATCCACTTCCAGGATCCTTCCCGCCAAACCTTCGGGGGCAAGAACGACCATGTCCTTCTTGATGCCTTGGCGGCTCCCCTTGTCCAGTTCAAGGACTTTTTTCCAGGGCGTTCCATCCTGCCCGATCACACGAGCCCCGATGGTACGCTCCGCAGCGGGTGTACTGAAGCTAAGAAGCCTCCTCAGCCGCTGATTCTCGCGCTCCATTTCATGAAAATGGAGCAACTGGGTCTCGAGGTCCTGAATGCGATCGAGATATTCTTTTTGCTTTCTGACCGCGTCGAGGAAATTGCCGGACTGATAGCGAAGCGCGTAAAAGCCTTCACGCACGCCGCTTCCGGCCGCCTGCGCGGGTTTGGCGATCGTCGAACAAATAGAATGGACGGTTTGATTCAATCGGGGGTATTGGAAGAACAAGATGAGCAGGCCGACAGGGACCACAAGAAAATAATACGAACGCCAGCGCCGCATGGGGGCACGATCTCCGATAAGCGATAAATAAAAAGACCCTGAAAAGAAAACTGCTTCAAACGCCAGGAGGCCGCTTTTCCCGCCTGCACTCCGGCGGGACCCCGCCGCTTCGCAGGCGGTGGCGCGGGAATAACAGAACCGGAGAGGAGATAAAAAAAATCAAACTATAGGTGCGCTAATATTCCCGGGCGGTATTGCTGTTCACCGACAAACGCTTCAGAAGGTGGAAATCGCTCAAATAACGTCCCGTACCAAGCGCCACGGCGGTGAGAGGATCATCCGCGATATGAACAGGAAGCCCGGTCTCTTCGCTGACCAGCTTGTCAAATCCCCGTAGAAGCGATCCCCCTCCTGCTAAGATCAAACCGCGATCGATCAGATCGGCAGATAATTCCGGCGGTGTTCTTTCCAGCGCGATACGGACGGCTTCAAGGATCGCAGAGAGCGGTTCGGAAAGAGCTTCACGGATCTCTTCACTGGTCACGCTGATGGTCTTCGGCAAGCCGGCGAGGACATCGCGCCCCTTCACGTCGAGTGTCGTCTCTTCCTCGAGCGGATACGCGGAACCGATGCGGATCTTGATCTCTTCGGCGGTGCGCTCCCCGATCATCAAATTGTAGGCTTTTTTCAGATGCGACATGATCGACTCATCGAACTCGTCGCCGCCGATGCGGATGCTCTTCGCGAAAACAATACCGGAAAGGGAGATCACGGCGATCTCGGTCGTTCCGCCGCCGATATCAATGATCATATTGCCGGCGGGTTCATGGATCGGAAGGCCAACACCGATCGCCGCGGCAATGGGCTCTTCCACAAGATAGACCGGGGTACGCGCTCCGGCCCGTTCGGCGGAATCTTTCACGGCACGCTTCTCAACTTCCGTAATCCCGCTCGGTACCGCGATCACGACGCGCGGGCTGATACCGGTTTTCCGACGGTGGACCTTGCGGATGAAATAGCGGAGCATGGCTTCGGTGATATCAAAATCGGCAATAACGCCGTCTTTCATAGGACGAATGGCGGTGATGTTTCCCGGCGTGCGGCCGAGCATGCGCTTGGCTTCTTCGCCGACGGCGAGAACTTGATGGGTCGTGCGATCTATCGCAACCACAGAAGGTTCACACAGAACGACGCCCTGGCCTTTGACATAAACGAGAGTGTTGGCGGTGCCCAAATCGATACCAATATCACTTGAGAAAAAACCTAACAATTTATCGATCAAGAACATGGGCTTTACCTTTTCGTATCTGTTGCGTGGGGTTATGTTTAAGAGGCCGTAGTATAGCGAAAGCCTTTTTCAGTGTCAAACCAAAACAACCCCGCATTTTAATTCAGGATTAAACGCAGAAAATGCTCCGTGAAAGTCGGGTAGGATGTCGCTATACAGGCCGTATCCGTGACCGTGATCGTTCCCTTCGTGGCAAGGCTCGCCACGGCCATGCTCATCGCAGTCCGGTGATCCCCGAAGCTTTCCACTGTCGCGCTGTGGAAAGCTTCCACACCGCGAATGAGGGAACCATCCGGCAACTCCTCGATCGAAGCACCGATAGCTTTAAGATTCCGGACCATCGATTGAATGCGATCGGTCTCTTTAACGCGCAACTCCGCCGCTCCGGAGATTAGACTTTCGCCTTCCGCAAGCGCCATCGCGACCATCAGAACCGGCAATTCATCAATGAGGGATGGGATTTCCTCGTGCGTGATCCCTGTGCCCTGGAGTCTTGCGCCCCGGACATGAATATTTCCCATCGGCTCCGGGATCGTCTGCGTGATCTCGATTTCGATCGTCGCTCCCATGCGCTTCAAAACTTCAAGAAGTCCCGTGCGCGTGGTATTGAGTCCGACATCTTGAATGGTGATTTCTGATCCGGGGATCATCGCGGCGCCCACGATAAAAAAGGCCGCGGAAGAAATGTCGCCCGGGACGCGCGCGTGCAGCGGCAAAAGCATTTCCGTTTTTTCAACGATCAGGTGACCTCCCACTTTTTGAAAATGGGCCCCCGACGCTTCAAGAAAACGTTCCGTGTGATCACGCGAAGGAATAGTTTCACGCACGAGCGTCCGACCTTCCGCGTACATGCCCGCAAAAAGAAGCGCGGATTTGACCTGGGCGCTTGAAAGTTTATTGTCAAAATCGATCCCGCGGAGTTTCCCTCCCCGGATCGTGAGGGGTGCGAAATTTCCGTTCTCCTTACCCTTGATCTGAGCTCCCATCTGCTTCAGAGGGTCGGTCACGCGACGCATGGGGCGTCCCGAGAGCGAAGGATCTCCAGTCAGCACCGTCTCAAAACGCTGGCCCGCGAGGATCCCCATGAGAAGCCTCATGGAAGTTCCGGAGTTTCCTAAGTAAAGTGACTTGCCGGGCGCGCCAAGACCATGAAGCCCCTTGCCCGAGATCACGACCTTGCCGGTTCCCTTTTCATGAACGATCCCCACCCCCATCTGCCGCATCGCTTCGAGGGTATGGAGACAGTCCTCGGCCTCCAGAAAATTCTCATAGACACTCTCTCCCTCAGACAAAGCGCCGAAAAGGATGGCACGATGGGATATGGATTTGTCGCCGGGAGGTGCGTAAGTCCCGTGAAATTGAGCAGGCCCGGTAAAGGAAAGAGGGTTCATTTGAAAAAAGTTATTTCCGGTGGACCCAAATACGCAGCTGATCCAATCTTTGAAAAGTTTCCTGCTGGTTGGCGAGGATTTGTTTCTCCTGCTGGTCAAGCGCTGCGAGCTGGCTCTTGATCCCTTCGAGCTCGCGGGAACACGGCGCCGTTGAAGCCCCTTCCTCGGCTTGGCAAACCTGAGAAGCAACAAGGGTCCCCAACAAAAGGAAAGAAAATAAAAACAGCTTAGATCTTGCGGATTTCATCGCCTTCAACCACTTGCTGTTTTGGATTTTCTTCCAGCAGCGTGGCTGCGGAAAACTTGTCGTAAAGCTTCTCAACCTGGAGGGTGGCAACTTCCTGTCCCTGTTTCAGGACTCTCAGCTTGTCTCCCATCTTAAGTCCGTCCTGCAAGCCCTGATTGATCACCACAAAATTGAACTTGCGGTTCACGGTAAGCACTTTGGAAACGGCAGCGCCCGCAGAAGGAGAAACGACCTGGACCGGTTGCGTGCTTACCGGGGCAGGCACCGCGGCCGTAGGAGTTTCTTTGACGGCAGTAACGACCGACGACGCGGCCGGAGCTGTTGGTATCACAGCAGGAAGAAGCGAAGGCGTAGGTGTCTTTGTGGAAGTCTTTGCCGCCGCAGCTCCCGATGCAGTTGTCGGCTTAAAGACGAGCGCTGACGATACCGTCTCGGATCCGGCCGGGACCGAGGTCGCGACAGGCGCGGTAGACGAAGTTTCGAAGGGCTGAGGCGCCGCGGCAGCAAAGGGGTCCGTTTTGAGATCCGCGGGAGTTACACCGCAAGCGGCCTGAGCGTCTTTGGCCTTTTTCTCAAGCTCGCTCACCTTCTTCTGGAGCTCCGCGATCATCCCCTGATGCCCTTCCATCTGCTTTTTGAGAGCGGCTTTCTCGTTATCCATGCGGCTCTGCTCAGCCTGGAGTTTTTGTAGCTGAGACTGCATAGCTTCGGCCTTGTTCCGATATTCCTCACTCTTGGCTTCAAGCTGTTCTTTTTCGGACAGCACGGTGCTCATTTTTTCCTGCACCTGGTCCAACTTGGCCTCGGTACTTCCGCGAACGGTGCGCTCTTCGACCCATCCCTGATATAAATAATAAGAACCGCCCGCTGCGGCAAGAGAAAGCAAAAAAGCAAAAATAATACCCAATTTGGAACCCATAAAGGACTCTCTTCCTATTTCATTTTTTTGATTATTAGAAAATTCTGACTTGAAGCTGGGAAGGACCCGGTTATCCGGATCCTCCCCAGTCACCCAACACTTTCTAACACCCACCGTTGCCCTTTAGGCGCCGGCCAGAGCAATTAAAAACGAACGAGAACTAAGAGAGATGCTTGCTGACGAGCTTGGTCATCTCGAACATGTTGACGACAGACTTGCCACCAAACACAACTTTGAGCGCGTCATCCGCGTTGATGTTACGCTTATTCTTATCATCTTGGAGATTATTCTTTTTGATGTAGACCCAAAGCTTCTTGACGACTTCACTGCGCGGAATGGGACCTTTACCGACCACGACTTCGAGCTCGGCGCTAATATTCATCGGTTTCATGAACGCTGAATTTGCTTTCGCCATAATGCTTTCTCCTTTTGGTTTAAACCGGGATCTCGTGTCCGGTCACCCGAACTCGCTGCCACGGCTTTACTGGTTGTATCCTACAATACAATTCCGAAGACGACAATAAAGCTTTTGCGATGATATTTAGAGGACTATTTCGGCTTCGCGAGAAGAAACTTCAGTTCTTTCATAAAGTGACTTACATCTTGAAAATCGCGGTAGACGCTCGCGAATCGAACGTACGCCACCTGATCGATCTTCGCGAGCTTCTGCATGATAAACTCCCCGATGATCCGCGACGGAACTTCCCGGTCATATTTTTCGCGGATCGTGGTCTCGAGATCATCGGCGATCTTATCCTGAGCCGCAAGCGGCACGGGGCGCTTCTCGCAGGCCTTGTAAACCCCGGCGAGAACCTTCCCGCGTTCATACGCTTCGCGGCGCTGGTCCTTCTTGACCACGAACATCGGAATCTCTTCGACCCGCTCGTAAGTCGTGAAGCGCTTCGTGCAGGCGGTGCACTCGCGCCGCCGGCGAACCACTTCCCCTTCATTCGCCGCGCGCGAATCGATCACCTTATCAGAATCCTGTTTACAGAAGGGACAACGCATTCAGTCTCTTTTCTTTTATTGGAGCTCCGGATAGAGCGGGAACTTCTGGGTCAGGGCTTCAACCCGTGAACGAACGGCCGCGAGATTCGCTTCGTCGTCGGGAGCCTTGAGCGTTGTTTCGATTAGCTCCGCGATCAGTTCCATTTCAGCTTCCTTCATCCCCCGCGTCGTCACGGCCGGTGTACCCAACCGGACCCCGGAACCTTTAAAGGGCGATTCCTTATCGAACGGGATCATGTTCTTATTGACCGTGATCTTGACTTTGTCGAGGAGCTCTTGGACTTGCTTCCCGTTAAATCCTTTCACGGTCACATCCACGAGCATCAGATGATTGTCCGTACCCCCCGAGATGATCCGGAAGCCACGCGACGCCATCGCTTTCGCGAGAGCCTTCGAATTCTTCACGACCTGTTCGCTGTATTCCTTGAATTCCGGACTCAGAGCTTCCTTGAACGCGACGGCCTTGGCCGCAATGACGTGCATGAGCGGACCGCCCTGGATTCCCGGAAACACGGCGGAATCGATGGCTTTCGCGTATTTCTCTTTGCAAAGGATCAGACCGGCGCGAGGACCGCGAAGTGTTTTGTGCGTCGTCGTCGTCACAATATCAGCATAAGGCATCGGACTCGGGTGATGTCCCGTTGCCACAAGGCCCGCAAAATGGGCCATATCCACCATCAGGATCGCCCCCACCATGTCGGCAATCTTCCGGCCGCGAGCAAAATCGATAATCCGGGGATAAGCCGAGGCCCCAAGAAGGATCATCTTGGGTTTGTGTTCCTTGGCGAGCGCCTCTAAGGCATCGTAATCGATCTGTTCATCCTTCGGACTCACGCCGTACGGGATGATCGTGTACAGCTTCCCGGAATAGTTCATTGGATGTCCGTGAGAAAGATGCCCGCCATGCGTGAGATTCATACCGAGGATCTTGTCGCCCGGTTCCAGCACCGCCATGAATACCGCGATGTTAGCAGAAGTCCCGCTGTGCGGCTGGACATTCGCGTGTTCCGCGCCAAAAAGCTGTTTTGCGCGATCAATCGCGAGCTGCTCCACCACATCCACATTCTCGCAGCCGCCGTACCAGCGCTTCCCAGGATAGCCCTCGGCATACTTATTCGTCAGGACCGAGCCCATCGCCTCGAGGACGGCGAGCGACGTGAAGTTCTCGCTCGCGATCAGCTCGATATTCTCATTCTGGCGGCGAACCTCTTTTTGGATCGCTTCGTAGATCTCCGGATCGCTCTTTTTCAGATTCGTCTGATCAATGATGCTTTTCTTCATAAGCCCTAATCTTGTTAACACGGACCTCATGACGTCCCCTTTCAAATGGTGTATTGAGCCAGGTATCGACGAGCGGAAAAATAATATCCTGCGGCAGGAAACCGGAGCCGAGGATCAGCATATTGGAATCATTGTGACAGCGGGAAAGACGGGCCTGTTCGATATTGGAGCAAAGGGCCGCCCGGATCCCCTTGACCTTGTTCGCAGCGATCGTGCTGCCGATCCCGGTATAGCAGATCCCGATCGCCCTGTGGCACTCTTTGTTCGCCACTTTCTCCGCCGCCGCGAAGATGAAGTCCGGATAATCGCAGGACTCATCCGTGAAAGCGCCGCAGTCGACCACGTCAAAATTCTTGTTCTTGAGAAATTCGATCAAAGCGCTCTTAAGCTGCACGCCGCGATGATCGGTCGCTACGGCGATCTTGGGTTTCATCATAATACCCGCCTTTGGATTTAGTCCAGTTGAAGGATCCGGTGCATAGACTGTTTCATTTTGGTCTCGATATCAAGTAAAGTCTTCTCATAAACCTGCATTCCCATTCCGATCGGATCTTCCACGTCAAGCGTGATTGTCTTATCCTTCACAGAAGGCCACAACTTCGCGACGGCTTCCGCGTGCTGAGACGCCATCGCGATCACCAGATCCGAGGCCCAAAGATCCCCCTTACGGCAAACCCGGCTCCGGAACTGGCTCAGATCGATCTCGCGATTCCGTAGCACGAGCTCCGCTTCCGGCGTGCAAGGGATACCATCCCGCGCGCTGGTACCACAGGAGGAAACCTCGATCTCCGAGGATAATCCTTTTTTCTCGATCTCGTGTCGAAGCCAACCTTCCGCCATCGGCGATCGGCAGGAATTCCCCGTACAGACGATTAAGATGCGCTTTCTCGCGCATTTCCCGGCACGGATCTTTGCAACCGCTTTTTCCACATCCACACCCTGCGCCCCTTTGCGGAGAACTTCGGGCATTTCCCCTGTCACATTCACTACGGTCGAGTCGAGCATGAACTCAGTCTTGCCGCTGTCCAGAAGAAGCTCAAAAGAACCTTGCAACTGCTCAAGCACTTGATGCGCTGTATGAGACGACGGCTTGTCGCTTAGATTGGCGCTAGTCGCGATAAAAGGCTCCCCAACTTCCTGGATCAGCGCGACCGCAACCCTGTTCTTCGGGAACCGGATGCCTATCGTTTTTCCGTCAAGATCGGGCACAACAAGCGTAACAGGACCCGGCCAAAATTGACGTGCCATCGCGCGGACAAGCGGCGTCTTTTTGACCCGGAGTTTCTCGATCATCGACCAGTCGCCGATATGATACGCGAAAGGCTTGCCGTCCGGACGCCCCTTGATCTGCCGGAGCCGCTGCTCTATATGGGGCGCGCTCATTGATCCGCCGATCCCGTAAACCGTTTCGGTCGGAAACACCACCACCTTACCCTTTTTACAGGCGTGCGCCACCTCGCGGATGCGGGACATATCCGGATCATGACTGTCGATCTTGATGACTCCAGGAGCCGCCTTCACAATATACGCACCTCCGTGTCCCGCCGGGTCTACTACTTTCGGATCTTCGCCTGCAACTTTTTGTTCTTGTCCTGACAATTTTGCGCCATGGCATCTTTGTATTTCTTAAGTTTCGCAGTCAACTTTGAATCAGAAAGCGCCAGGATCTGCACGGCCAGAAGACCGGCATTGCGCGCTCCCGGGATCCCCACGGCCACGGTCGCCACCGGAACGCCCGCAGGCATCTGAACGGTGGCGAGAAGCGCGTCGAAACCGCTTAATTGCGTCGCGGCAAGAGGCACGCCGATCACGGGCAGAATGGTGTTCGCGGCCACAGCTCCGGCCAAATGCGCGGCACCGCCCGCACCGGCAATAATGACCCTGCGGCCCTTCTTCTGGGCCCGTGTCGCAAAGTCCGAGACAAGCATCGGTGTCCGGTGAGCCGAGAGGACCTGCATGTCAAAGCGAACGCCGAAATCGCGGAGCACGTTCGCGCATTCCTGCATCGTCTCAAGGTCGGAATCACTTCCCATCACGATCGAAACGAGTTCTTTCATTGCATCACCTCCATACTGTTCTCTATCAAAAAATTAAAGGTTAACAGTATGGCACCGCATACCCTTAATCATTAATAAAATGCGGTGCCATGGCTTTATGGCCGATGTCGCGACGGCAAAAACCGCCGGCGAAATTAATTTTGGAAACAAATTGATACGCGCGGTCATGCGCGGCTTTCAGGGTATCCCCCCAGGCCGTGACCGCCAACACGCGCCCGCCCGCCGTTACGATCTGCTTTGCGGCGTTAAGCGCCGTCCCGGCATGAAAGACCGCGACGTCCGGCTGTCCCTGAGCGGATTCAAGCCCGTAAATCGGCACATTTTTCTCATAGGCGCCAGGATAGCCTCCGGAAGCCATCACGACCGTGATACACGCCTTCGAATGCCACTCCAAAGTTTCCGTCTCAAGACGCCCGTTCGCGATCTGCATCATCACCGGCAAAAGATCCGACTTCAGGCGCGGCAGAATCACCTCGGTCTCCGGATCCCCGAACCGACAATTGTATTCGAGCACGAAAGGACCGTCCTTGGTCATCATGATCCCCGCGTAAAGAACGCCGCGATACGGCATCCCGTCCAGAGCCAGGCCCTCTATGATCGGACGCACCGCGATATCAATGATCCCCCCGATCTCGGATTCCGGGATCTTCATGCTGGGAGAAAAAGCCCCCATGCCGCCCGTATTCGGCCCGCGGTCATGATCGTAGACACGTTTGTGATCCCGGGCGCTCGCCAGAGGAATGATCCTCTTCCCGTCGGTCAGCACAAGGATCGAAAGTTCTTCACCTTCTAATTTTTTCTCAATAATGACCTTGGCGCCCGCTTCCCCGAAGATCTTCTCTTCCATCATTTGAGTGAGGGTTGCGACCGCCTGCTCGGAGCTTTCGCAGATCACGACACCTTTTCCGGCCGCGAGACCATCCGCCTTGATCACAACCGGCATCTCGGACTCGATGGCGTAATGCTTGGCCTCTTTGGTGCTGGTGAAGATCTCGTAATCCGCGGTCGGCACGCCGAATTTAGTCATGATATCTTTGGAGAAAGCTTTGCTGCCTTCGAGGAGCGCGGTCTCTTGAGAGGGACCGAAAACTTTAAGGCCCTTCTCCTGGAACCTGTCCGTGATCCCCGCCACAAGCGGCATCTCAGGCCCCACAATGGTCAGGTCGATCTTTTCGCGAAGAGCGAATTCCAGGAGGCCGTCGATATTATCAGAAGCAATGGCAACGCATTCCGCGAGGGTTGCGATCCCGGCATTCCCCGGAGCGGCGTAAAGCTTGGTCAGAAGCGGGCTCTGGGCGATCTTCCACGCCAACGCGTGCTCCCTGCCACCGGATCCGACAATGAGAACTTTCATGCGACGGTGACCCCTGCGTGTTTTGTAATCGTGCCCACCACCCAGGAATTCAGTTTGAAGGACTTCAGGACTTTTTGAGCGGCCGCAGCATGGCTCTTCCCAAGGATCACCACCATGCCGACGCCCATATTGAAGGTCTTGTACATTTCATGGTCCGAAATACCGCCCGACTTTTGCGCGATCCGGAATATCTCGGGAACTTTCCATGAGGACTTATCGATCGCAGCGCCGAGGCCGTGAGGAATAACGCGAGGCAGATTGTCATAGAAGCCGCCGCCGGTGATATTGACGATCCCCTTCACCGCGACTTTCTTCAAAAGTGCGAGTACCGGCTTGACGTAGATAATGGTCGGCGTCAAAAGTCTCTTGCCCACGGGACCGCGCAGTGTCTTTTCGGAAAAGATTTTCCGCACGAGGGAGTAACCGTTCGAATGAAAACCAGAAGACTGGATCCCGAGGATCACGTCCCCCGCCTTGATCTTTTTTCCGGTCACAACCTTCTTGCGCTCGACGGCGCCCACCGAAAAGCCCGCAACGTCGTACTGAGCCGCAAGGGTTTTCTTGTTGTCCGAATAAAAGCCGGGCATGATGGCCGTCTCACCGCCCACCAGAGAGCAGCCGGACTGCCGACAGCCTTCCGTAACCCCTTTCAAGACTTCGCCAATCACATTCGTCTGGAATTTTCCGGAGGCGTAATAATCAAGAAAAAAAAGCGGGCGTGCGCCGGAGGTGATGAGGTCGTTGACGCACATGGCCACGAGATCGATCCCGATCGTATCGTGCTTGCCAAGAAGCCTGGCAAGTTCCAGCTTAGTCCCCACCCCGTCGGTCGAGGCCACGAGCAACGGGTCTTTGATGCCGGTTTTCTTCAGATCAAAAAGTGAGGCGAATCCAAGCGTGTCGCCGCAAACGCCCGGGACGTGGGTGGAACGGATCAGTCCGGAGATCTTTCGATTGTAAGCGGCATCGCCCTTGAGATGAGGCACGCCTGCTTTTTCATAGGTCCAGGCGCTCATATTTTGCAGGTATTCCTTTTGCTCTCCAGCTTGTACTTGTCGTCCGCGTCGTAGATCTTCGTCGGATATTTCCCGGAAAAGCAGGCCGAGCAGAAATCCCGGGGATCCTGCGTCGTGGCGCCA
>Ga0114951_10003702_pt1 | contig 15601 bp, 13 predicted proteins | sample AM7aDNAmetaG_FD_88677 | JGI IMG/M metagenome (GOLD analysis project Ga0114951, IMG submission 88677) | Freshwater microbial communities from Finland to study Microbial Dark Matter (Phase II) - AM7a DNA metaG | ecosystem: Environmental > Aquatic > Freshwater > Lake | place: Finland: Lake Alinen...
AACGTGACCTTCGAAGTCGCATTGATAACACCGATAGCTATGGAAAAGGAACTACGTTTCGCTATACGCGAAGGCGGCCACACTGTAGGCGCAGGTGTTGTAACCGAAGTAATAGAGTAGATATATGCAAGAGCTTGCGACATTAGAATGCACAGTATGTAAGAATCGGAACTACGCTTCAACTAAGAATAAGAAACAGAATCCGGACAAACTGGAGCTTAAAAAGTTTTGTAAGTTTTGCAGAAAGCATAGTCTGCACAAGGAAATTAAGTAGTGGTTTAGGACCCTGTAGTAATATAGGCGGAGTTAGTCTTCGTAATATTGTCGGGAGTGTCAGGAGGAATTGGAGAGGCCAGTAGCTCCAATTGGTAGAGCAGCGGTCTCCAAAGCCGCGTGGTGGGGGTTCGAGTCCCTCCTGGCCTGCCAGATTCGCCCAGGCGAAACCAGGCAATGCTGGTCCTGAAAAGACAGACCACTTTTCGACTGTTGCCGCAGATGTTGAACGGTTCGGCCGAAGGATCCAAGGGCTGTCATGTAAAGGACCGTGTAGCAGTAAGATCCCTAAGATGAGGGTAAAGGCAAAATGGAAAAAGCCTGTCATCATCAGCAGGCTGAAGGTTTTATTGTTAATTTATGGCGAATATAAAAAGTTTTTTCAACGATATTAAGTTAGAGATGGGCAAGGTCTCCTGGCCCAATAAAGATGAATTAATAGGTTCCACGATAATAGTCATAGCCTCATTGGCATTATTATCACTGTTCGTTGGGTTGTGTGACGCCGGGCTTTCGGCGTTGGTGAATATAATCATGGTTAAACTTTAGGATATGGATAAGATTTAAGATGGCTAAGCATTGGTACGTTATACATACTCAGACGGGATACGAAGACAGGGTTAAAAAGTCTTTGGATAGCAAGATCAAAGCAGGTCTTGCCGGAGATAAAATAGCACAGGTTTTGGTTCCGATCGAGCAAGTCTCAGAGGTGAAGGCGGGTAAGAAGAGAATATCCGAGCGAAAGTTTTTTCCAGGATATCTGCTGGTGGAGATGGAGCTTACCGATAACTCCTGGTACATGATAAAGAGCATAAACGGCGTTACCGGGTTTGTCGGCGCTGGGTCACGGCCGCTTCCACTCAGGGAAGATGAAATATCCGCCATACTGAAGCAGGCTAAGGAAGCCCAGGAGAAGCCGACACCTAAAGTGCTTTTTGAGAAGGGTGAGAGCGTTCGCGTTACAGACGGTCCGTTCGTAAGTTTTAACGGTACCGTTGAAGAAGTAAATCTGGCAAAGGGCAAGATAAAAGTAATGATATCGATTTTCGGGAGAGCTACTCCGGTTGAACTGGAGACCTGGCAGGCCGAGAAGATATAGTATATAAAACCGAAGTAAGTAGTAGAGAAAAATAAGGCAAATTTTATGGCAAAGAAAGTAAAAGCGATAATTAAATTATATTGTCCGGCCGGAAGCGCAAATCCAGCGCCCCCGGTTGGCCCGGCTTTAGGCCAGCATGGTTTGAATATAATGGATTTCTGCAAGCAGTTCAATGCTAAAACTCAAGGGCAAGATGGAGTCACACTGCCCGTAGTCATAACTGCTTACGAAGACAGGACGTTCACTTTTATCATTAAGAGTCCCCCGTGTTCGGTATTATTGAAGAGGGCTTGCGGTATTGCAAAAGCCAGCGGTACGCCCAATAAAGACAAAGTAGGGAAAGTTACGCTGGATCAAGCGAAAGAGATTGTTAAGATGAAGCTAAAAGATCTTAATACGGATGATGTTGAAATGGCTCTGAAGATAATTAAAGGGACAGCACGTAGCATGGGAATAGAGGTAGTAGAATGAAAAAACTTACTAAGAGATTAAAAGTGGTTGAATCCCTGTATGACAAGGCAAAGACGTATAGCCTTAAGGCCGCAATTGCGATTATGAAGAAAGCTCCAAAATTGAAATTCGATGAAACCGTGGAGGTCTCTGCTAAGCTGTCCGTTGATCCTAAGCAGAGCCAAAGTGCTTCGATCCGCGGTACGGTGGCTCTTCCTCACGGAACTGGTAAAAAAGTAAGGGTTGCGGTATTTTGTAAGGGCGAAGAGGATAGGAAGGCGCGTGAAGCCGGAGCCGATTATGTCGGGGGCGATGATCTTATTGCGAAGGTTCAGGGCGGGTGGGTAGACTTTGATGTAGCGATTGCAACACCCGAGATGATGAAAGATATGGCTAAACTCGGAAAGATACTCGGTCCCAGAGGCCTTATGCCGAATCCGAAATCCGGAACCGTTACCCTGGAAACTGCCAAGACAATAAAAGAGGTTAGGGCGGGTAAAATTGAATTTAAGATGGACAAGCAGGCAGGTATACATGCACCTCTTGGCAAGATATCGTTTACAGAGGATGTATTGTACGAGAATGCAATGAGCCTGATAGATGCAATAATGAGTTCTAACTCAGGCGGCCTTAGGGGCCAGCACGTAAAGAATTTGTTTATATCTACTACTATGGGACCCGGCATTAAACTGGATCTCGCCGAATTTAGGAAGTAATACTATGGCTAAACAAGAAAAGTACGCAAGGCTTTGTAAAGAGAAGATGGCGGAGGAGATAATTTCGCGTATCAACGAACATCCGAATTTCGTTATAACCAGTCACATGGGTTCATCGACGGCGGATCTTGAGGTGCTAAGGAAGAGCCTGAAAAAGTCCTCCTCTAATTATCTTGTCGTTAAGAACTCTATCCTTAAAGTTGTTTTCGATAAAATGAAGCTGACTGACGAGGTATCTAAGATAGATGGTGGTATGGGATTATCGTTCGGCGGGAATGACATATTAGCTACCTGTAAGGCGCTTTCTAATTTTGCCGGAACACACGATAAATTTAAGATAAAAGGTGCGATAGTCGACGGAAAGAGCATAGCTCCGGATAAAGTGAAGATTCTCGCAAGCCTGCCTCCTAAAGAAGTTCTTCTGTCACAAGTATTTGCCGGAATGAAGAGTCCTATCACAGGTTTTGTCAATACGCTTAGTGGTGTGATTAGAAAATTTGTATATGTTGTGGATGCCGTAAGGGTTTCTAAACAGAGTGCAGGCGTAACGGAGCCCGCGGCTGAATAAGTATAGGTATGAGCGTTATTAAAATAAAAAAATAAGAAAGAGAGGGTAACATGGAAGTGAAAATCGAGTTAACAGAGAAGATGAAGGGCGTGATGGAGTCTATCGAAAAGATGACCGTCATGGAGCTTGCTGATTTAGTAAAGGCTCTCGAGGAAAAGTTTGGAGTAACTGCGGCAGCTCCTGTCGCGATGGCAGTAGCAGGTGCGGGCGCAGCCCCGGCAGCAGCAGGTGCAGCCGAAGAGAAGTCGACGTTTAATGTGGTATTGACCAGTGCAGGCGCCAGTAAAATTCAGGTAATCAAAGAGCTTCGCTCGCTTACAAGCCTTGGCTTGAAAGAGGCAAAAGACCTGGTAGACGGCGCGCCTAAGACGATCAAAGAGAATGCGACCAAAGATGAAGCTGATAAGATGAAGAAGATGCTTGAAGCACAGGGCGCAAAGATAGAGTTAAAGTAGCAATTAAACGAAGTCATAATTAAAGGTAGACTGATGCCGAAACGTAAAAGCTACGCGAAGATAGAGGAATGTTATAAACTTCCAAATCTTTTAGAGATTCAGCTGGATTCGTACAGAGAGTTTCTACAGGAGGATCTGCCGAAGTCGAAGCGTGAAAATAAGGGATTGGAGAGCGCCTTCAGGGAGGTGTTTCCTATTCAATCGCCTGACGGCGAGTATAAAGTGGAATACCTTAGCTACGCCATCGGCAAGCCGAAGTATGAGATCCCCGAGTGCAAGAAGCGAGGCATGAGTTATGCCGGAGCGCTTCGCATTATGATGAGACTGAAATCTAAGAATGAGACGAAGGAGCAGGAGGTCTATCTCGGCGAATTACCTCTAATGACCGAAACTGGTACATTTATCATCAACGGTGACGAAAGAGTTGTGGTCAGTCAGCTTCATAGATCGCCCGGTATTTCGTTTGAGTCAGAGCTTCACCCCTCCGGTAAGAAAATTTATTCCGCGAGGATTATTCCATATAGAGGCGCATGGGTAGAGTGTGAGTTCGATTTGAATGATGTCCTGTATGTGTATGTTGACAGAAAAAGGAAGTTTTTGGCGACATCGCTATTAAGAGTGTTTGGTTACGAAACGAACGAATCTATCCTTAAGGCACTTTGCGGCATTGAAGTTCATGATCTCGCACGATCTTCGCAACTCGAGAAGTTGTACGAGGCAGTACTTGCGAAGGATGTTATCGAAAAAGATACTAATATCGTAATTGCCGAAAAATTTGAAAAGGTAACCAAAGAGATTGCAGATAAGATATGGGATTCGACAGTTAGACGCATTGAAACGCTCGTTTCGCCATATCCCGAAGTTATTAATACATTGCGTAAAGATCATTCTTCTAATAAAGAAGAAGCGATGATGGATATATATAGGAAGCTGAGACCTGGAGATCCGCCGACTTCGGAGTCAGCCGCTAATTTAATAGAAAGATCTTTTTTTGATGTGAAGAGATACGATCTCGGTGAGGTCGGTCGTCACATGCTTAATAGAAAGCTTGATATGAAAGCTTCGTTAGAGGAGAGGTTGATTACCCCTCAGACGATAGTCAAAGTTATCCTTAAACTTATTAATGTGAAGAGCGGCCAGGGTGATGTGGATGATATTGATCATCTCGGTAATCGTCGCGTAAGGTGTGCAGGCGAACTTCTTCTAAACCAGATCAGGGTAGGGCTTTCAAGAGTAGATCGTTCGTGCCGCGAGAGAATGAATTTGTATGAGCTCTCCAATGTTATGCCGCACAACCTCATTAATTCCAAGCTTATTTCAGGAGTTATTAGAGACTTCTTTGGTAGAAGCCAGCTATCGCAATTCCTGGATCAGACCAACCCTCTAGCAGAGATGACGCATAAGCGCCGCATGAGCGCGCTTGGTCCCGGCGGTCTGAATAGAGATAGGGCTGGTTTTGAGGTTCGCGACGTACATTACTCGCACTATGGGCGTGTTTGCCCTATTGAGACACCTGAGGGCCCGAACATTGGTCTTATTGCGTCGCTTAGCACATACGGCAGGATTAATAAGTTCGGTTTCATTGAGACGCCCTATAGGAAAGTTGAGAATGGAAGAGTTACAGACAAGATCGAATATTTGTCTGCAGATATTGAAGATTTATATATCATTGCTCAGGCCAACTCAAAAATTGATGCGGAAGGTAATTTTACAGAAGATAGGATATTTTGCCGTTTTAAAGATGATTTTATAAAGGCTGATGCTAAAGAAGTGCAGTATATGGATGTATCACCCAGGCAGCTTGTCAGCGTTGCAGCGAGCTTAATTCCGTTTTTAGAGCATGATGATGCGAATCGCGCTCTGATGGGATCGAATATGCAGCGACAGGCAGTGCCATTGTTATACACGGAATCACCTCTGGTTGGAACCGGCATGGAGTACAGAACAGCTAAGGACTCCGGCGCAGTCGTGGTGGCGCGGAATGATGGAGTGGTTACTAGCGTCGATTCGGGCGAGATAGTTATAGGCGGAAAGTCATATAAGTTAAGCAAGTTTGAAAGATCAAACGCCAATACGTGTGTAAATCAGCGGCCGATAGTAAAACTTGGTGATAAAGTGAAGATTGGTGAAGTTATCGCTGATGGTCCGGCAACGCAAGAAGGTGAACTTGCGTTAGGTAAAAATGTGCTTGTGGCATTTATGCCATGGAGAGGGTATAACTTCGAGGATGCTATCCTACTTAGTGAGAAGCTGGTAGCAGAGGATAAATATACGTCGGTTCACATTGAGGAATTTGAGATTGAAGCACGCGATACAAGGCTTGGCAATGAAGAGATAACCAGGGATATTCCAAATGTTTCAGAGGACGCGCTAAAAGATCTTGATGAGAATGGAATTATTAGGATTGGCGCCCATGTCGAACCGGGCGATATTCTGGTTGGAAAAGTTACGCCTAAGTCAGAGACCGAGCTTTCACCGGAAGAGAAACTGCTTCGCGCTATATTTGGAGAGAAGGCCGGTGATGTCAGAGATTCATCTATGATTGCCTCGCCTGGGGTCGAAGGGATGATAGTCGATGTTAGGGTGTTTTCGAGACGCGATGCGAGATCTAAGACGAAAGAGGAGAGGACGAAGGAGAATAAGGAAATAAAGGTCTTGGAAGAGACGTATGGCACACAAATCCAGAAGATCAAAGAAGATAAGTACAGGAAACTGCAAAAGCTTCTTATCGGTCAGAAGCTTGTGGCAGGTATTCTGGATCAGGAATCCGGACGCGCGCTTATATCGCAGGGCAGAACCATAAGGGTCAAAGATATTAAAAAAATACTTGATAAGGGTGATCTCGATAATGTTAAACTTAGCGATAATGAAGCAGAGCAGGAGATATCCAGAATATCGAGACTCTTAGATAGCCAGATAGAAGAGTTATCGTTCGAGCTTGAAAGAGAATCCGAAAGAGTTAAGAGGGGGGACGAATTACCGCCTGGTGTTTTGAAGAAAGTTAAAGTTTACGTTGCGAGCAAGAAGAAGATATCGGTAGGAGATAAGATGGCGGGGCGCCACGGAAACAAGGGTGTTGTCGCCAAAATTCTACCTGAGGAAGATCTTCCATTCCTTGAGGATGGTACGCCCGTAGAGATAGTGCTGAATCCCCTGGGTGTTCCGAGTCGTATGAACGTAGGTCAGATATTGGAGACGCATTTAGGGTGGGCCGCAAAGATATTGGGATTTACCGTTGCAACGCACGTCTTTGATGGAGCTACTGAGAAAGAGATAAAAGAGGAGATGAAGAAGGCCGGTCTTCCGAGTGAGGGCAAAGTTACGGTTTATGATGGTTTCACCGGAATACCTCTCGATCAGAAGGTGACAGTTGGGTATATTTACATGATGAAACTAGCGCATTTGGTCGATGATAAAATTCATGCGCGATCTATAGGGCCATACTCGCTGGTTACTCAACAACCTCTTGGTGGTAAGGCGCAGTTTGGCGGACAGAGGTTCGGAGAGATGGAAGTGTGGGCGCTCGAGGCTTACGGTGCTGCATTCACTCTGCAAGAGTTGCTTACGGTAAAGTCCGATGACGTGATTGGTCGAACCAAAATGTATGAATCTATCGTAAAAGGTGATAACAAATTACGTCCAGGTACACCCGAGTCGTTTAACGTTTTAGTCAAAGAACTTCAAAGCCTGTGTCTTGAGATAAAGCTGGATAAAAAGGCCGCGGAGGATAAGGCAAAATAATATGGTAGATGAAGTCACCCCGTTTAATTCTATAACGATAAAAATAGCAGCTGCCTCTGTAATAAGGTCATGGTCTAAGGGCGAGGTGAAGAAGCCGGAGACTATTAATTACAGGACATTAAAACCTGAAAAAGATGGCCTGTTCTGCGAGCGCATATTTGGGCCGACAAAGGATTATGAATGCAATTGCGGAAAATATAAGAGAATCAAACATAAAGGCATTACATGCGATCGATGCGGCGTTGAGGTTACTCGTTCCAGCGTAAGACGAGAGCGTATGGGCCATATAGATCTCGCGTGCCCTGTTTCACATGTTTGGTTCTTTAAGGTAATGCCGTCCAGAATGGGTGCCATGCTCGGCATAACCTCGAGAGATATCGAAAAGGTAATTTACTATGAGGAGTATATTGTTATTGATCCGGGCGATACACCGCTTAAGAAGTATGATCTTCTCTCGGAGGAGAGACACAGGGAGTATAGGGATAAATTTGGGCAGAAATTTACTGCGAAGATGGGTGCTGAGGCTATCAGAGATCTATTAAAAGAAATTGATCTGGACAAGATGGCCATAAAACTGAAGAAAGATATTAAAGATTCAAAGTCTGATAATTCTCAGAAGAAGAGTGCGAAATTACTCAGAATTATTGAGGCTTTTAAGGGCTCCACTAATAAACCCGAATGGATGATACTGGATGTAGTTCCGGTTATTCCGCCGGATCTTAGGCCCTTAGTACCGCTGGATGGCGGTAGATTCGCTACTAGCGATCTCAATGATCTCTATCGTAGGGTAATTAATAGAAATAATCGTTTAAAGAAACTGATCGGACTTAAGGCTCCGGAGATAATTATACGAAATGAAAAAAGAATGCTCCAGGAGGCCGTTGATGCTCTATTTGATAACGGTAGACATGGAAAAGCGGTTTTGGGTCCCGGCAACAGACCGTTGAAGTCTCTTTCTGATATGCTGAAGGGCAAACAAGGACGATTTAGGCAGAATCTTCTCGGTAAGCGTGTTGATTATTCAGGAAGAAGCGTAATCGTAGTCGGACCCGAGCTCAAATTGAGAGAGTGCGGACTGCCAAAGAAGATGGCGCTTGAACTTTTCGAGCCGTTCATCATAAAAAAATTGAAAGAGAAAGGTTTTGTCCATACCATAAAAAGTGCTAAGAAGATGGTTGAGAAGGCAAAACTGGAAGTATGGGATATATTAGATGAAGTTATAAAAGATCATCCTGTAATGTTAAATCGTGCTCCCACGCTACATAGGCTTGGAGTTCAGGCGTTTCAACCGGTCCTGATTGAAGGTAATGCTATTAGGATTCATCCGCTAGTTTGCACCGCGTTTAACGCAGACTTCGATGGAGATCAGATGGCTGTTCACGTTCCATTATCTATCGAAGCACAGATGGAATGCACGTTACTAATGATGTCGACTAATAATATATTCTCACCCGCGGATGGAAGGCCTATTACGATTCCTACGCAGGACATCGTACTGGGTTGTTACTATCTGACTAAAGAGCATGTAGACGAAAAGGTAAAGGGTAAAAATTTCTCAGGTGCAGATGAAGTATTGATCGCTTATAATGATAATGAGGTTTCGGTACACACAAAGATCAAAGTCATGATAAAAGACAGCCTTATAGAAACTACTGTAGGCAGGGTTCTGTTTAATAGCCTGCTGCCTGAGGGTTTGGATTTCGTAAATGAGACGATGTCTAAGTCCAAACTTTCGAAGACTGTTTATAACTGCTACAAGCTAAAAGGACATCAGATAGTAATTAAGTTGCTCGATGATCTGAAGAAGCTTGGATTCGAAGAAGCTACTAAGGCTGGCTTATCTATATCGATCGACGATTTACACATACCACAAAAGAAGGATGAGTTCCTGAAGCGTACTAAGCAGGATGTTGCGCATGTTGAGGATCAATATAAAAACGGTCTAATAACCGATAGGGAGCGTTATAACAAGATCATAGATCTCTGGACTCATACGACCGAAGATGTATCCGATCTTATATTCCAGGAACTTGATTCTTTCAATCCTATATTTATGATGGCCGATTCCGGAGCTCGTGGTTCGAAGCTTCAGATCAGACAGTTAGCCGGGATGAGAGGGCTAATGGCGAAACCATCAGGTGAAATTATTGAAACTCCGATCACCGCTAACTTCCGTGAGGGTCTAACGGTTCTCGAGTATTTTATATCGACTCACGGTGCCAGGAAGGGTCTGGCTGATACAGCTCTAAAGACAGCAGATTCCGGATATCTTACCAGACGATTGGTCGATGTGGCTCAGGATGTTATCATAAATGAAGAGGATTGCGGTACGCTAAACGGAATATTGATTAGCGCAATCATTGAGGGTGATGAAGAGGTTGTTAAGCTGTCCGAGAGAATCATCGGCAGGGTCGCCTTAGATAATATCGTAGATGTTATTACAGATAGTGTCCTGGTCGAGGCCGGCGCTGAGATAACGGAAGAAAAGGCTAAGCAAATTGAAGAGTGCGGAATAGAAAAGTTAAGGATAAGAAGCGTATTGACGTGTGAAAGTGAGCATGGTGTTTGTGCTAAATGCTACGGCAGAAATCTTGCGACTAGCCGTATGGTAGATCTTGGGGAGGCGGTCGGTATCATCGCCGCCCAATCAATAGGTGAGCCTGGGACACAGCTAACAATGAGAACGTTCCACATTGGAGGCACTGCATCGAGGATAGTTGAGCAATCGTTTATCGAATCAAAACATAAAGGTTTTGCTAAATATCACAACCTTAAGGTTGTTCAGACAAAGAAAGAAGGGGAGGTTGTCGTCCTTAATCGTAATGGGCAGATAAGCATCAACGATGCTCAGGGGCGAGAGTTTGAAAGACATACCGTACCGCATGGTTCAATTATAAGGGTCGGAGATGGCCAGCCGGTAGAGACTGGTATAATGTTTGTTAAATGGGATCCATATACTGTCCCTATCCTTACTGAAGTTGCCGGTAAGGTTAAGTTTGAAGACATTAAAGAAGATGTTACGATGAAGGAGGAGCTAGACCCTGCTACTAAACTCAAGAATAGAGTTATTATCGAGCATAAAGGTGATTATCATCCCGAACTTGTTATAACAGGTAAAGATGAAGAGGTTTTGGCAATATATCCGTTGCCGGCTGGAGCACATATAGTGGTGGGCGATGGCAAAGCAGTGAGTGCTGGCGATATTTTAGCCAAGACCCCCCGCGTTATCACGAAAACTAAGGATATTACCGGTGGCTTACCGAGGGTTGCCGAACTGTTTGAGGCTAGAAGGCCTAAGGATCCCGCTATCATAAGCGAGATAGATGGTATTATGGAGTTTGGGGAGTCTAAAAAGGGCCAGAAGAGGGTTATAATAAAGTCCTCCACAGGCATGAAGAAGGAATATCTTATACCGCATGGCAAGCATCTGAATGCGTATAAGGGGGATAAAGTTTATTCAGGCCAGCAGTTGGTTGACGGCCCCGTAGTGCTCCAGGACATATTAAAAGTGTCCGGGGATAAGAAGCTCCAGGAGTATCTTGTTAATGAAGTGCAGGAAGTATATAGATTGCAGGGTGTGACCATAAATGATAAGCATATCGAAGTCGTTGTAAGGCAGATGTTACGTAAGGTCAAGATAGAAGATCCGGGGGATACATCGTTCCTGATGGGCCAACAGATAGACAAAGGTATCTATCAGGATGAGAATACGAGGATCGTTAAGAAGAAAGGTAAGCCTGCTACTGCGACGCCTACGCTACTAGGAATAACGAAAGCATCTCTTAACACTGAGAGTTTCATATCGGCAGCAAGTTTCCAGGAGACTACCAGGGTTTTGACAGAAGCAGCCGCTAGTGGAAAAACGGATATGCTGAGAGGGCTCAAAGAGAATATTATCATGGGGCACCTGATTCCTGCAGGAACGGGTTTCAGCGCTCATCGAAATATAACGATGGTGAAGAACGTGCTTAATGAGGATAAGAAGAAAGAATCGAAATCCGAAAAGATTGAAACGGTCGAACAGAAATAGTATAAAAACTAGGAAATAAAATGCCTACTATAAGTCAAATAATTAGATTGGGAAGAGAGAAGTTTAAGAACAGGAGCAAGTCACCGGCGCTAAAGGGTTGCCCCCAGAGACGTGGAGTATGTCTGCAGGTAAAAACCCAGACGCCAAAAAAACCGAACTCTGCGCTTCGCAAAGTCGCAAGGGTCAGGCTGACTAATAGCGTCGAAGTAACATCGTATATTCCCGGCGTAGGACACAATCTCCAAGAGCATTCGATAGTTCTTGTTAGGGGTGGCAGGGTCAAGGATTTACCAGGTGTTCGATATCATATAGTCAGGGGCGTTTTGGATACGGCGGGTGTTGTTGATAGAAAGAAGTCCCGTTCCAAGTATGGAGCAAAGAGGCCGAAACTTAAAGCCACAGCAGGGAAAGGAAATTAAAAGGGAATAGCTATGAGAAGACGAAGGGCAGAAAAAAGATTAGTCCTCCCGGACCCGAAATATAAGAACGTAACGGTTACACGATTCATAAATACGATAATGACTCAGGGTAAAAAGTCTAAAGCCGAGGGTATTGTTTATGGAGCATTTGATATCCTTGCCGAGAAGACAGGAAAGCCCGCCATAGAAGTGTTCCAGAAGGCGCTCGATAACGCTAGACCTCTGCTTGAGATTAAACCACGTAGAATAGGTGGAGCTACTTATCAGGTACCAATAGATGTAAAACCTGAGAGGGGCGTTTCGATAGCGATGAGGTGGCTGCGTAATTTTGCGCGTGTGAAGAAGGGCAAGCCTATGGAGATAAAGCTCGCGGATGAGTTGCTGGAAGCGTATAACAATCAGGGTTCCGCTGTGAAGAAGAGAGAAGATACCCATAAGATGGCTGAGGCAAACAAGGCGTTTGCCCATTACAGATGGTAAACATAGAAAATTATTAAATGGCTGGATTGGAGCTTTCAGACGAAATAAAAATGACTAAAGATACTAGACTAGAAAATATACGTAATATAGGCATTATCGCGCATATCGATGCGGGGAAAACTACGACTACCGAGAGAATACTATATTTTGCCGGAAAGTTGTACAAGATAGGAACCGTTGACGAAGGAACTGCTGTTATGGATTGGATGCCCCAGGAGCAGGAGAGGGGCATAACCATAACTAGTGCCGCGACTACCTGTTTCTGGAAAGATAAGAATATCAATATTATCGATACGCCCGGCCACGTAGATTTTACGGTGGAGGTCGAAAGATCCCTTAAGGTGCTCGATGGTGCGGTCATCGTGCTCTGCGCAGTAGGTGGCGTCCAACCTCAGTCCGAAACGGTTTGGAGACAGGCTGATAAGTATCACGTTCCCAGAATTGCGTTTATCAATAAGATGGACAGGACAGGCGCAGACTTCTATCATGTTGTTGGTCAGATGCGCGAAAGGCTGCTTACGAATCCCGTGCCGCTTCAAATTCCGATCGGAGCGGAAGGCGATTACCTTGGCGTTATTGACCTTATAACGATGAAGGCCATTATATATAAGGGAGATGAAGGTAAGTCAGGTTTTGATGTTGCGGATATACCCGAGGAGTTAAAGGAGAAGGCCAATCATTATCGACATAATCTAATCGAGAAGCTCGGCGAAGCTGATGAAGTGATCATGGAAAAATATATACACGAAAAGGAAATATCTCCTAATGAGCTTCAGGAGGCAACAAGAAGAGCTACTATTGGCGGTAAGATAATACCCATATTTTGCGGAGCGTCTGCCAAGAATAAAGGGATTCAGCCGTTGCTTGACGCTATCGTAGACTACTTACCATGCCCTCTCGATATTCCTCCTATCAAAGGAACAGACCCTGATAGCGGCGATGAAATTACTAGACAGACATCTGTCGATGAGAGTTTAACGAGCCTGGTATTTAAGATAGTTTCTGATCCGTTCGTTGGAAGACTTTCATATGCGAGAATTTATTCCGGGGTTCTGAAGCCAAGTGAGCATGTGTATAATTCTAGGAAAGGCAAGGAAGAACGTATTGGAAAGATATTAAAGATGCACGCCAATAAGCAGGAGATAGTTGATATGGCTCGGGCTGGAGATATAGTTGCTCTGGTCGGACTTAAGGATACCACGACCGGCGAGACGATTTGTAAAGAAGATCATCCGATCATGATCGAGTCGATACATTTTCCCGAGCCTGTTATATCGATGGCGATTGAGCCGAAGACTAAAGCTGATCAGGAGAAGCTCGGAATGGCGCTTAATAAACTCTGTGACGAAGATCCTACATTCAGAGTGAAGTACGATAAAGAAACCGGACAGACTATCATAAGCGGAATGGGCGAGCTTCATCTGGAAATAATTATCGATCGCATGTTCAGAGAGTTTAGCGTAGCGGCCAGTGTCGATAAGCCGCAGGTCGCTTACAAAGAGACGATCACCAAAACCAGTAGAGCTGTAGGTAAATTTATTCAACAGTCCGGCGGAAGAGGGCAATATGGTCACGTTGTGCTTGATGTGGCTCCCGGGCAAAAAGGTACGGGCGTTGTATTTGAGAGTAAGATAATCGGCGGTGCGATACCCAGAGAATTTATTTCCTCGGTAAAGGAAGGCGTCATAGAAGCCGCGCAGAGTGGATGCGTTGCAGGATATCCGGTAGATGATGTGGATGTAAAGCTCGTCGATGGATCGTTCCACGAAGTCGATTCGTCGGACCTTGCATTTCACATGGCCGGAATATTGGGTTTCAACGATGGCATGAAAAATGGCAGCGCCGTATTATTGGAACCAATCATGAATCTCGAAGTTATAACACCCGATAATTATATGGGAGATGTTATTGGTGACCTGAGTTCTCGTCGGGTGAAGATTGAATCCATTGACGATCGTGGAAACACGAAAGTTATAAAAGGGCTGGCCCCGCTGAGCGAGATGTTTGGTTACGCAACTAATTTAAGAAGCTTGACTCAGGGCCGCGCTTCGTATACAATGGAACCTTCGTTTTATCAAGAAGTTCCAAGGAACCTTTCAGAGAAGATTATAGAGACCAGTGGTAGAAGTAAATTAAGAAAATAAGGATTCGTATTTAACCGGAGGAAGTTATGGCAAAAGAAGCATTCGTAAGATCTAAGCCGCACGTCAATATTGGCACCATTGGCCACATCGATCATGGCAAGACAACCTTGACAGCATCAATCCTCGCTACCCTTGCCGCAAAAGGCAAAGCACAGGTAAAGAGCTACGCTGATATCGCCAAAGGTGGTACCGTAAGAGATGAGACCAAGACCGTTACCATTGCGGTAGCACATGTTGAATACGAGACCGATAACAGGCATTACGCTCACATAGATTGTCCGGGACACGCCGATTACATCAAGAACATGATTACAGGCGCCGCTCAGATGGATGGCGCTATACTCGTAGTATCAGCCGTAGACGGCCCTATGCCCCAGACCAGGGAGCACATACTGCTCGCCCGTCAGGTCAACGTTCCCTCGATAGTAGTATTCCTTAATAAGGTAGATCTGGTAGAAGATAAGGAGTTGGTAGACTTGGTAGAACTCGAAGTCAGAGAGCTCCTCACAAAGTATAACTTCCCCGGAGATAAGACCCCAATAATAAGAGGAAGCGCACTAGGCGCTATGGTAGCACCTACCGATCCCGTGGCAACGAAGTGCATCATGGAACTTATGGAAGCCGCAGACACATTCATACCGGCCCCAAAAAGAGATATTGATAAACCGTTCCTCATGCCCATAGAAGACGTATTCTCGATCACCGGCCGTGGCACAGTAGGCACGGGCAGGATAGAGAGAGGGCAGGTAAAAGTAGGCGAGGAAATAGAAATAGTAGGTATAAAAGCCACTAAGAAGTCCATCGTAACCGGCATAGAGATGTTCCGCAAGCTTCTGGATTCAGGACAAGCCGGCGATAACGTAGGCGTGTTATTAAGAGGCATTGAAAAGACCGATCTCGAAAGAGGTCAGGTTCTCGCAAAGCCCGGTTCCATCACACCTCATACTAAGTTCAAAGCAGAAGTATATATATTAAGTAAAGAGGAAGGCGGACGCCATACACCGTTCTTTAATGGCTACCGTCCTCAGTTCTACTTCAGGACCACAGATGTCACAGGCATAGTCACCCTCGCTAAAGGCGTAGAGATGGTAATGCCCGGTGATAACGTGACCTTCGAAGTCGCATTGATAACACCGATAGCTATGGAAAAGGAACTACGTTTCGCTATACGCGAAGGCGGCCACACTGTAGGCGCAGGTGTTGTAACCGAAGTAATAGAGTAGATA
>Ga0114951_10003703_pt1 | contig 15597 bp, 38 predicted proteins | sample AM7aDNAmetaG_FD_88677 | JGI IMG/M metagenome (GOLD analysis project Ga0114951, IMG submission 88677) | Freshwater microbial communities from Finland to study Microbial Dark Matter (Phase II) - AM7a DNA metaG | ecosystem: Environmental > Aquatic > Freshwater > Lake | place: Finland: Lake Alinen...
TACCTGGAAGGGCTCCAGTTGATCCCAATGGCAATGTGGTAGCCGGAACTACTCGGGAAGAGGTTAAGTACTATAATAACCTCCGTTTCGATAGTACCGACAAATACAATGAGTTTCGTGACGCCATGAATAAGGAAGTCATGCCACTCATTCTGAAGAAGCTGGGGATTTAAGGTCCCGAAGACGGTCTGTGGGGGTGAGGCGCGGTGGATCGCTAAGCGATGAAACCTAGCCCATCCCCTGGACTTAAGATTATCCTGATGTTACTTCGCAAGTAACATGATACAGGATAATTATAGTAGCGTTATACGCTAATATAATATTTTTGGTAGAGAGTTAACCCTGCATTGAGGATGTCGAAAGAATGGATATAGCGATTGAACGAGTGAAATCATCACCGTATAAGTTCGTTGTTAGTAATGGACAGACAGTAGGTCTATTCGAAGCTGGAAAGTATGTCTCTAGAAAGAACTTCAATGAGAGTCATTTAGAGATAATGAAACAACATGAGGATAAGGCGTATGTCGGAAAAGTGGGATAAGGACTATAATGAGGTAGATCTGACTGCAATACAGCGTATGCAGATCATGCAGGATGAGGCAGATGAGAGACACGCAGCAAGAAGGCGTGAGAACTCTTATACTGATTCTGTTCCGGCGCTTGGTGAAGAGGAACTAAGAGCTACCTATCCGTATATACAGTCTTTACCGAACGATGCTTATCAATTGAATACAGAGTATAATGCACATCCTGATCCGTGGTATTCTAATAGGATCTACGCGGTGTGTCATAATTGTGGATCCATAAACTATAAGAACGTAGTAAGAGAGACTACTACGTGTCGTAGATGTCGTTCGCATAATGTTGCTATTGTTCGCGGTGCTATAATACAATCAGCTGTTGAGATGTGGATAGAGCAGACTAACGGTCAGGCAGTCTTACAGATGGATCAGATCTTTGCAGCGCGTAAGGAAAGAATGAAAGCAGAACGAAGAGCTGCTCGTAATGATGTACACTGATCCTATAATATATGGAACTGATCGTGATCATACTAAAGTGTACGCAACTGAGCGTCATTGTTATAATTGTCAGCACTTTGACGATACTAATTGCAGAGCGAATGTTCAAATAAATGGTATGTTTCAATTTAAAGATGAGTATCCAATAGATAGACAGCGGGTATACTTGGGCAGAGTATTGGCTGGCGTATGTAAAACATATACAATCAAAGGAAAGGATTGGGACAAATGAACAAGATCGTTATTACTATTGATGGTACTGAAGGTGTGTTGGTAGAGAGTAAGTTTAGTAAGGCTGAGCTTGAAGAAGCTGCAGCTGTTATATATAACGATGCTCAATCCAAAGATGTCTATCTTGATGAAGAGCAAATTATTGTTGAGCTCGAGAAAAAAGGATACTATAAGACTCTCGATGAGAAGGTAGAAATTGTAGAATTCTACCTATAAAGGGGAACATGGCTAGAAATTGGTTTACTGCAGATTGTCATTTTGGGCACGCTAATATTGTTAAGTATTGTAAGCGGCCATACAAAACAGTTCAAGAGATGAATGAAGTACTCATTGTTAAATGGAATAGCAGGGTTAAAGAAGGAGATACTGTATTCCATAATGGGGACTTTTGTTTTAAGAACTCGTCAGGCGGTAAGCCTGGTGAGGGTATGCTTTATAAGAGTACACATTGGTCGGAGAAGCTAAATGGGAATATCATCTATGTGGCCGGCAACCATGACAAAAACAACTCTACGAAGACGCTTATTCATAAGGTGGTTATTAAGTACGGTCATCATTATATCAATATTGTTCACGATCCTAAGCATTTTGATAATAGGTTTGAGCTCAATTTTGTTGGTCACGTCCATAATCATTGGAAGTTTAGGCGCGTTCTAAATGCATGGAATGATACATATACGGACTTAATCAACGTTGGTGTTGATGTGTGGGACTTTCAACCTATTAGCTTTGAAGAGATATACTCTTCCTATAGGTATTGGACTAAACATATTAAAGCAGAGGAGATCATTCAAGGTGACTGAGGAGAACAGCTGGATTAAGTTTGACGGATTTGAAGTAAAGAGAAAAGAATATCGATTCTCTATCTGGGATAAGATCTGTATGATGTGGAATAGATATGTACGTATGACATATCAAGAACTTAAGTATCGATATAAGAGATCTATTGGTAGAGTGTTCCATGGTGTTAGTAAACAAGACTGTTGGAATTTAGATCATTTCCTAGCAGAAGTAATCTATCATGGGTTATGTCAACTTCAACTCGACAAACATGGATACAGTGATACTCTTAATCCTGAAACTGGCAAGTATGAAGAAGATGAGAAGCGTTGGGATCTTACATTACAAAAGATGATTAATGGATTCAGCGTAATCTATAGAGTAACTACAGATGAGCTTGTGTGGGGCTTAAACCTAACTGAAGAACAAAGATCAGTAATGGGCGGTATCTTTACGGATTCAAGAGTAACAACTCGAGAAGAAGAAAAGATTGCAATGGAAGCATTCGATCTATTCAAGGAGCATTTCTTTAGCTTGTGGGACTAATATGGGAAATAAAGAGATTGGGTTAGTAACTAAACCGTGGGGATATGAGCAGCATCTGCCTGAGATGATTCCTTATAAAGAGGAAGAAAAGACTAAACATCGCAGTAAGATACTAGTTGTATACCCGGGTGAGATGCTAAGTCTTCAGTATCACATGATGCGTGATGAGTATTGGAAAGTACTATCTGGATCAGGTCTTATTGTGGTCGGGAAGAAGCAATACAAGGCATATACTGGTACTGAATGGTTTATACCCGCTAAAGTATGGCACAGATTAAGCGCTGCAAAGAAAGAACCTATTGTAGTTAAAGAGTTCTCTACTGGGGAAGTATGGAACGATGCGGATATCATCCGTATAGATGATAAGTATAAACGAGGTCATGAATGAATTGGCTATTGTATATAGGTGGAGGGTTACTGTTTTATACCTTAACTCGTTCCATTTTTAAGGCCAGTAACACAGGCGCTGAGGTTGTTGTAACACTAAGCATCCTATCAGTATGGATATGGCTAATGTGGAGATTTGTATGATGATGTGCGATGTTATGGAAGGGTTTATTTGGGCGCTATTAATACTAGGTGCTTGGGCAATCCTAGGTAGGGTTGCTTGGCTTGGTGCATGTGAGGCAGCTAAGTACAACTTACTCCCATTACATGAAGATAGCTTTCATGATGTTGATACAAAGGCAATATTCGTGGTATTGGGCCCATTGATGCTACTAGTCATTATGCTTATGGCAATTGTTACAAGAATAAGAATGTTCTTTACTCCAATTATAAAATGGATTACAGAACGTTTTAAGGATATAGTAATAGCAATAGACGATTCAATAACGCAGTATAAAGAAGAATTAAAGAACAGGTGGGATAAATGATGGAGAAAGCAGATAAGGAATACTACGGAGAATTCCTTAAGATTAGAGCAGCTATGATGTCAGATGGCTGGAAGGAAGTTAAACTGACCCGTGAACATGATATGATTGAGGCTACATTCTGTAAGAATGGATACTCTACACATCTTTTGTTTGGATGCGAGGAGAAGATCAAAGAAGAGATTCTCTAATGGCCTTAAAAAAGAAGTGTATATTTCAGGCTGGAGACATTGTCACTGTAGATCCTTTAGCTAATATCTCTATCCAGGAAGATATAGATAGCGATGATGATTTTAAGCAATTTACAGATAGTCTGGGACCTGTTCATTGTACGGTAACACGGCACTCTAGTACACCACATGAGGGTGGTAAATTGATAGTATATATTAACAATGATGGGGTTGAATCCCCGAATGGTTACTATGAAGAGGAGCTTGTCTTAATTAGAAAGAAGGACCAGAAATGGGACGACTAATAGATTCAAGAAGACAGTATCAACAAGAAGCAATAGCGCTTGAAGTATATCGGGAAAGAATTCATTCTTCAATAGGTGAATTTGGCGATTCCTTTGGAGATTGGATAAAGGCAGGTAGGATCCTTGATTATTATGAAACATCCACAAAAGGAAGTGCAGAGAGTCCGCTATTTGAACATTATGCAGGTTATATAAAGTTTTTAACACCGGAATACATTGTGTATTTAACCGAGATTCAATCTAACTGGGAAAGGGATAGTAAATGAAGCTTGTTAAAGTGGGGTATCAGGGTGGTAGGGTAACAGAATATGCATTGGCTGATAATGCAACAGTAAAAGATGCTTTGAGTGCAGCTAATATCACTCTCACATCAAACCAAGAGCTTCTTAGCAATAGCTACGTGGTTCTAATGAGTGACAGATCTGTGAACAATGGAGAAGTATTTCTTGTTCGGAATAAAGCAGAAGTACGTCAGAAGATTCGTGTTAAGGTTGCACGGGTTGGTGAGCGTCTCCAGGAAGTAGAAGTATTGTTTGGTGATGTAGCTTTTACAGCTCTGAGTTGTGCTTCTATCTATCGTGGAAACGATGAAAGATTGTTTCTTAAGAAAGAGAACGATCCTCATTATGATCAGGATATTACAGACAGAGAGAAGACTATGGGTCTCATTGCTGGTGATATTCTTGTTATTGAGAAGATCAAGCGACCTACTGATCCAAGAATAGAGAAGATGCTACATTTAGTAAGTTGGCTGGTTAATCAGGACGTTGTTGAGATTCTTGATAATACCGATGAAGAACTAAAGTCAATTTTGGGTGATTATTTAAAGTATAATTCAATCTAAACCGGAGGTATACCATGGCGTATCTAGCAAAGAAAGATATTCGTGTCTTAATTGATGGCGGATTCTCTGAAGAAGATTTGGGTCTTGACTCAGATGGTATGCGTGGAGTTGAGGTATATGAATCACCTGAGGATTACTTTGCTAGAGAATTGATTGAGAATGCAGCAGAACAGGGAGAGGTTGATCTATTGGATGATGCTCATGTTCCAGTAGACAAACTGTATAGAGAAAAGCAGGATACTTCTCGTCCTTCTGTTTGGGCAGATCAAGAATACGATGGCAATGATGATAAGTATGAAGGTGTTCCAAATGGCTTGAGAGCTCAGGTTGACTTTGTTAATAGCATTAAGCTGGGTAAACTTGGAGTTTGGCAGCGGGCTAACAAAACAAAGATGCAATGGCCTGTTAAGGATCTCAAGGTTACCATTCCAGACGAGGAAAAAGAACGCTATGAGAAGATGAGTCCTGAGTATAAGAAGACACTATGGATTACTTATGCTAAGGAAGAATGGAAACGCCTTTGGGAGATGGCAGCAATGTCTCTTAGGGAGTTCCCTATTGAATTCTGCTCAGTGTTCTTAACCAAGGATGGTGTGGAATACGATATGCTTGTGATCGCAGCGGATAACGTACGTAACATGGGATACGAAGCATTACCACCGGAAGCTAGATGGATAAGCTTTGTGTTCTTCCATAAGGACTAACATGGTTAGATTTGATGGAGCAGAAGTTGGTAAGGTCTATCGACTAAAGCCAAATGAAATAAACCTAGGATCTGCAAGCAGGGAATGGTTTGACGCTGAGATAATGGTACTTGGAAAAGGATCTGGCTATATTAAGGTTAGATATAAGCTTCTAACTGGTAGGAGTGATATAACTGATTTCTCATTTCCACATGAGTCTTGGCGATTGGAAGAAATCAAAGAGGACTGGGATGTATGATTAAGACTAGGGTGATAGACGTTAAGGTGGGTGATGAAGTAATAATGAAAGTTGCTGGTCCATCTTGTAACTTAGGATATGAAGATTCTCAGTATCATGAGTTACGGATTAAGATGACTAAGGTTCATGCTAGAGATCTAAAGTATGTTCTTGGGGAAGAAATAGAATTTACAATCAAAGAAGATGGTTGGGCATTTGAACCGATCAATAGAGACTGGGACAAATGAGTACGATAACAAATGATGTAGACAAGGTTCATGTTGGCCAAAGAGTAATGATGCATGCAACTAACTCTGGGGCTAACAAAGACTTTGATAGGTTATGTGGAAAGGTAGTAGGATTTAGTCCAAGTGAACTAAGGGTTCATCTTGACAAGATTCCCCCTTCTTATACTCACATATCTAATCCTATAAGCTTTACATTGAGTTATGCTTGGGGTTTCTCAGTAATAGATACTGAATGGGATTTTTAACAAACCGGTCATAAAGGCTGGATAACGTAATAAACAAAGGAGAACCAAACAATGAAGCAAGGTGATATCGTTGATTACAAGGGGTCCAAAGGCGAAGTGATGATGGTCCTTGATGATACGGTCAATGTGAAACTAGCGGATGGAAAAGAGTATCTTCTTCCGGTTGAATCACTGAAGATCGATGGAGTTACGGCAACAGCTCCAGTATCGTTTCGGAACATTATTGACGCTATGCGTCCTCATGTTAAGAAAACGGAGTTTTTGAACGATCTGGCAAAATCAATGCATGATGCTGGTATCAGTGAGCTGCATATTCGTAGCGGTAGCATACAGGCGTATGTTGCTCGTGAGACATATGAAGAGAAGCTCGCTCGTATGGAAGCTGATGCAAAACTTGAAGTTGCAAAACGTGCTAAGGAAGAGTATGACCGAGAAAATTCAGTCAGGTCTTAACTTCTTTAAGAACGCTTTAGCTTTAGGTTTTGAAAAGGGATCGGAAGCAATGAACCTAGCTGCGGCCTTAGTCCGTGGCACAAAAAAGCTCAGTGTGAGCTTAACGAATGTGGGGAAGGAGGAAACAAAATGAATCAAGTAACATTGTTGGGTAATCTTACCCGTGATCCTGCGTATTTTGCGCAAGATGATAAGACGTTCACCGCTAAGTTTGATGTGGCTACCGAAGTTGGATATGACACAGAAAACAAGAAACAGCGTGTTGAGTTCGTCCCTATCACTGCGTTTGGGGTGAGCGAAGCGTTTAAAGCTCATCTTAAGAAGGGTCGCAAAGTTAGTATCGTTGGTCGTGTGTCTAATGATTCGTATGAGAAGAATGGAGAAAAAGTCTATTCTACTACCGTTAAAGTTTTTAATGGTAATCTGCGACTTATTGACTCACCCAAGGAAGCTAAATCGGAAACGGCCGAGTAACAACCGTATTATAATAGAGTAGTACAATTAGATGATATAGTGGGTAGGTAGGTACGATTGTCATTTGCGACAGTCCGGTCCTACCTATCCTCATCGTCTTATAAAGGAGATCCATGAGCAATCCTAACGAATGCATTATATGTAGTAGATCTACTGAAGAAGGTGAACATTTCGTTGAGACAGATGACGGATATGTTTGCTGTGATTGCATGATGGATATAAAGGAAATTCGCGGTGAATATCTTAAGGAATCAGAACATGATCCCAATCAAGAAGGGTGACAGATTAAAATCTGTTAAGAAATGCGGACAAGGTGACGCAGGATTAGTTTTTGAAGTAGTTACTTTTCAGACAGAGTATATCTATTGTCATGCGCTTACCGAAGGTGTAACTGGTGTGTATCATGGAAGATACACTAATGATGATCTTAAGAGGTTAAGAAGAGAGTACCCGGGAGGGAACTTTGGAATTAAGATATCTGAAATTGTGGAAGGTGTCTATACTAATTTAGACAATTTATGGGATGAATAGGAAGATATTATGGGAATTGATGATTTTATGGAGCAATCATATGAGCCCGATGAAGATGAAATAAGAGAGCTCAATGAGATCCTGAAGCAAGAAGATAGTAAGAATATGAAGAAACCTACCAATAGATTAATGCATGTATTTTTTACTGAATCACATTTTCAAGGATGGTTGCGCACAAATGGAATACTTTGGTAGTAAGGGTGAGGAACGAGAAGAGCTAGAAAAGATCGCCAAGATGACGGTCTATGAGCGTATGGTCTATCTTAGAGAACTTGCAGAGTTTTTTATGGTTCTTGATATGATAGATATCTTTACTATTAAAGACTTATGTAAGCGTATTATCTTTATAACCAAGGGATACGATAAATGACATCATTATATACTCAACAAAAGGTATGGTCCATAGAAACACACTGGAGACCTGTTAAGTTCAGTGAGATACAGGTAGGATCCAAGTTGCTTACAAATCGTAATGGTTCGATGGTTGAAAGTCAACGCAATCCTTTTAGTGGTGTTATTGTTCATATGGAGGATATTAACCCTGGTTTTACTTCGCCGAGATATAAAAATCTATCACTAAAGCGTGATGATGGTAAAAATGGTGGTGGAGCTTATAATGGTTGGTCATTTTCAGTATCTGAGAACGATTGCGCTGGTACCTGGATAAGAGGAGTAGATTGGGATGAGTAAATACGTAAATATTAAGGATCCCTCGGTTATCAAGAAGGGAATGATGATTCGCAGTTGTTTAGACTGGGATCATCCACAGGATAGCTCTGATGATGGTGATGGAGGTACTAATGATGAAGATTGGTTTGAGGCGCGTGTAGAAGCAATTGGACATCGTCGTTTAGATTCAGACGATAGCACATCGCCTTATGGTTACAACATTGACGTAACCAAAGTAGACAGAAGGGGAAGGGATCATGAGTCATGGTCAATCTTCCTTTATGATGAGAATTTAGAGTATTTTGAGGTGCAACTTACAGCCTGGGATGAATAGACATGAGCGAACTAACTTACATTGGTGGTATTAGCTGTACGCGTTGTGAAAGACATAACGAAGCTAACTGCGTAAGTAAGAAATGTGTTGCTTGTGTGGTAGATCGGGTCCCTGGTGTAGGCTGTATGGGGATTAATGAGTGTAGAGGTAGCACGGCTGGAAATTTAAACTCTTGCAAGGCATATAAAGCACAAACTTGGGATAAATAAAATGACAGTATTCGTAGACGATTCAGGATGGGGTTCACTTCTGGGTGGAGTGGCAATTGGATTATACAATGATGAGAATCGTAAGTTTCTCTATCAGATATTGCCAGTAAGGCACTTTCAGGACAAAGCATTCAAGAGTCAAGAGTATCTTAACGAAGCTCGTGATAGCTTTGTGGAGATGGAAGGGCGAATTGGAGAATACAAGAAGATTGTTGTTTGTCGCGGGTTTATGCTTGACGAGATCTGGGAATTCATGCAAGAGTTCTCAGTTGGTAAGAAGCTTATAAGAGCCGAGATAAAAGAACCTCTACAGGGGTTGTTAGAAAAGGTTTTTGCTATATCTTTGAATGATATTGGTGTACCTAGTGGAAGTAAGGGCGCTCATTGTTTATCATTCGAAGATCAGGTTAAGTGGGTTAAAGAACAACCGGAACGAATTAAGTATGTCAAAACTGGGTGGCCATCATGGCAGAAGTTAAAGCACAAAGTAAAATAGTAATTGGATCTAAAGTAAAACTGAAGAATTCCTTTGGTCATGGAGATTGGAAGGATCATTCTGGTCAGATCGGAACAATAGATAGAATAGATGCTGGAAGAGATTATCCATTTGGGATTACCTGGAGAGATGGCAAACATTCGTCTGCACCAGGAAACAATTTAGAACTAATCATTGAGGATTGGGACGTATGAGTCAGTTAGATTTTAAGGTCGACCAAAAGATATTTAAAGACCTATTAGAATTTAGAAGAAAGCTTCCGATGCATGCTACTGGTGGCACTAAAGAAGGAGCAATGGAAACACATGATCATCCTGCTGGCTTGGCCTTACTTGGTGAAACTGAAGGGCTTGTTGATATGGTGGTTCCGCTCAAGATGAGTGGTGGTTGTTGGGATGCTCCAAATATCAATTATAAAGATATGGATATAGGATTTAGAGCACTCATTAAGACTGGTAGGCGTTGTGTTGGAATGGCGTTTGTACGTCATCCAAGGTGGGGTTCTGGATGGGATATGCCAAGATATGAAGCAAAGATGTCTCATGAGTTAAGATATGCTATTCATGGGATGAAGAACTCTTTTGCTGACATTAGTAATACCTTGTGGATTGTAATGCATAAAGATAACTTTAGGTTTTTTAAGCCGGCGTTATCAATTGAACGTAGAATGACAATTAGTGAAGTTAAGTTTGATAGTAAGATCGAAACGAGTGAGGAGCCGCTTGATCCTTTTATTGTGGCTAAACTTGAAAGAGATAGGAAGTCAAAAGAAGCAGCAGCGAAAGCTAAGTTGACTAGATTGGCTAAGAAGGCTGCTATTGAGGAAGAGCGTAAAAAAAAATTAATGACAGAAAAAGAACGTCTAGACTGTATAGACAGGGATCTTAAAGAAGGTAAGAAGGAGACAATTGAGATTGGAAACGGTCTTAGTTATGTTAAGAACCATGAAGGTAACTATATAGTTTGGCAGACAGGAAGGCAATGAAAACATTACATATAATGGTAGGCTTGCCTAGAAGTGGTAAGTCTACTGTAGCAAGAGCGTTGGGTTATCCTATTGTAGAACCTGATGCAATCAGAAGGGTGTTATATGAAAAACCTTTTGATAATAAGAATGAGATGCTTGTTTGGGGTTTGACCAAAACAATGGTACAAGCTCTGTTCGAAGCTGGTCATAAGGATGTTGTGCTTGATGCATGCAACCATACACATGAACGAAGAAGACTTTGGTATTCTGAGGATTGGGTTATTGAGTTTCATGTAGTTAACACAACAAAAGAAGAATGTATTAAGCGTGCAAAGGATCTTGGTCAACACTATTTGGTAGCGCCGATAGAGAGAATGCATGCTTGTTATGAGCAACTTGAAGGAGGAGAGTGCTAATGTTATTTTGTAGAGATTGTGGACAATGTAATCACATAAGTGCAGCTAATTTTCAGGCCTGCCAGAATACAAGTGGTTACCAATTTGTAGATATTGATTGTGTAAATCAAGAAATTATGGATTATGGTGACAGTGAAGTGACTGATACTGGTGCACTGCAAGATATAACTTGTCCTGAATGTTCTGGTCAAGATATAGATTCAGATTGGAGTGGAAGTAGTGAGGAGGCTTTTCTCTTAAGAGAAGAGTATGCAGGTGTACAGGATAAGAAAAGAAAAGATAGAGCAAAGAAACTAGCAGAATCAATTAAGTGGGACGAATAGGAGAAGCAGATGGAAGATCGTTATGCAAGACATTGGGGAATGATTGACGTTGAAAGACTTCATACTACTCCAATCAAGATTATAGGTACTGGAAGCGTTGGTAGCTTTACATGTTTGTCTCTTGTTAAAATGGGAGCTCACATGATTGAAGTATGGGATGATGATTTGATTGATGAACACAACATCTCGAATCAATTCTTCAGGATTAAAGATATTGGAGAGTATAAAGTGGATGCTCTTCAATCAATCTTGAGTGAGTTTGAAGATGTTTCAATTAGAGTACATCCGGAGAAGCACAATGGTAGCAAGGATTTGAGCGGTATTGTTATTACTGCCTTAGATTCAATGTTGCCGAGGAAAAGAATTTGGGATTCAATTAAAGGATCTGATAATGTAGATCTGTTTATTGATCCAAGAATGGGCGGTAGAGTAGCTCGTATATTTTTGGTTAATCCAAAAACAGGTGCAGAAGCGTATGAAAAGACTTTGTATACTGATGAAGACAGTGCTCCAGAAAGGTGCACTGAAAGAACCATCATATACAATGTTCTTGGAATATCGAGTCTGATTTGTAAGGCGATTGAAGATCATTTTAAGGAGCCGGTTGTAGGATGTAAGGAAATCATTCTAGACTATGCTACTTTTACACTGATGAAGTGTTAACAGTTTTTGATTAAATTAGTAAACCTAGCAAAATCTTATAGGAAAGGAGGATAACAAACTATGTTAGTGAAAGTTGCAAGATTGGGTACGGCGGTTCAGGAAATTGCGCTGACGGAAGGGCAGAATGTGAAGGAAGCTCTTTTGGCGGCCGACCTGGAAGTCGAGAACGAAGAGGTTCGTGTTAACAACTCTGCTGCGTCTGAATCTACAGTGTTGAGAAACGGTGATATCGTGACTTTGGTTCCGAAAGTTAAAGGTGGCCAAAAGATCGTGAAAGTCGCACGTCTCGGTACTGCGGTGCAGGAAGTGGCGGTGGCTGATGACGCGACCGTTCAGCAAGCGCTTGATGCGGCTGGCATTGAGATTGAGAACGAAGATGTCCGGATCGATGGACAGTCGGCCTCGCTCGATAGCCGGTTGGGCACCAACGCTTTGGTGACGATCGTTCCTAAGGTCAAGGGCGGAAAGTAAAAACCGTACTGGTGGGGTATAGGGGATTAATAGTCCTCTATACCCTATCTTTTATTGTATATCAAGTGTGTCTAAACTCATCAAAAGGAGTAAAGAAGAAATGGAAAGAACAATCAGTTTTATTGGAGATGCAGTAAGTACTCAGCCACAAGCGGCGTATCAAAAGATGCTGAAGTCTATGGCTGATAAGTTTGATACAGATATCGTTATCTGTGTTTGTCACGGGAGATACGAAGTTATCCCCATGGATTTGGATTTTGACAAGTTGTATATCTTTGCACAGCTTCTGCCAAAGGAATCTGAAGGTATTAAGAAGATTGATGTAAAGGGTTTTACTCTTGGAAAAGAGAAGATTGAGTTCTGGAATAAGGAAGGGGCGGTTGATCCTTGTCCACAAGGCAAGAGCCTGACATGCACAAAGCCTGCTCCTAAGTCTGAGCTCATCAAAGATGATGAAGGCGCTGATATCGCTACCGCTTATGACGGCATGCTGTTTATTCATAATGACTTTATCCATGCGCGAGATAAAAGAGATCTCGAGAATGGTATGAGCATTCTTGAATATGTGCTTGATTATGCGGCGAATAAGACTGAAATGCTGAAGCATCTGAAGGCTGGACTTGAAGATAAGAGCAAGCGTGTGCTACAAATTGCTATAACAAGCCAGTTTAAGACGCGTCTTGACAAGGAAGTAACTCAGCTTAAGGCAGCTAAAGATACCGTTATTCAGTATGAGAAGGGTATCGTTGAGGCTATGAGAAAGACAATTAGCACGGAGAAGATTATTGATGCCATCAGAATGAATATTGAGGATGTTCCGAAGGCTCTTGAAAAGACCTGGAAGTCTATCGATAGGATGAAGAATGGTAGATCATATACATCGATCTCGTTTACAAAATCGTGCATGAAAGCTATTACCACGCCGATCATCGTGAGCCATAAAGGTAAAAATTACCTTATTGGGCGATGTGAGGTTAATCTGTACTTTGATGGACAATGCAAGATCTTCAATCTTGATAAGAAGATTGATGGTCAGATTGACCATCCACATGTTACAGGTGGTAGTGTTTGTTGGGGCAACTTCTCTGGGTGGATTCCGAAGCTAATTGGATCCAGTGAATTTGATGTGGCCCTTGATCAAGTCTATACGTTCCTGTGTCATTATGACGAAGGATCTCCGTATAGGAAGATTGATAATTGGCCGATTTACGAAGAGAAGAAAGAAGTAAAAGAACCTAAAAAGAAAGCACCGGAAGATGTTAAGCAAGAAATGGAGATTCAATTCTAATGAGTGAAAAAGAGGTAAAGGTAAAGTTTTCAACGTTGTATATTTTGCCAAGGGCCCTAAAGCGTGTAATGTACTATGCGCAAGCAGCCGATGGCGAAGTAAGTGGGCTTGGTACGATTGTTAAGCGAGATGGAAAATACATTGTTGATGATGTGTTTCTTCTTGAACAAGAATCAAGTGGTGCAGATACCGAGCTCAATCCGGAAGCTATTAGCACTCTGATGGTTGACATGATGAAGAAGAATGAAGACCCGAGTAAGCTTAAGTTCTGGTGGCACTCACATGTAAATATGGGTGTGTTTTGGTCCGGAACAGATGATGCTTGCGCGGAAACTTTGAGTCGTGAATTTGCGTTTAGTTTGGTTGTCAATAAGGCTGGTGAAAAACTTTGCCGGCTTGACATATATAATCCTATTCGGATTACATTCAACCATATTAAACTCGAAGAGATCGTAGAGCAAGACGAAGAGCTTAAGGCTGTTTGTGAGAAAGAAGTAAAAGAAAAGGTTAAGACACCTTCCTATGGATATCACCATAAGGGTGCTACCGGTGGATATGTTCATGGCGGCTATAGGGGAGATGTTGATCCTTATGAAGAGTATTATGGCGGTCGAAGAGACTGGCATGGGCATGGAAGTGAAGATTTTAGAGGCGGTAAAAAAAACGAAGAATCAAAAGTTATTTTGCCTGACGAGATCGTGGCCGATATTGAGCGGTTTATAACGATCGCAACAGCTAAGGCTGAACTTGGTGGTGCGTTTGCCAAGGAAACCTGGGTAGAGTACTGTTTTGAGACTCTTAAGGATGTTATCGAAAAGAAGTACGAGCCCAAATCTTCATGTAAGGCTTTTGCTACGTTCGATACAAACTACACAGCATGCGGTGGTGCTTGCAAAGTTTGCAAAGCATGCGCTTGGTGGACAGGATTCTTGACTAAAAAGCAAGAATTAATTGAAGCTGAAACAAATACAGTGGTTGATGGGGTTGAAGACGAGACCACTGACGTACCGGAAACTACACTTGAAGCTAACGATATTATCGCTTAGGAGGATACAATGGACGTATCCAGAAAGAGAATACCTGACATGGGAATGGATCCAAACGAAGTTAACTTAGCGCCTAAGGCACATGCAATTGAGAAGCGTCACAAGCATCAATGCGATATTTGTATGGCTATTGATACGGATGAGCCTACTCTCAAGTTTCATGTGTATGAAGAAGCTTTAAGCGAAGAATACGAGAACAAAGAGATTTGTGACGAATGTCTTAAGGATCTTAAGGCTATTCGCAAGAAATGCAATGGTAAAGTTGATAATCCTAAGCATGATTCGTTTGCGGATTTCATGCCTCATTTTACCAAAGATATGCCAGGTTTAAGGGAAGCTTTTAAGAAGATTTTATCTTGAAAAATGGGGTGATTTATGGTATACTACATAATAGCCCCAAGTTCCCAAAAAAGAGGAGAAACTAATGGAGAGCAAGAAGCCAGTACGTAAACCAATGTTCAGAAACGGTTGTGAAACCTGTGAATTTAAGGGTTCTGAATTTACCATTGATGAGAAAGAGCCTGATGTAACTAGAGGTTATTGCAAGGCTAGACATGTCAGTGTCAATGTAGAACTGATGAGTAAGGATTGCGATTTCTATCGTATTGATCCGGCTCAAATAAAACCAAAGATCGATGAAAATAGATACGGACTATAAGGAGTCTAATGAGAGATATTAATAATGTTATACTAAGTGGTACAGTGTTCTGGTCTAAATTGGATGATAAGCAAACTTATTCAGTGCTTAGACTAGGAATCAAGTTGGGTAACGGCGGTAGTTGCTTTGCTGCTATTAATAACCCACTTGTTAAGGGTCATGATATGACTAAGTCAGGTAACAAGGTTACTATTAATGGTTATGTTGATACTTGGGCGAAAGAAGACGGAACAAATGATCTTCAGATCAAATGCTCTGGAGCTAACGCTGATTTCTATCCAAAGGAAAAGGCTTTATCTGACTATAATCAAGTAACTATATGTGGGCGTATCCTTAAGTATGAAGGTGATACGGCTACGATTGAAATGGCCGGAGAAAGAAATCCTAAGACCGATAAGGTTACCATGCGTAAGGCTCA
>Ga0114951_10003705_pt1 | contig 15597 bp, 13 predicted proteins | sample AM7aDNAmetaG_FD_88677 | JGI IMG/M metagenome (GOLD analysis project Ga0114951, IMG submission 88677) | Freshwater microbial communities from Finland to study Microbial Dark Matter (Phase II) - AM7a DNA metaG | ecosystem: Environmental > Aquatic > Freshwater > Lake | place: Finland: Lake Alinen...
AAAGTGGACGCCGCAGAAAACAATGTACTTCGCGCCGGTTTCCGAGGCGATTTTGGAGAGTTTGTAGCTGTCGCCGGTGAAGTCGGCATAGCGGATGACTTCATCGCGCTGGTAGTGGTGGCCGAGCAGGATGGTGGTCGAGCCCAGCTTCCTGCGCGCCGCTTTGATCCGGCCGTCCATGGAGTGATCGGGAAGTGCGAGGTAGTCGTCAAGACTACAGGCATTTTGGGGGCCGCCGGAGCTATCAGCCTGCGGCAAGGCCGCCGTTTCTTCGTCAAGAAGTTGATTCACTTTACTCCGCCTTCAGCCCTGCCGTTCCTTTGGGGGATACGGCGGACGGGGATGTTGAAAGCAAACTCGGCTTGCAGCGGATGCACTGGCGCTAAGGCTTTCAGATTCCTCAAGCAGCCCCCATCCACGGGGTTGTTGCAGCCATTTCACAAGAATGGACGAGCCTTAAGCCGCCGGAGAGCAAACAAACCGGCCCGGCCAAGGGCAACTCCGTTCGTGAATAGTGTAACGCAGGCGTAACAACCGTCCCAAGGGGCTCCCGTGGAGGAAGGGTAAACGGGGAGCACGATGGGCTTGGTTGCGGGCTTTTGGCATTCGGCGATGGAATTGGGGCAACGGGGTTTGTGAGCGCCCTGCGCGGAAAGGTATCATTGTGCATCATGGGAGTTCCTCTAACAATTGAGACCGCCAATCTGGGGATGGCAAATTCGTTCATCCTGATGGTGATGGCGCTGGTGGTCTTTGGGCCGCGACGGCTGCCGCAGATAGGCCGACAGATCGGCAAGCTGATGTACGAGTTCCGCAAGGCCTCAAACGACTTCAAGTTCCAAATGGAAGAGGAGTTGCGCAACGCTGAGGAGGCCGACCGGCGCAAGAAGGAAGAAGCGGAGCGGCAACAGCAGTTGGCGCTGGCTCCGCCGGTAGCGGCTGTTGAGGGTACAGGCGACGGCCAGACGCCCGCCGCGACCGAGAGTGGCTCAAACTCGACCGAAAGCACCTATCCGTATGGAGGCACCTACGCTGAGGTGACCCCAGAGCAGGCTCAGGAACAGGCTCAAGCTCAGGCGGAAGCGACATACCCAAGCATTCAGCCTCCGGCAACCGGCGAACCGGTTCCCGCTGCGTGGCCGGCTGGCGAAACAGCTGAGACAGAAGAGGCGAGCGTTGCCGCCGCGGACGCAGGGACTGGTTCAGAGGCAGGCGAGACAAGCGAGGCGACGACCGAGATTCACGCAGAGACGCCCGTGGAGCAAGAGGCCGCAGTGAAAGAACCCGCAGTGGGAGAGGCTAGCCCAACGACGGAGCCGGCGGTCCAAAATGGTTGACGCCGGAGACGCAATCGGCAAGGCGCGCGAGGCAGTAACGCAGCGGGCGGACCTGCCCGGCATGAGCCTGATGGAACATCTGGACGAGTTGCGCAAGCGGATCGTCCACTCCGCCATTTATCTGGCGGTGGGCTTTGTTGTGTCGTGGATCTTTCGCGACTACCTGGTGAATTTTCTGCAGGCGCCGCTGAACCACATTGGGAAATCGCTGGTGTTTACGCATCCAATGGATCCGCTGAACCTGAATCTGCAGGTGGCGCTGCTGGGCGGAGCGATCCTCGCCTCGCCCCTGATCCTCTACCAAGTGTGGCTGTTCATCGCTCCGGGGCTTTACCAGAAAGAACGACGCTTCGTGGTTCCGTTTATGGCGGCCACCATTGGGCTGTTTCTGGGCGGCGCCAGCTTCGGGTACTTTTTTGTGCTGCCCGGCGCCATGAAGATTCTGGTTTTGCAGTTCGGCCACAACTTCACGTCGATGGTCACCATCGAGGATTACACCGGCTTTTTTCTGTCGATTATTCTCGGGTTGGGCATCAGCTTTGAACTTCCGATTTTGATTTTCTTCCTGGCGATGTTCGGCATTGTGAGCCCGCGCTTTTTGTGGAAGAACATTCGCTATGCGATTCTGGCGGTGTTTCTGCTGGCTGCCATTATCTGCCCCAGCCCCGATCCGTGGACGATGTGCGTTTACGCAGTGCCGATGCTGACGCTTTACATGGTGGGCATCGGGGTGGCGTGGTGGGTGCATCCCTCGCGGCGCAAGGCCAAAGAAGCCAAGAAGGCCGCAGAGACCTCAGCCTAAGCCGTAATTTTTTGGAAGGCGCGGGCATTACCTGCAGTTGCCGAGATCGACTGAGGCATAGGCTAATTCAGAATTTTCCAGAGAGCTCTCATCATGCGCTTGCTCCTTTTTCGGAAGATGTTCGCGGCCAGAACACTGACCCTGGCCGCAGCGGTTGTTTTGCTGACGCCTCTCGCTCTGCGGGCGCAGCCGCACTTCGACGGAGCCAAGGCGCTTGAGTATGCCAGGCAGTACGTAGCCATTGGACCGCGCTGGCCCACCGGTCCGGGACATGCAAAGGCGGAGGCGTTTCTGCGCAGCCACTTTCAGCACGACTGGGTTGAAGAGGACACCTTCACCGCCAACACGCCGATTGGCCCAGTGTCGATGCGCAACTTTATCGTGCGCTTTCCCGGCAAAAAGACCGGGGAGATTGTGCTGGCGACGCACTACGAAACCAACTATCCGCTCAGGAACATCAACTTTTCGGGCGCAAACGACGGCGGCTCGACAACCGGACTGCTGATGGCCATCGGCGACAAGTTGCACGCGGAGACTGCGGGCGGCAAGAAGCTGGAAGGCTACTCAGTGTGGCTGGTCTTTTTCGACGGCGAGGAATCGTTCAATGTGTGGTCGCGCTCCGACTCGACCTATGGCAGCCGCCACCTGGCCGCGCGCTGGGGCAAGGACGGAACGCTGGGGCAGATCAAGGCGTTCATTCTGGCGGATATGATCGGCGACAAGGACCTGGACATTCAGCGGGAGAGCGAATCGACAGGCTGGCTGGTGGCGCTGGTGCGGCAGGCGGCCAAGCGGTTTGGCTACGAAAAATACTTCTTCCAGCGCGACTCCTCGATCGAAGACGATCACCTCGCGTTTGTGGAGCGCGGCGTACCTTCGATTGATGTAATCGATCTGGACTACGGGCCCAACAACGCCTATCACCACACCGCCCAGGACACAATGGACAAGATCAGCGCGCACAGTTTGACGATTGACGGGGATGTGTTTCTGGAGACGATGCGGCTGTTGAATCTGCGGTAGGAACTGAGAGTAGTGTGGTGAGTCTGAAGTTCGCCGAGGAACAAAAGCAGATTCGTCGTATCCCACCCATTCGCCAGGAAAAAGGCGCATGGATGGGGCGCGGGGCTTTTTGGGGACATTTGGCCCGGTTCATCGCCGGCCGTAACTCGCTATGCGAGTCGCGCTGCGCAGAATGGCAGCCGATGTTTTGTTGGGAATTTTGGACTTAGGACACCAGGGTTAGAGACATACAGATCAGACGCGCATGCTATGAAGCTGCGCATGGAGAGAGGGGCGAACATTGGCTGAGGCGGAGATTGGAATTATTGGAGGCAGCGGGCTTTATTCGATGCCTGGATTCACGAACGTGCGCGAAGTGCGTGTGGAGACGCCGTTCGGCGAGCCGTCGGACGCCTTTGTGCTGGGCGAACTGGAAGGGCGCAAAGTGGCCTTTCTGGCGCGGCATGGGCGTGGGCATCGCATTCTGCCTTCGGAGCTGAACTTCCGCGCCAATATCTATGCCTTCAAGAAGCTGGGCGTCGAGCGGATTGTTTCGGTGAGTGCGGTGGGCTCGCTGAAGGAAGAGCACAAGCCTACCGATTTTGTGATGCCGGATCAGTTCATTGACCGCACATTCAATCGCATCGCGACGTTTTTTGGCGAAGGGATTGTGGGCCACATCAGCTTTGGCGATCCGGTTTGCGCGACGGTGTCGAAGGCCGCGGCGGAAGCCTGCGCGACGGTGGGCGTGGTGGGCAAGCTGGGCGGCACGTATGTATGCATGGAAGGCCCGCAGTTCTCTACCAAAGCTGAATCGAATCTTTACCGCAGTTGGGGCGCTGACGTGATCGGCATGACCAATCTGCAGGAAGCCAAGCTGGCGCGCGAGGCAGAGATTTGCTACGCCACCGTGGCCATGGTGACCGACTACGACTGCTGGCGCGAAGGGCACGACGCTGTGACGATTGAAGAGATTGTCGCGGTGCTGCACAAGAATGCCGATAACGCAGCCAAGGTGGTGAAAGCTGCCGTAGCGGCGATGCCGAAGGAGCGCACGTGCGCGTGTGCCTCGGCGGCCAAGTACGCCGTGCTGACGCAGCCCGATGCGATTCCTGATGCTGCCAAAGAGAAGCTGGGGCTGCTGTTTGGCAAGTATCTTGGGTGGTAGGGAAGCAGTGGACAGTGGTCAGTAGGCAGTGGTCAGGGGGACGTTGCCGGGGGCGAGTTTTGTGCTATCCCAGGTCTCAAAATCGAGACCCGGGGCACCCAGCGATTTCGAGCTAGACAGCATGAGAGGAATATTGAATGGCGATTACGGTAGTCGGCAGCGTTGCATACGATTCGATTGAGACACCGGCGGGCAAGCGGGACCGTTGCCTGGGCGGAGCGGCAACTTACTTTTCTCTTGCTGCCAGTTTCTTTACCGATGTGCGGGTCATCGCCGTCGTGGGCGAGGACTTTGGCAAGAGACAGGAAGCGGTGTTTGACAAGCGCGGCATCGACAGGCGCGGCATTGAGCGGGCACCGGGCAAGAGCTTCTTTTGGCAGGGTTCGTACCTCGACAACCTGAACGAAGCCAAGACGCACCAGACGGACTTGAATGTGTTTGCTTCATTCGAGCCGAAGATTCCCGCGGAATACGCAGACTCGGAGTTTCTGTTTCTGGCCAATATCGATCCGGTGCTGCAACGGCGCGTGCGCGAGGCCATGCCAGACGTAAAGCTGGTGGCCGGCGACACGATGAACTACTGGATCAAGGACCATCGTGAAGCGCTCGGCGAGGTTTTGAAGGGCCTGGATATTTTGCTCATCAACGACACGGAAACACGCATGCTGGCGGGCAACAATAATCTCGTGCAGGCGGCACGCGGGGTTCTGGCGCTGGGGCCGCGCACCTTGGTGGTGAAGCACGGCGAGTATGGCGCGACGGCGTTCTTTAGCGACCGCAGTTTTACCAAGAAGCGCGAGGGGCAGACTCCTCATCCGTTCCGCGCGCCGGCGCTGCCGCTGGAAGAAGTGGTGGATCCGACCGGTGCGGGCGACAGCTTTGCCGGCGGGTTCTTTGGCTACCTGGCCTCGCAGGGCGAGTTGACGCCGGCCGCCTTTCGCCGCGCCATGTTTTACGGCAGCGTGATGGGCTCGTTCGCGGTGGAGCGCTTTGGCACGGAGCGGTTGCAGGAGCTCTCGCGGAAGGAGATTGACGACCGCTTCATTCTCTTCCGCGAGCTGACGCACCTTGACTGATAGAAGCACTTCTCGCCCGACAGTTTCTGGCCTGGAATGGCTGGTGGTGCTGGCCTGCTCCGTGGCGGCGTCGATGGCAGCCGTCGGGTGGAGTTGGCGGCACGGGGCTTTTTTGAACTATGGCGACGCCGTTGCGCATCTGCACATTGCGCGGCGGGTGTTCGACTCGCACCAGCCGCGGCTGTCGCAACTGGGTTCCGTTTGGCTGCCGCTGCCGCACGTACTGATGCTTCCCTTTGTTCAGGTCTATAGCTGGTGGGCGAACGGCATTGCAGGTGCAATTCCCTCGGTGCTGGCCTACCTGGCAGGTTGCGCGGGCATCTACCGGCTGGCGCGGCGCTGGCTTTCTCCTGCTCCGGCGGGGCTGGCGCTGGCTTTCTTCGCTCTCAATCCCAACATGCTTTATTTGCAGACAACGGCGATGACGGAGCCGCTGTTTTTATGCGAGATGATCTGGATCGCGTTGCTGCTGGAGGAATGGCGGACGCGGCTGGATGAAGATTCTGGCCGGGCCGACGGGCTGCTGGGATGGATTGCCGCGGCGCTGGCGGCGGCGGTGTTTACGCGCTATGACGGCTGGATCATGGCGATGCTGGCATGGACCGGAATAGGCGTAATGCTGCTAAGACGGGGCAAGCTGCGCTCGTGGACATTCTGGCTGGCGAGTGTGGCGGTGGTGGCTGCGCCGTTGGCGTGGTTCATCTACAACCAAGCGGCGTTTGGCGATTGGCTGGAGTTTGCGCGCGGACCGTACTCAGCGAAGGCGATTGAAATCCGCACGGCGGCGCATGGGGCGGGGCCGCCGCATCCGGGGTGGCACAATCCGTGGGTTTCGCTGCTGTTCTTTTTGAAAGTTGCCGAGCTGGACATGGCCGCCGCGGCGTGGGGCAACACGATGCTTGCGCTGAGCGTGCTGGCGACGGCGTGGGCATGGCTGCTGCGACGGCGGCAAGGGATTGGATGGGCCGTGCAACTGCTGTGGCTTCCGGTTCCCTTTTATGCGTACTCGGTCGCCTATAGTTCGGTGCCGATCTTTTTGCCGCCGTGGTGGCCGCACTCCTGGTATAACACGCGCTACGGGATGGAGCTGCTGCCTGCACTGGCGCTGGGAGTGGGGTTTGCGGCGCATGTTGCGATTGGCGCCGCGAGAGAGTTCAAGCCGCAATGGGCGAAGTATGCGGTGGGCGTACTCGGTTCGCTGGTCGCCTGGAATGCGTGGGAGCTGGTGGGCGAGCGGCCGCTGACCTACGTGGAAGGCCTGAAGAATATTGAAGCGCACCGGCCTTATCAGACGGATATTCCGCCGGTGTTGCGCGGGTTGCTGGCCGAGCGACCGGGAAGCGCGATTCTGATGGAGACCTCGGTTGATCCGGAGATTGTGGCACTGACCGGGATTCCGCTGCGGCAGACGATTAACGAGGCCGATCTGGAGATTTGGGATGAGGCGCTGAAGGCACCGGCGAAGCACGCGGCGATGGTGCTGGGGTTTGACGGCGATGCGGTGGATAGGGCGGTCAAGGCGCATCCTGAGGGGCTGAAATTGGTGAGGCGGTTTACGGCGAAGGGACAGCCTTCGGGGACACTTTATTTGGCTGGGACACCGGAGTGAAGCGGACGGCGAGAGATGTGAACAGCGATATGGGCGGTGATAGGATCGGGCTTGGAAATGGGTTGCACGTTCCACTCAGCTGTTGTGTGTTGATGCGTGAAGTGGGGGCTGGCTTCATGCGATCCCACCCTAGGCGCAAAAACAAAGACGCGCCGAGGATGGGGCACCCGCAATAACCATTTATGGGGAGTTTTCATTTGCGAGATGGAGGAAGATTGATTCCCTTTACCAAAGCGCACGCGTGCGGCAACGATTTTCTGATTGTGACGGAAGATGCGGCCGAGGGTTGCGACTGGGCAGATTTGACGCGGCGGCTGTGCGCGCGCAACACCGGTATTGGCGCGGACGGTATTGAGTTTTTTGCGTGGACCGGCGCCAAGGCGGGACGGATCAAGCTGCACAATGCGGACGGGTCGATTGCCGAGATCAGCGGCAACGGCACGCGTTGCGTGGCGGCGTGGATGGCCGAGGCACGCGGATTCGGGGCGGGCGATGATGTGGAGATTGCGACCGATGCCGGGGTACGCGTGTGCCATGTAAACGGAATAAGCAAAGACGATGGATTCACGGTGGAAGTGACGGCGGGGATGGGCGTACCGGAGTTCACTCCGCGAGCAGTGATGTTGGCGGATGGCGCACGGATCGCAGGCGTGGATGTTTCGACCGGCAATCCGCACTTTGTGATCGTGGTGGACAATGCGGAGTTTGCGGTGCAGGGCAAGAGCTGGCATGCGATCGGCGCGGAGATATGCGTGCACACCGATTTTCCGCAGCAGACGAACGTGGAATTCGTGCGCGTAGTGAGCGCAAACGAGATTGAGATTCGCATCTTCGAGCGTGGGGTGGGGCCGACGACTTCATCGGGGACGGGCAGCTCGGCTTCGGCCACAGCGGCGCTGGCGTTGAACGGATGCGTTTCGCCGCTGACGGTTGTGGCTCCCGGCGGTGCGCAGACAGTGGAGTGGGGCGGGACGGGCACGGAGTTGAAGCTGACAGGGCCGGCAGCGCTGATTGCGCGCGGCGAGGCGTGGTGAAGATGAAGCTGCAAGCCGTGAAGCCGGGTGCGGGCGTGAGCGTGATTTCGCCTGCCTCCTATGCGCAGCCTGAGCGTGTGGAGCGCGGGCTCGAGGCGTTGCGGAGGCTGGGATATGCGCCCCAGGTGAGCGACCATGCGCTGGAGCGCGGGCAGCTCTATTTTGCCGGAACAACCGAACAGAGGCTGGCCGATTTGCATGCGGCCTTCGCGGACGAGACGACAAGCGCGGTGATGTGTTTGCGCGGCGGATACGGATCGAATTACCTGCTGGACGAGCTGGATGTGGCGTTGATCGGCAGGCATCCCAAGCCGTTTTTTGCTTACAGCGATTTGACGGGCGTGCAACTGCGACTGCTGGATGAGCTGGGGCTTACGGCGTTTCACGGGCCGATGGTGGCCGCGGATTTCTATCTTGAAGATGGCGTGCATCTGGACAGTTTTGATGCCGCGCTGGAAGGCAGAGCCTATGGCGTTGGCGCGGAAGAGGGACTGCGACCGTTGAGGCCGGGCGAGGCGAGCGGGACGCTGTATGGCGGCTGCCTGAGCATTCTGGTTTCGCTGCTGGGCACGGTGTGGGAGCCGCAGACCGAGGGGAAGCTGCTGTTTATAGAGGATGTGGGCGCGAAGCCTTACCAGGTGGACCGGATGCTGTGGCAACTGCGCAAGGCGGGCAAGCTGGAAGGCATGCCGGGGATTGTGTTTGGCGAGATGCTGGATTGCGTTTCACCGGGCGCTGGGCCGGGGTTGCTGGACGAGGCGATTCTGAACGCGCTGGATGGCTTCAAAGGGCCGATTGCGATTGGACTGCGGAGCGGGCATGTTTCGCGGCAGAACGTGACGCTGACGTTTGGCGTGGAGGCGGGGTTGACGGTTTCGGAGGATGCACGATTGAACTTACAGGAACCGGCGGCTGCGCGATGACTAAACTGAAGAAGCATATTCACTTGAGCGGGATTTGCGGCACGGCAATGGCGTCGCTGGCAGGGCTGCTGCAGTTGCAGGGGCACCGCATTACAGGGTCGGACAAGGCGGCTTATCCGCCCATGAGCGATCTGCTGCGCGGGCTGGGGATTCCGGTGCTGGAGCCTTACTCGGAGACGAACCTGGAGCCGCGGCCAGATTTGGTTGTGATTGGCAATGCGCTGTCGCGGGGCAATCCAGAGGTGGAGCGGGTGCTCGACGAGCGGATTCCGTTTACATCGATGGCGGCGTTGCTGCGCGAGGAGTTCCTGGTGGGGCGCGAGTCTCTGGTGGTGGCAGGAACGCACGGCAAGACTACAACGACCAGCATGCTGGCATGGATTTATCAGTTTGCATCCGATGCGCTGCCTGAGCTGGAACCGTCGTTTCTGATTGGCGGGGTGGCGGAGAATTTCGGGACGAGCTTTCAATTGCGGCCGACACGCACCTTCATCGTGGAAGGCGACGAGTACGATACGGCCTTCTTCGACAAGGGGCCGAAGTTTCTGCACTACTTTCCCGATGGGCTGATTTTGACGCATGTGGAGTTCGATCATGCGGATATTTATGCAGACCTGGAAGCGGTGAAGACGGCCTTCAAGCGGCTGGTGAACCTGGTGCCGCGACGCGGTTTGATTGTGGCTTACGACGGCAACGCGAATGTAACGGAGTGTGTGTCTCATGCACTCTGCCCGGTGGAACGTTATGGGTTCTCTGAGAGTGCGGATTGGCGATTGAGGAACCTGCGGCATGAGGCGGGGCTGACGCGCTGGGAAGTTTGGCGCGGAGATGCGCTCTGGGCCGAACTGGAGATGCAACTGGCAGGCGAACACAACGCGCTGAATGCAACGGCGGCGGCGGCGCTGGCCGCTGGGCGAGGGATCGGCAAGGATGCGATTGTGGCCGCGCTCAAGAGCTTCAAGAGCGTGAAGCGGCGGCTGGAAGTGCGCGCGGAGGTGGGTGGGGTTACGGTAATCGAGGACTTTGCACACCATCCAACGGCGATTCGCGAGACACTGCGGGCGTTACGCTCGGTCTTTCCGCATTCGTGCCTGTGGGCAGTGCTGGAGCCGCGGTCGAATACGCTGCGGCGCAAGGTTCTGGAGAATGAATTGGTGGAGAGTTTGCGGCTGGCCGACCGGGTGGTGCTGGCCGGCGTTTACCAGCAGCAGCGGATTCCCGACGCCGAGCGGCTGCATCCGGAGGATGTGGTGCGGAGGCTGAACGCGGAGGGAACGGAGGCGGAACTACTGGCCGATGCGGATGCGATTGTGGACGGGATTGCGCCGCGGCTTGAGTCCGGCGACGTTGTGGCTATTCTGTCGAATGGCGGATTCGATGGCATCTATGAGAAACTGCCTGCGCGACTGAGGGAGCGGTTTCCTGAGGGCGGCAAGGCTTAAAGCTGATTCGGAAAAGGTGTAGACGCTATGGCTTTCCCTCTGGGGCTAAAGCCCGTTGATTTCATTGGTGTTTTGCTGCACGGCTAAAGCCGTGCCCTTTCAAAGCCTGTCTACAGCAAACTCGAGAACGCTCCAAAGCAAGAGGCAAGAATGATTTTTACATTCATCTTTATGTCCACAATGGTCATCACTGGGATTCCGACGGCAATTCTGTTCATTCCCTGGTGCTGGTTGACGGGAAATGTGCTGCCGCTCTACAAGGGCACGCGCTTCATGCTTTCAAGCAGTTGCTGGATGTCGGGCGTGCGGTTCCACGTTGAAGGGCGGGAGCGGATACCGACAGACCGGGCATGCATCTTCATGTCGAACCACGTTTCCAACCTGGACCCGCCGGCGCTGATATCGCTGATTCCCGGGCGCACCTCGGCATTTATGAAGCGGTCGCTGATGAACCTGCCGGTGCTGGGCACCGGCTTCAGGCAGGGCGATTTTATCGCAGTGGATCGCAAGGGCAGCCCAGCGGCAGCGGCGGAGAGCGTGGCGGCTGCGCAGCGCGTGCTTGCCAAGGGCGTGCACATGACGACGTTTGTTGAAGGCACCCGGTCGCCGGACGGGCGCATGCTGCCCTTCAAGAAAGGCCCGTTCTTCCTGGCTATGGCCTCAGGTGCGCCGGTGATCCCGGTGTCAATCCATGGCACGGAAAAGATTCAGGGCAAAGGCAGCGTGCGCATGCACCCAGGAACGGCGCACGTGGTCTTTCACGATCCGATTGATCCGGCCGGTTTTGCAACCCGCGAGGAGTTGATGACGGCGGTTCGTACTTCCATTGCGTCTGGGCTTCCGGAGTGGATGCGGACTTAAAAGCACTTTCCTGATTCAGCCCCGCGCCTCAGCTGATCGCGCGCGGTTTTGGCAAATGCACGGGCCCGGGTGCGATACTCTGCCATGTATGCTCTGACAGCACAGGAACTTCATTGTTCGGGCAAGAAAACAGTGGCATCTTCTTCCCACCCATTCCCGCAAAATACGCGGGAATGGGTGGGGCACCCGAACAGCATTTAGTTGCCGGATCTTCAGGCGCGCCGCAACAGAATGACTTCAAGTTTTCCTACCACAGATCTTTAATGGAACCCTCATGATTGTTTCGTTCTTCGTGATTGTCGTAATCCTTGCCTTGAGCATTCCCTCGGCGATCATTTTTATTCCGCTGGCCGCCATCACAGGCAACGTGGGACCGCTCTATGCGGTGACCTGCTTTATTGTCCGTACCGGGTTTCGGGTTGCGGGCATCCGGGTGCGGGTGGAGGGTCGGGAGAATGTTCCCGCCGGCAAGGCGTGTATTTTTATGGCGAATCACGTGTCGAATCTGGACCCGCCGGGATTGATTCCGCAGATTCCAGGGCGGACGTCGGCCTTTACCAAGCGCTCGGTATTCAATATGCCGATCTTCGGCTACTGCCTCAAGCTGGGCGAGTACATCCCGGTGGATCGCGCGGGGAACGCAGCGACGGCGAAGGAGAGCGTACTGCTGGCAGGAAAGCAACTGGAGAAGGGCGTGCATATCACCACGTTCGTTGAAGGAACGCGCTCAAGGGACGGCAAGCTGCTGCCATTCAAGAAAGGGCCGTTCTACCTGGCAAAGGAGACGGGCGCGCCGTGCATTCCAGTGTCGATCTACGGAACAGAAACGCTGATGGCCAAGGGAAGTTTCGGCATCAAATCGGGGACGGCGCATTTCATTTTCCATCCGCCCCTGAACCCGAGGGATTACGAAACGCGAGATGATTTGATGCTGGCGGTGCGGGCGTCGATTGCCTCTGGGTTGCCGGAGTGGATGAGGGGCTGAGAGCAGACGCATGGGGCGGTAAGGAGCACGACGTATGACGCAATGGAATCTTTCACGGCGGGCGTTTTTGACCAATGCGGGGCTGGCGGCAATGGCACTGCGAGGCGGTCTGCTGCACTCGCTTGAAGCTGTGCTGCCGGTGACGGTGCGGACGCCGAGCGGAGCGCTGCGCGGGGAGCAATCGGGCGGGGTACGGGTATTTCGCGGTGTGCCGTTTGCGGAGCCGCCGGTGGGGCGGCTGCGCTTTCGCGCTCCGGAGCAAGTGAGACCCTGGAAGGGTGAACGCGACGCGACGCGGTTCAGGCCGGCAGCGATGCAGCCGGCGGCGGGCTTTGAACAAAGTGAGGATTGCCTATACCTGAATATCTGGGCCCCGGAGGGAAAGGGTCCGTTCCCTGTCTATGTGTGGATTCACGGTGGAGGGTTTACGGGAGGGAGAGCCTTCGACCCGATGTTTGACGGAACGCTGTTGGCTCAAGCCGGAATTATCTGCATCACGGTGGCTTACCGGTTGGGGGTCTTTGGTTTTCTGGATTTGGAGCCTCTGCTTGGGAGCGCGTACGCGGGAAGCTGCAACAATGGCCTGCGCGACCTTATCTCCGCACTGGACTGGGTGCGGGGGAACGTGGCTGCTTTTGGCGGCGACCCAGCACGCGTGACCGTGGGCGGGCAGTCGGCGGGCGCAAAGCTGACGGATATTCTGATGGGCATTCCGTCGGCGCAACCGCTGTTTGACCAGATGGTTTCAGAAAGCGGCGGAGCAGAGCGCGTGGCGACCCGGTCCGATGGCGCGGCAGTGGCGCGCGGGTTTGGCGAGGCGTGGCGGGCGGGCGCAGGCAGCGAGTTGCTTGCACTACTGACGGCACCGGCGGAGAAGCTGATTCTGGTGCAGAAGCAGTTCATCAGCGCGTGGCCGAAGCATTTTCCGCTGCGAGCGCAGGTGGATGGTGTGCTGCTGCCGCGTCTGCCGGTTGAGACGATTGCGGCGGGATCAAGCCGGGGAAAGCGGCTGTTGATCGGAACCAACCGGGAAGAGAGCGCATCTTTCCTGGGGGCGCATCCTGCGCACGATCCGGGGGCGGCGGATCTGGGCAATGTGGCGGTTGCGCGATTCTCCGAGGTGCTGCACAAGTACCGGGAGATTTATCCGCAAATGACAGAGGAGCAACAGCGGATTCGGGCGGCGACCGCTGAGGAGTACTGGGTGCCTTCGACACGCGTGGCTGAAGCCCATGTAAAGGGCGGCGGCAGCGCGTGGATGTACCGACTGGACTTTGCGGAGGGCACTGGACTGCTGCGGGGGTATGCGCATCACTCGCTGGACGTGCGGCTGGTTTGGGACAGGCCGTCCGCAGAGACAGGGAACGCCGTGGCTGAGGCGAAGCTGGCGCTGGCGATGCACAGGGCATGGATCGCGTTCCTGAAGGGCGAAGCACCGGGCGCGTCCGGTCTACCGGCGTGGCCGGAGTACACAAGCGGCGAGCGGGCGACGATGTTGTTCGACGCTCAGAGCCGCGTGGAGCCGAGACCGCAGGAGGCTGAATTGCGACTGTGGGACGGGGTACTTTGACGAGGCTGTGTCAGGGCATGATGATGGCGTTGTAGCCGTCGTTGAGGAGCTTCTGACGCCAGCGATTGGCTTCGTCGCGACTGTTGAATGGGCCGATGCGGACATGCAGGAGATTGTCGTCGGGCTCGCGACGCACGGTGACCGCGTAGCCGCGCTTGCGGAGGGCGTTGAGGAGTACTTCCCCGTCTTCAGGATTGGCAACCGCGGCGATCTGGACCATGAGCGGCCCCTGCGGGGCAAGAGCTGGACGCACAGTTTGCGGGGGAGCGGGCTTTGGTGCGCTTGCAGTCGAATCAAGGGCGGGACGAGCCTCAGGCAGACGGGTGGTGTCCATGGCCGGCGCACCAGTAGCCTCGAAATTGATAACTGGAACCGACAGGGAAGCAGTGGATTCTGACTGAACAGCCGGGTTGGTCTGGGCAACTCCCTGTTGCGCCGTGGCGGAGGGCTTTGTTCGCGACGCGTTGGCCTGCAAGGACGCCGGCGCACTAGGCACGGGCTGAAGGTTTGCCACAGCGGGCACAGCGCCGTGACGGCCCATGACGTACCCGAGGCCGAAACAGAGGCCGCAGACGATGAGCAGGCCGAAGAAGATGGCCAGCAGCGTACCGTTCCCCAAGGTGAGTTCGGTATCGTGGCTGGGCGGGGCCGGCTCAAAACCTCGGTCGTCGAAAACTCCCCTCATGGAACGTCCCTTCCAGCGCCGATTCCGGGACTTAGCCTTTGAGGGAAGGCAGGCAGGTGAAAGGCTTCCCTCAGGGGCTAAAGCCCTCATGTATTTTCAACCACTTACGGCACCGCTGAAGCCGTTCCCTTTCAAAACAGTGCCCTGATAAGAGTTCTTCCGCAGCATGTAAAGCTCACGATGGTTTTGCAGCCACGTGCGGCCCGACTGAAGTCGCGCCCTGACGTCTTTGCCGACCCGAAGCTTATGTCGGCTCAAAGAGACTTTCTCTGGGCCTGTAAAGCCGAGCCAGTTCAAAACTGCGACTCGGGCGGCTTGAGGGATGCGGCTGAAGCCTTCTCTTTCAAAGCGCCGGATTGCTCAGTTGCTGGCTGGGGCGTCCGTTTCTGGCTTCGGCTTATCGGCGGGCGGCGCTGAAAGCGAACCCATCTTATTGAGCAATGTGAGCAGTTCCATGGGCAGCGGGAAGACGATGGTGGTGTTCTTCTCGACGCCGATCTCGGTGAGGGTTTGCAGATAGCGCAACTGCAGGGTCATGGGCTGCGTAGCCATGAGGGTGGCAGCGTCGACCAGCTTTTGCGCGGCGTTGAATTCGCCCTCGGCATGAATGATCTTGGACCGGCGCTCGCGCTCCGCTTCGGCCTGCTTGGCCATGGCGCGCAGCATCGTCTCTGGCAGGTCAACCTGCTTGACTTCCACGGAGACCACCTTTACGCCAAAGGGCTCGGTGCGCTGGTCGATGATGGACTGAATTCTGAGATTGAGCTTGTCGCGATGGCTGAGCAGCTCATCGAGCTCGACCTCGCCCAGGACCGAGCGCAAAGTGGTCTGCGCGAACTGAGAGGTCTGGTAGACGTAGTTTTCGACCTTGATGGCAGCGTCGTTGGGATTGACCACGTAGAGCGTGACGACCGCGTTCACCTTGAGGGTAACGTTGTCGCGGGTGATTACGTCCTGGGGCGGAACCTCGAGCACCTGCTGACGGAGCGAGATGCGCACGATCTGATCAAGCGGCCGGAAGACGAGGATGATGCCGGGGCCTTTGGGCGTTGGCAGAGCGCGGCCCAGGCGGAAGATGACGCCGCGTTCGTATTCGCGGAGGA
>Ga0114951_10003706_pt1 | contig 15597 bp, 12 predicted proteins | sample AM7aDNAmetaG_FD_88677 | JGI IMG/M metagenome (GOLD analysis project Ga0114951, IMG submission 88677) | Freshwater microbial communities from Finland to study Microbial Dark Matter (Phase II) - AM7a DNA metaG | ecosystem: Environmental > Aquatic > Freshwater > Lake | place: Finland: Lake Alinen...
GCGCATGTAAGCGCCTGCACCGGACAACCGGCGCGACCGTGATGGTTATCCACCACCAGGGCAAGGACGCAAGCAAGGGCGCGCGCGGCTGGTCTGGATTGAAGGCCGCGGCCGATGCTGAACTGCTGGTCGACTGCAGCGAAGCTTCGAAGTTGCGCGCCCTGACGATAACCAAGAGCAAGGACGGCGCCGATGGCGGGGTGTTTCCGTTTCGCCTGAAAGTGATCGTGATCGGGGTCGACGCCGATATGGATCAAGTCGATTCTTGCGTCATTGAACCTACCGACGAAATGCCGGTTCGTGTAGCCCTGCCCCGCGGCAAGAATGAACGCCTGGTGGCGGGCGTGATCCGGGAACTAGCCGAAGCCGAGCACGGTAAAGCAACGCGCGATCACGTGATCCGTGAGGCCGCGGCGCGCATGACGCGATCCCCCAGCGGGCGGGATCGTCGCGTCGAATTTGCAAAGAAGGCACTTGATAGCCTGATTGAAGATGCAATTTTTTACGAACAGGATGGGGAAATCCATGCCACTTATGCCACTTGATGCCGAAAGTGGCATGAACGGAAAGTGGCTCGAAGTCCCTGAATATGCCACTTTTGCCACTTCTTTCTATGTAAGAAGTGGCAAGTGGCATGGGATCGAGTGGCATTGAAAAGTTGACACCTGAAAAGAGAAATCGAAATGCTCCCGATTGATTGGACATACAAGACGATGGACTTCGGAAAGCACAAAGGCACGCGGATCCGCGACCTGCCGCTGGACTACTGCCTGTGGGCGCTGTCGCAATGCTGGATGCGCGAAAAGTTCCCGCGGCACTGTCGCGGCTTCGCCGTGGTTGTCCGTAAGCACTTCGCCGATGGCGATCCGTACGATCCGGCGGATCTGATATGAGTTTTCAGACAGGTACGCGCACCCGTGCGCGCTAAGGGGTAAGCCATGAAGTTATCTGAACGCGAGTATTTGACCGCGGCGCATAGCCTGGTGCGGGAAGCCGGCGCCAAAGAGCAGGACGCCCGACGCCGGCGCTACCTGGACGACGTGCGGGCCGGCCTTTGGGCGATGGTACAGAGCGCCAGCCGGCGCGCGGATCAACCGCTGGTGTTCGATGTATGGACGGGGTGCTACGCGATCATCGGCCGCGCTGATAGGGTGCGGGTGTTAGATATGCCCCTGGGTTTGCCAGGCCTTCGCGATGCCTGGAACATTCTGCTGCGGGCCAAAGACGGCCCCCCAGCGTGCGGCCCGCTTCATGCTTCGGATTTCGTCGGTAACGTGCGCCGCCCAGGCAACGCGCTGCGCAACCGCCTGGCGAACGCTGCCGCCTGGATTGAACGTACGGCCGAGTGCCCGGATCTGGCCGCGGTGCTTCGAAGCCCGTCGATTTCAATCGCGTGCGACGGGCGGATCACGCTGGGCCGGATCCCTGAAATCAGACTGACCGGGCCCGCCTGACGCTGGCGCGTGTTTATTGCGTGTTTGTATTCGCATACCGCTATCCCGTTGGTGGATAGTGGCGCCATTCAACCGAGGGAACCCCCGACATGTCTAAATCTACCCAATTCCGCGCCCAGATCGCCACGCTACAGGACGAACTGAGCGCCGCCGAAAAGAATTACGCCGCGGCCGCAGAGGCCCTTGCGTCGGACATTACCAGCCACGATCTCCGCGCCCAGGTGCGCACGGCCAGCGCGCGCCGAAGCGATCTTCGTGAGGACATCGCGGCCCTGACCGAAGCGATCACGCGAGCCGAAGCCAAAGAACAATCGCCCGATCACGTTCAGCGCAAGCTGGAAACGGTCGCACATTTCAACAACGCGAAGGAACTGACGGCCCAACGTAACGACGCGGCCGCGGCTGTCGACAAGGCGCTGGATGGCGTGGCCGAAGCGGTGAGCGCTTGGGTTGCCGTGAACGAAACTTTTCGAACGGAAATATCTAACTTCTATCGCAAGACGTTCGAAGGCGACATTCGCAACCTGATTACCTTTGCGCCCGATGCCGCGACCCCGACCGGCGCGATCAACAACGCACTGGCCGCGCAACTGTTTCGCGCGCTTCAAGGCCTGCAGACGGATTCGGTGCTTTCGTTCAATCACCACGACCGCGCAGACAGGCTTGAACGCGCCGCGCGTGATAGCGCGAAGTCGGGCGAAAACCTGATTTATCGCATGCGCGACGCAGTACCCGACCTGGCCCTGGAAGAATGAGCGATCCCGCATCAATGGCTGATGCGCTGTACGGGCCTGCAGCGGCCCCCAGCGCCCCGAACGTCACGGCCGTTACCGCTGGCGTGGCTCAGGCTCCCGCGGCGCCTGTAGCACCCTCTGTGCCTGTTGATCCGGCCGCGGCGCTGTATGGTGGCCCTGCCCGGCAGGAGGTTGCCAAGGTCGAACAGGTCAACGAAACGCCCCAGGAGCGTACAGAGCGCCAGGCCGATACTCTTTTCAACGAAGCGCCCCTGCCCGATCTGCCGATCCCCGATCACATCAAGACGATGCGATCTGAGGATGCAACCCGCAAGCTATACGATCCGGTCAAAACGTTTCAAGTTGCGTTACCGGATACAGCATTAGCCGAAACGAAACTGACGCCCACCGAGCAGAAGGCAGTCGTCCAGGAGTGGCGCCACATGGCTGCGGATCTTGGCATGACGAACAAGGATCTGCTTTCGTTCAAAGACGTGGTGACGACGTTCAAGGAACCGACACCCGAAGTTAAGGCCGAATGGCACGATAAGGCCGTGCAGGAATTGAATGACACCTATGGCGACGGCGCCAAGGCGGCCCTACGCGATGCGGCGAAGCTTGCCCAGCGCGATCCGCGCATGGCGAAGATGCTTGCAACGGGGTTGGGCGATCATCCAACAATCATTGTGCAATTCGCACGCCTGGCCCGCCAGGAGCGTGTTGCCGGGAGGCTCAAATAATGCCTGCATACGTAACGAATCGCGGCCTTATCGTGGCTGACGCACCCGATCCCACCTGGCGCCTGGCCGACAACGGGATCTACATCCTCCCCGCCTGGCCGCGCGTGGCTTTCAAAGGCCCGACCATTGAAGGGCCGAACAACCCGACACCTGCGCAGGGTGCGGCAAATTGGCGCAATCTGGCGACACAGTTCACTCCCCAGGCGGGCCTAGAAAAAACCCAAGAGGGCTAACGCCGTGGCCAGGCTTGTCGCTCTCAATGAGAACCACCGACGAATTGGCCAGGATCACCCGAAGGCGAAGTTGACCGATCACGACGTCGAACTGATCCGCCAGCTGCGCGATCAAGGGTTTATGTACTGGCAGATCGCGGCAAAGTTCGAAATCAGCAAAACGTCGGTCGCCAAGATATGCACGTTTGAGCGCCGCGCGTGCATTGCGACCCACTGGAAACGAATTAAGGAAAAATGATATGCCCCGCGTTCCTACCCTAGATCAGTTTCAGGTCGACCCGGGCGCCGCACCTGGCGGGCGCTTCGTGCCGGCCGCGTTTGCCCCCTCGCAGGGATTTCAACCCGGAGCTGGCCAGCCTAATCCCGGCAACCTGCCGGCGCCTGGTGCGTTTCAACCCTCAGTCGCGCAACCTATCGGCATGCCCAACGTACCCGCGGCATCGCCCGACGCGCTGGGCATCGGATCGCGTCAACTTCAAGCCCTGGGACAAGCGGGAGAGCAGACCGGCACGCGGCTGGCCGCCATCGCTTACGACGCTGCCAAAGAAGCGGAAAACGCGCGCCTGCTTGACGCACGCAACAAAGCAGACGCCGAAAAGCTGACCATCGAAGAGGAAATGAAAGCCTTACCGGGCGATCAGGCCGCAGGTGCGACGGAAACGCTAGGTAAAAAACTGCGCGAAAAGATCGAAGGCATAGGGGCCAACCTTGCCAGCGACGTGCAAAAAGAAAAGTTCGGCATGATCGCCAACGAGATCATGAACCAATTTAACGCCCGCGGCGCGGCGCACGAAGCGAAGCAACTGCGGGAATTCAGCAATTCGACGTATGAGGGCACCGTAGCCAATGCGGTAAACGATGCAGCGCTGAACTATGGCGATCATCAAGCGATGAATCGTTCACTCGATGACATTCGAGTAGCTACCGAAGGGCAAGGTCGGCTGCACGGCATGGCGCCGCAGGAAATAGACGCCCTATCGCGCAGGCGCACGTCGGAGGCTCTGAAAACGGCCATCGGCGCGGCCATTCAAAACAACGACACGGTGGCGGCATCGTCGATGCTGATGAACTATCGCAACATGCTGGCCGCGCCGGACATTCTGCACCTGCAAGGCGTACTGACCAAAAACGCCGACGTTAAGCAGGGATCACTCGCCGCGGATGTTGTCATGCTAACGGCCTCCCCCCAGATACACACAAACGATTTTGACCGGGCTTTCAATATCCTGGTGGGCACGGAGTCGGGCGGGCGCCAGTTCGCGGCCGATGGTTCAACGCTCAAGAACGTTAACCGCAACGGCACGGCCGACCACGGCATCGCCCAGGTGAACGAGAACACCGCACGCGAAGCGGCGAAACTTGCCGGCCTGCCCTGGGACGATCAGAAATATAAGAACGATCCCCAATACAACGCCGCTATCGGGCGGGCCTACCTGGCCAAGCAACTTAGCGACTTCGGCACACTGGACAAGGCGTATGCGGCATACAACGCCGGCCCGGGTGCACTGTCGGCTGCGATCAAGAAGGCCGACCGTGCAGGGGCGCCCGACACCTGGGCGACGTTCCTGCCCGAGTCGACGCAAGACTACATAAAAAAGAACATAACGGCATACAACACGGGCGCCGGCGCTTACCAAAAGCCAACCCTAGAAGATCTGCAAAGCGCCACGCTGAACGCCCTAGGGCCTACTGCTTCGCCCCTGGCGCGTAGGACGGCAATCGAAGAAGTAACGCATCGGTTTGAGGTATCCCAAAAGGCGACTAAGCAACGCGATCAGGAGGCCGAGGCCGACGTGATCCGCGAACTGATGGCCAACGGCGGGCGCTTTTCGCTTGTGCCCGTGGCCAAGCGCGCCGCGCTGCCGCCAGATAGGATCGACAACGTGATGGCCATCGGCCAGAAAATTGCCAAAGGCGACGATTCTACTGACCTGGCCACGTACAACGAACTGGCAACAAACCCCGCCGCCATGGCGAAGATGACCGACCAGCAGTTCCTAATGAAGCAAGCGTTACTGTCAGTCGACGACGCCAAGGCCTTCGCCAAGCAACGCGGGATCCTGCTGGGCAACGCGCCCGGCGGCAAGGATGGCCCGGGCGATCTGAACATGGCCGCGATCAATTCGACTATCGACGCGCAGATGACGATGATCGGGCTAGACCCGAAGCCAAACCCCCAATTTCGCCAGGCCGACGCCGCGCGCGTGGGCGGGATCCGCAAATTCATTACAGATCAAATCGCGATTGCCCAGGCAGGCGCGGGCAAGAAGTTCAGCGATACCGAGATCCTATCCAAGATCGACGACATATTCCTGACGACAGATATTGTTAAGCGCTCCCTTCTCCCGGACTACAGCAAACAGATCGTGAACATGGAGGCAAGCGAAATTGACAGTAAAACGCGCGCCGAGATCGTCGCTGGATTCAAGCGCGCTGGGATCACTAGTCCGACCGATGCGCAGATCATGGATATTTATTTCAAAGACAAAATGACGGGCGCGAAAAAATGAGCGAAAACCGATATGACGACCTGATAACGCAGTCCGTAGGCGACCGCGTAACGGCGGTTAAGTTCGGGTTTTCGCAAGCGGTGAACACGAACCCCGACGAATACGCCAACGCCGAACGCATCGCGGCCACGGCCCAGGTGCCCGTCGATACCGTGCTGGCCAAACCCGCAGAGGCCCGCCAGCGCGCCGCCGTGGCGTCGGTCGACTTCGACAGCCTGGTGAAGGTGGCGCCATCAACCGCCGAATTGCTTACCGATATACGCCGGGCGCGATTGGCGCACGATGACGTGGACAACCTAAGCGGTATCGAATCGGCGCTTCGCCCTGCTGTCGGCACGGTGCGATCTATCGGCCGGTTCGTCGCCGACATCCCCGCCGCCGTTTACGGTGTAGGCGAAGGCGTCGCGAAGGCCGCGGCACCCCTGTTTGATCCCCTGGCCGGCACGATCTTCCCCGAAAACCCGATGCGCCGCATCGCGGCTGGGTTCGAAGATTTCCGAAAGAAAAGCCAGGCAGTAGGCGACCTGATTCAAGGCCCCCTGCCCACCGACGCGGGCGTGTTCGAACGCAACCTGTATAACGCTTCGCGATCCTTCGGCGATATGCTGCCCGGGCTTGCGATGACGCTGGCCACGCGCAACCCTGGCTACGCCCTGTATTCGGGCGGAGTGATCCAGGGGGGCGATTCAATCACGCACGCGCTGGACACCGGCGCAGCACCTATTCAAGCGCTTAACCTGGGCGCGGCCGACGCCACGGCCGAAGTGTTCTTTGAAAAGTTCGGTGTTAATCGTCTGTTGAAGGACGTGGCCGCGGGTTCGGGCTTCGGCAAGATGCTTTTCGGCCAGATCATCCGCGAAGTGCCGGGCGAAATGGCGACCACGCTAGTACAGAATTTCAACGAGTGGGCACTGTTGAACCCGGACAAGTCACTGAACACCTTTCTGGACGAACTAGGCCCGGCCGAGCGCGACACGGTGCTGTCGACAATCATGCAAACCACCATGACGGCCGGCCTGGGGGCGGGCGTGGTGCGCTTTGCCACCCGCGGGCAGGACAAGGCCGAACTGGCGGCCAGTGCCGAGCAGGCCGCGAGCCGCCTGCAGGCGCTTACGCAACTGTCTGAGGCAAGCAAGCTGCGCGAACGCAGCCCGTCAGACTTTGAACAATTCATCAATGACGCATCGGATAGCGGCCCGGTTCAGGACGTGTTTATCAGCGCGGCCGCCTTGGCACAGTCGGGCCTGGTCGACAAGATCGCGCAAGTATCGCCCAGCGTGGCGGAGCAGTACGCCACGGCGCTGCAAACCGGGGGCGATGTACGGATTCCCCTGGGGGAATACGCCAGCCGAATCGCTGGCGCCGGCTACGGGCAGGAAATCTTAAAGGATTTGAAAACCGATCCGAACGGAATCACGCTCGCCGAAGCGCAGGCCCTTCGCCAGGGGCCAGGCGATCCGCTGGTCGATGAAATTCACGCCTTCCTGGGCGAACACGAACACAAAGTCGCCGTTGAAAGCGAAGGCAAGGCGATTGGCGACTATTTCACCGAACAACTGAACGCGGCCGGCCGGTTCTCGCCCACGGTCAACCGGGCCTACGCCCAACTGCCGCGCGCCTTCTTTGAAACCATGGCGCAACGTCTGGGCGGCACGCCCGCCGAACTGTTCAACGAGTACACCCCGCATATCGCGGCCCAGGGTGTCACCGGCCCGATGTTGTCCCAGGACGAACGTGGCGGATTCGTGCCGTCTGAGTTCACCGAGGACGGGCGCCCCGTCATTGCGCTTTTCAAGAACGCCGATCTGTCGACGTTCCTGCATGAATCCGGCCACTACTTTCTGGAAAGCTATGCCGACATGGCGGCCAAGGCGCCCGCGCTGCAACAGGACATGACGACGTTACTGGATTGGTTCGGGGTGCAGGATATGGCCGCCTGGCAGGCGATGACCCTGGACGAAAAGCGCGGCTATCACGAACAATTTGCCCGCGGCTTCGAATCCTATCTGTTTGAGGGCAAATCCCCCAGCCTGGAAATGCAAACCCTGTTTGCACGGTTCCGCGATTGGCTGGCGCGGGTTTACAAGAATGTTCGACACCTGAATGTTGATCTGACGCCCGAGGTTCGCGCGGTGCTAGATCGCATGCTGGCGACAGAATCGCATATCGCCGAAGCCAACCAGGCGCGCGGCCTTGCACCCCTGTTCAAGACGGCCGAACAGGCCGCAGCCCATGGGGTGAATTGGATCGAATACCGGGAGTTAGGCGCTTTGGCGACTGAGGACGCCATAAGCGACCTAGAAGCGCGCAGCATGCGCGATATGGCATGGGCCAGCCGCTTGCATGAGAAAACCGTCAAGCGGATCAACCGCAACGCGACGGCGCTGCGCACGGAAATGCGCACCCAGGTAGAGGCCGCGGTACAGGCCGAGCCGGTTTACGCCGTGCAGCGCTGGATCAAAGAAGGGATCTTGCCCGACGGCACCCCTACAGTGGGCGCCAAGATCGACACGGCCGCATTGCGGGAAATGTACGGCGAGGGCGAAGCAACCCCCCGCCGATACCTGGCGACGAACCTGCTGGGCGCCGAAGGCTTACACCCCGACGTGATCGCCGAAATGTTCGGTTTTCCTTCGGGCGATGCGATGATCCGCCAGATTGTTGCGGCCGAACCGTTCGACGCGAAAGTTGACGCGCTGACCGATCAAGCGATGCTTGAAACACATGGCGATCTGACAAGCCGGGAAGCGCTGGCACGTGCCGCCGATCAGGCGATCCATAGCGACGTGCGCACGCGCTTTCTGGCGACCGAACTGGCAGGATTACAGAAGGCCGTAGGGGGCGCCCAGGCGCTTGCCCGCATGGCCAAGGACTATGCGGCGAAGTTGATCGAAAGGTCGCCTACCGGCAAGATCCAGCCCGGGCGGTATGCCGCGGCCGAGGTTCGCGCAGGCAAGGCGGCCGAGGACGCAATGCGCCGGGGGGATACCGCCGAAGCGATCAAGCAAAAGCGGTTCCAGATCATCAACCACGCGGCAACGCGCGCGGCCTATGATGCCGTGGCCGAGGTTCAGAAAGCCGCGGCGATGTTCGCGACGGTGGCCAAGGGCACCGCGCAAGAAGTCGGCAAGACGCGCAACATGGACATCGTGAACGCGGCGCGCGCCATTCTGGCCGACTATGGCGTGGGCATGCGTGGCAAGCGCCCACGCGAATACATGGACGCGGTAAAGGCCTACGATCCCGAACTGTACGCGGTGCTGGAACCGATGATGATCGAAGCCGAGCAGGACGCGCGACCCTGGGAAGAACTGACCATGAGCCAGTTCCGGGCGCTGCGCGATACGGTCGAAAGTCTTTGGTATCTCGCCAGGCGCGAACGCCAGGTCGAAATCGACGGCCAGCTGGTCGACCGTGCGGAAATCACCGCCGATCTGAACGGCCGCCTGGAAGTGCTGGGCGTGCCCGACAAGGTACCGGGCGAAGGCCAGGCAGTAACCGAAGCTGAGAAGAAAGCGCGCTATATCATGGGCGTGCGCGCGGCCCTTCGCCGGGTTGAGTCCTGGGTTGACCGCATGGACGGAGGCGACATTACAGGCGCGTTCCGGCGCTATCTGTTCACCCCGATCAGCGAAGCGGCCGACCGATACCGCAGCGATGCGGGCGCCTACATGAAGCGTTACCGCGACATGCTCAAGGCGATTGAACCGACGTTAACCCCTGGCCGGATCGCGGCGCCAGAGATCGGATATACGTTCGGATACTCCCAGGGCGACGCGGGCAAGGCCGAACTGTTGCACGCGCTACTGCATACCGGCAACGAGAGCAACCAGCGCAAGCTACTGCTTGGCCGTGGCTGGGCAGATGAAAACGCCGAAGGAATCGTCGACACGACCCGCTGGGATGGGTTCGTCAAGCGCATGATCCGCGAAGGCAAGCTGACAAAGACGGATTTCGAATTCGTGCAGGGTGTCTGGGATCTGCTGGAAGAAATCAAGCCGCTTGCGCAAAAGACGCATCGCCAGGTGTTCGGCGCTTACTTCAACGAGATCACCGCGCAAGCATTCTCCAACGAGTTCGGCACGTACCGCGGCGGGTATGTCCCGGCGATCACCGACACCTTCGAAGTGCAGGACGCCGCGATCAATGCGGAACTGGACGCGCTGAACCAGGGCAACGCCTATATGTTCCCGGCAACCGCCCGCGGGTTCACCAGGTCGCGCGTGGAGTACAACCGCCCGCTGGCGCTGGATCTGCGCCTGTTGCCCCAGCATATCGACAAAGCGCTACTGTTCGCCCACCTGGAACCGCACGTGCGCGACGTGATGCGCACGCTTCGGGCCAAGGGGTTCGCGGGCAACCTGAACCGATACGACCAGGTGGCCTACTCCGATCTGCTGCTGCCCTGGTTGAACCGTGCGGCCAAGCAGACTGTGGAAACACCGACGACCGGCTGGGGCGGCAAGATGGCCGACCGATTCTTTAGGGCCGCACGGTCGCGTGCCGGCATGGCCGCGATGTTTGCCAACTTCACGAACGCTCTACAGCAGTTGACCGGGTTGACCATTGCCGCGGTGAAGGTCAACCCCTCCTATCTCGCGGCCGCGACCTGGCGGTACACCCGCGATCCGGCGGGCATGGCCGCCCAGGTGGCCGAACTGTCCCCGATGATGGCCCAGCGCCAGGACAACGAAGTAATGCAGATGCGCCAGGAGATCGACGACCTGCTGATTAACCCGAGTGAATACGAATCCGCGAAGCGCTGGACGGCCAAGCATGCCTATTTCATGCAATCGGCCTTCCAGAATGTCGTCGACACGATCACCTGGGCAGGCGCTTACGATCAGGCGGTCGCCGAAGGCCTGGCCGAAACGGAGGCGGTGCGCAGCGCCAACGCCGCGGTACGGGCAACGCAAGGCAGTCTGCAACCCGAGGACATTAGCCGGTACGAAGCCGGCCCGGCTTTTACCCGGATGTTCACGCAGTTCACCAGCTACTTCAACATGCAAGCGAACCTGATGGGCACCGAGTTCGCCAAGGTGGGCCAGGACGTAGGCCTTAAAAATGGCGCCGGCCGCCTGTTCTATGTCCTGCTGCTGGGGTTCCTGGCGCCCGCGTGGTTCTCTGAGGCGATCATCCAGGCGATGCGCGGCGGGCCTGAACCGGACGACGATGGCGGATACATGGGCGCGTTCCTGTCGTTCTTCTTTGGTGCACCGCTTCGCAACCTGGCGCCCATGGTGCCCGTTGTCGGCCAGGCGGGCGTACTGGTGGCCAACACGTTCAACAATAAGCCTTATGACGACCGCATGAGTACCGCCCCCGCGGTGTCGATGCTTGAAAGCGCGGCCAAAGCGCCTTATTCCGTTTACAAGGCGATCACCGAACACGGGAAATCAAGCCGCGCAATCCGCGACACGTTGACCCTGGTGAGTGTCACAACCGGCATGCCCGTTGCAGCGCTGGGCAAACCGCTGGGCTACCTGGCCGACGTACTGGAACATCGCGTAAGGCCGACCGGGCCAGTTGACGCTGTGCGCGGCATGGTGTCGGGCGTGGCAAGCAAAGAGAGCAAAAGGTGATGGGGATCGGCATCGGGATCGGGGTAGCGTTTACGCCCCCACCCCCGCCGCCCCCGCCGCAGTAGATCGCGGATTTGCCAGAGCGTTGCCTGGTCGACTAAACTGGCGACGCTCTTGTTTTTCAGGCCCCAGAGGGATTAGTCCTCGATTGCCCGAGAGTCGGCCCCCGATACGTCGCGGGCCGTTTTGTTTTTGGCGAATGACCAAGACAGCCGGAACGTCATTAATGTCATTACCATCACGCAGCAAACAGGGTCACTTTTCGGGTAACTTTGCGAATCGCAAACAGCGAGAGCGTTGCTATTCGTGGCTTTCCAGCCACAGTTCAATTCCCCCCGGCTCCACCACCGCATAGAGCAAGAAGTACTCAAAACCCCGCTAATTCAACGACTTAGCGGGGTTTTTTCTTGTCAGTGCTGTCATTACTGTCAGTAAAATAATGTTGTTTCCGGGGTAACTTATGGGGTAACTTTAGTGAATCCACACGGAAATCAAAAAAAGTTACCCCATGAAACTGACCGATTTAGATTGCAAAAACGCCAAGGCACGCGAAAAGAATTACAAACTTTTCGACGGCGGGGGCCTGTACCTGGAAGTCCGAACCAACGGCGGGCGCTACTTTCGGTGGCGCTATCGGTTCGCGGGTAAGGATAAGGTTCTGACTATCGGCACGTACCCCCGGGTAGGCCTGGCCGCTGCCCGGCGCGCGGTCGACGCGGCGCGGGAAAAGTTGACGGGCGGCACGGACGTTGCCGCCAGCAAAAAGGTCGAAAAGTTGACCCAGAAGCTAACGGCCAACACGACGTTCAAGGGCATCGCCGAAGAATGGATAGCGAAGATGGGCGCCCGCTGGGTGAAAAGTCATGCAGCGCGCACCGCCCGGCGCCTGGAAATCGACATTTATCCTGATCTGGGCAACCGCCCTATTTCCGAAATCACCACGCCCGAAGTGCTGGCCGTGCTGCAAAAGATCGAAGCCCGCGGCGCGCTGGAAACGGCCAAGCGGGTAAAGCAAAACTGTTCGCAAGTGTTTTGTTATGCCGTCGAAACGGGCCGGGCCGAAAAGGATCCGACCGCCTTGCTTAGTAGTGCGGCCCTGTCCCTGCCTGAAAAGCGCAACCTTCACGCGATTACCGACGCGGCCGGCATCGGCGGCCTGATCCGGTCGATTCGTGGCTACCATGGGTTGCCTATCACGCGCGCAGCGCTGCAACTGGCGCCGCTTGTCATGCTTCGCCCGAACGAATTACGGCGCGCGGAGTGGGCCGAATTCGACCTGGACGGCCGCGGGTTTGACTATCCGGGCGTGCCCCTTTGGCGTATCCCGGTCGAACGCATGAAACTGCCCAAGGAGGACAAGAAACAAAGCACGCATCACCTGGTACCGCTATCGAAGCAAGCGGTGGCGATCCTTCGGGAAGTTCAAAAGATCACCGGCGCGGGCAAATACGTATTCCCTTCGCCGCGCACGACCGCCCGCCCGATGTCGGAAAACGGTGTTTTGTCGGCCTTGCGTCGCATGGGCTACGGCAAAGATGAAATGACCGGCCACGGTTTTAGGGCGATGGCGCGCACGGCAATAGAAGAGCAATTGCATATCGACGCCAAGTTCGTCGAACTGCAGTTGGGCCACGCAGTAAAGGATATGAACGGCCGGGCCTATAACCGTACCAAGTTCGTGCCTGAGCGCGTCGATATGATGCAGCGATGGGCGGATCACCTGGACAAGCTGGCCGAAGTAAAGGACAACGTTACCGAAATTCGCAGTACCGCCGCCTGAGGATCCAGGCAAGCGGCTGGCCGAAGTGGTAAGAGCGCAACGGCCAGCCTAACCACAATCACATTGGAGTGTGAATCATGGCTGAATCAAGTTTATATCCCAGGTCTGAGGGCTACCACGTCGGTTACTTCGTCGTCGCCGATCTTCCCCGCCCGGACGGCACCAGCGCGCGCGTCACGCTCTCGCGTGAACTTAGCAAGGCCAGCACCTTGCGGCGCGTTCTGAAGCGCCTACAGCGCCGAATTCCGAACGCGCGCGGCCACTTGTCGGTCGCCGTGCCCTAGCCCGTCAACGCTTCATTCCCGGCCCGCCTAGTGCGGGCCTTTTTATTTGCGTCGGGCGCAAGTGTACATAGCGAATTAGGCCGCCATTAGTCTGTATCTGCGTTCAGCAATGTCAATTTTCAAAGGGAAAATCATGACGGATTTAGACGACGACCGAATTGTGCGAATGAAGGAATTCGCCAAAACCTGCGGGGTAGCGCGGGGCACCATATACCTATGGATCGAAAACGGGTTACTGCCGCGCCCGCTTGAGCTTGGCCCCCGGGCGCGCGGGTATCGCTACCGTACTTTGCGCGAATTCTTGGCTTCCCGTAAGCAAGTGCAAGCATGATTCGGCACCACAAAGAAGGATGGTCGATAAAGCAGTTGGCGCTTGCGCTAGTCATTCGTCACAACCTGACGATAAAAGAGGCCTTCGACCTGGGCTTTCCGCAAACCCCCGATTTTTGGATCGGTAACGATCCCCGCTGGTCGGACGATGCCGTGGCGATCTGGATGGACACCCACGACCGGACGAAGGCCCTGTTAGACAAGGCAAAGAATTCGGGAGGGCCCCATTAATGAACGAGAATCCTGGCCAGCGGCCTAGCTATTGGGACTTACTAGATAAAAAAAATAGCCCAGGTGCGGGGACACCTGGGACTACCAAACCAGCAATCGAAACAGCACTAAGCGAAGCGGATAGTAAGGCCAAGGTCGACGCGCTACGTACACCGGATCTGACCGAAGCCCGGCGCCTGTTCGATCTGGGTTTCAAAATGTGCAAGTTGAAACCGCTTTCGAAGCAACCTGAAGGAAAGTCTTGGCAGTTGAACCCGATTGAATCGTTCGACGACGATGCGGCTGGGTATGGCGTCATGCTTGCCAAGAATGGGTTGTGTTCCGTCGACCCCGACAACGTTGAACTGTCCAAGAAGTTTTTAAAGGCCCTTGGTTTTGATCTTGAGCGCATTATGGCCGCGGGGGTTCGCTCCGCCAGTACGCGGCCAGGTAGCGGCGGGAGGTCTTTATTCAAGGCCGATTCAGATCTGCGCAGAAAGGTGTTTTCGTTTGTCGGGGTTGACGGTAAGAAGATCACGGCCCTGGAATTGCGGGCGCACTCAGCCAATCTGCAAGACGTGGTGCCTGGGCTTGTTTACACGGGTAAGGACGGCGCCCGTTATACCCAGCGGTACATGTCCGACCGTCGGCTGGACGATGCCGGGGATTTGCCCGCTGAATTCCTAGCCTGGTGGCGCCGCCTTTCAACGGATCTTGATTTTCAACGCGAACAGCAACGCATCGCGGGCGAAGCGCTTGGGATCAAACCCCTGCTTTCGGTAAGCGGCGGCACTACCGGCAAAACACTGGCCTACCCGTGGTGGGGTCGCACGGATTTCAACGCGATTATGGACGTTCAGGAAATCCTGGTCGACCACGGTTATACGGGATTCGACGGACGGTTCGCACCGCCCAGCGCGACCGGCCTGCCTGGCGTGCGAGAGATTCCCGGCAAGATTGGCCTTTGGCAGTCAGATCATGCGTCTGACCCGCTATTCGGGACGTTTGACGCATGGACAGCGCACGTTGTCTTAAACCACGAAGGCGACTTCGAAGCAGCGGTAGAGAGCGCAACCAGGGCCCTTGATACGAACTTGTCCGATAACTGGTTCGTTGTTCTGCCTTACGAGCCCCCAGAACCCACGCCCACGGATCCCAAACGCTTTACCCCAATACATATCGGCCAACTGGCCGGATCAATCAATTCCGACTATCTGATTAAGGGCGTATTGCCGCGGGCGGAACTGGCCGTGCTGTACGGGCCTTCCACGGCCGGCAAGTCGTTCGTGGCGCTTGATATGTGCTTTGCCATTGCCAGGGGTGCAGAGTGGCGCGGGCGTCGCGTGAAACAGGGGCGCGTCGTTTACGTATGCGCCGAGGGGGCCGCGGGGTTCAACAAGCGGGTGAAGGCGTACGAGATCCACAACGGGCTTGATCTTGATCCCCTGCCCTTTGTTGCGATCAAGGATTGCCCGAACTTTCTAGGCCAGGACGACGTGGCCGTGGCCAAGCGCATCGAAGAGGCGGGCGGCGGCGACCTGATCGTAATCGACACATTCGCCCAGGTGACACCCGGCGCCAACGAGAATTCGTCTGACGACATGGGCAAGGCCCTGGGCGCATGTAAGCGCCTGCACCGGACAACCGGCGCGACCGTGATGGTTATCCACCACCAGGGCAAGGACGCAAGCAAGGGCGCGCGCGGCTGGTCTGGATTGAAGGCCGCGGCCGATGCTGAAC
>Ga0114951_10003707_pt1 | contig 15591 bp, 13 predicted proteins | sample AM7aDNAmetaG_FD_88677 | JGI IMG/M metagenome (GOLD analysis project Ga0114951, IMG submission 88677) | Freshwater microbial communities from Finland to study Microbial Dark Matter (Phase II) - AM7a DNA metaG | ecosystem: Environmental > Aquatic > Freshwater > Lake | place: Finland: Lake Alinen...
AGCCGAGCGATAGGCAACCTCGACAACAGCCTTGTCCGCACTGGTATCAATCAGTTTCTGCATGGTTTTAACAAGAACTTTCAGCTCTTTTTTTCTTGCTCTGTTCCTGGCATTTCTTCTTTCTGACTGCCGCAGTCTTTTTTCAGCAGATTTGTGTAAAGGCATATACGCTTAGAATGTAATATTGTTGAATAACAAAAGGCATGTAATATAGAAGAAACAAATCAAACGGCAAACAAGAAAAATAATGGCGGAACCAAGCATATCGTCTTTCAAGAGAGCCTCCTTCTCTTCTCCCTGAAACCACTCCCCCAACACCCAGTATACTCTTCATCCCTCTTTTTTCTTATATTGGGCAAAATTTTCATTATGATAACCTCGTTTTTATGAGCCTGATGATCAGTGTTTCCGGGATAAGAGGAGTTGTTGGCGAAAGCCTTACTCCAAAAAATCTCACTGCTTTTGCAATGTCTTTTGCTGCCTGGACTCTTCAGCGAAATCATGAAAAAAAAGCCAGAATTGTTATTGGCAAGGATACCCGGCCAACCGGAAAAGCTATCAGTGATCTGGTCAGCAATACGCTGCTCCTTTGCGGGTGCGATGTTATCGATCTTGGTATCGCTACAACTCCAACCGTAGAGATTGCCGTTGTAGCTGAACAAGCTGATGGCGGACTTATTATTACAGCATCACACAATCCTGTTGCCTGGAATGCTCTGAAAATGCTCAACCACCTTGGGGAGTTTTTAAGCGCTCAAGAAGTAGATGAACTCCTTGATATTGCTGAAAAAGAGCAATTTGTCACTGCACGCTGGGATTCCATTGGAACAATCAGCCATAAGAACGAGTATGACGACTATCATATTGAAAAAGTCCTTCAGTTGCCCTGTATCGATTCAGCTTTAATAGCCAGAGAACGATTCAAGGTACTTGTTGACTGTGTTGAAGGTGCTGGCTCTTCGATTGTTCCCAGGCTTTGTGAACGGCTTGGTATTGAGCGCGTTGTGCAAGTTGCCTGTGGTGGAACCGGCCTCTTTCCCCGAAACCCTGAACCCATTGAAGAAAATCTCTCCGGCACCATCGCTGCACTCCGGAAGAGCGGATGTGACTTTGCCCTGATTGTTGATCCCGATGTTGACCGGCTTGCTCTTCTCTGCGAGGATGGCACGCTCTTCGGAGAAGAGTACACGCTGGTGGCTTGTGCGGATTTTTACCTGAAGCACAAACCTGGGCCAGTGGCAAACAATCTTTCAAGCAGCCGGGCACTCCGCGATATTGCCGACCGGTACGGGGTGGCATGTTACAGTGCCAAAGTGGGCGAAGCCAATGTCAGTGCGGTGATGAAAGAAAAAGCAGTTGTGATTGGCGGTGAAGGAAACGGTGGAGTCATTCTGCCTGAGTTACACTACGGACGTGATGCTTTGGTCGGCATCGCGCTGATTGTTCAGGCATTCACTCTCTGGCGCAGCGAAAACAACCGTGGAACACTGTCACAATTCAGGCATCATTTCCCTGATTATTTTATGTCGAAGCAGAAAATTGTACTCGACAATGCAGATCGGGGATCTCTTGAAAAGATATTTGCCGATATAGCCTTGCACTTCAATAGTGCCGAAGTAAACACACTTGATGGACTGAAACTTGATTTTGCAAACAGTTGGGTTCATTTACGACCATCAAATACCGAACCTATCGTGCGAATCTATGCCGAAGCACTGTCAAAAGCCCAGGCAGATGCGCTGGCCATTGAATTAAAAGGTGAAATTGCAACAAGAGGCTCAGGCCCGGACAAGCATGAGTAACGACTCGACAAAAAAAAGCTTTAGGCCACAGCAGGATGATACGCTGCAAAAAGAGAAAAAAAGTTCGGTGGACCGCTATATCATCGCCCGACTTTTCAGCTATATCAAGCCCTATAATAAACTTGTTGCAATAGCCGTAGCCATCACCATTGCCGGCTCTTTTCTTGGTCCGTTGAGGCCGTATCTAACCAAAATCGCCATTGACGATTATATCGCCCGAGGCAATTTCAAAGGGCTGGCCGTGATCAGCCTGTACCTTGCAGGCGCCATTCTGCTTGACGGTGTGAAGCAATATATCACCACATGGATGACACAGATTATCGGCCAGAAAGCGGTGCTCGACATCCGGATGGATATTTTTACTCATCTGCAGAAGCTTCCTGCCAGGTTTTATGACCGAAACCCCATAGGGCGCCTTATCACCCGGACAACAAATGATGTTGAGTCACTGAACGAGATGCTCTCCAGCGGAATAATAACTATTCTGGGCGACCTTCTGCAGCTCCTGTTCATTGTTGTGCTTATGGCCTGGATAGACTGGCAACTGACCCTTATCGTTCTCGCCATTCTTCCCCTTATGATCTATGCGACCATAGCATTCAAAAACAAGGTCCGAATTGCATTTCAGGATGTTCTCACCCACATAGCAAGACTCAACACTTTTTTTCAGGAGCATCTGACCGGTATGACTATTGTACAACTCTTTAACCGGGAAGAGCGAGAGGCGGGAAAATATGCTGCTATCAATGCGGACCACCGGGATGCCAATATCCGGACAGTTTTTTATTTTTCGATCTACTATCCGCTGATTGAGGTGCTGAGTTCGGCGGCAGCCGGTCTTGTGATATGGTACAGCGGTGTCAGGCTGCTCAAGGCGGATCTTACTATCGGAGTTGTTGTCTCGTTTGTTCAGTATATCTGGCTCTTTTTCCGTCCGTTACAGCATCTTTCTGACCGGTTCAACGTTATTCAGACGGCCATTGCAAGCTCAGACCGCATTATTCGCCTCCTTGATGAAAAAGAGGGGATTGAAGATCCATCAGGACTGAACAATCTCGATTCGTTCAAAGAAAGCATTGAGTTCAAGAATGTCTGGTTTGCCTACGAAAGCGAAAACTGGGTATTGAAAGATATCTCATTTACCCTCAGGCATGGAGAAAAAATTGCGATTGTCGGCGCTACGGGAAGTGGAAAAACGACGCTGGTCAATATCATTTCAAAGCTCTATCCTTTCGCAAAAGGGTCAGTGACCATAGACGGTATTCCGCTGGAGCAGATAACGGAACTCTCGGTGAGAAAGCTGGTTGGTGTTGTCATGCAGGATGTCTTTCTCTTTTCAGGAACCATAAGGGAAAACCTGGCCTTTGGCAATCCTGACGTCACTGACGAGGCACTTGAGGAGGCCGCAAGGGTTGTCGGTGCTGACCGGTTTATTCAACAGCTTCCTGGTGGTTACCAGTACAGGGTCCTTGAAAACGGCACTGGCCTTTCTTCCGGGCAAAAACAGTTGATCGCCTTCGTCCGGGCGCTCCTCTACAATCCGGAAATCCTTGTGCTTGATGAGGCCACCAGCTCGGTTGACACTGAAACCGAGTCACTTATTGATGCGGCCACTGCCCGCCTCATGAGTGAGCGCACCTCCATTATTATTGCCCACAGACTTTCGACCGTTCAGAAAGCGGACAGAATTATTGTGCTGCATAAAGGAGTGATCAGGGAGAGCGGAAATCACCAGGAGCTTCTTGCAAAAAGAGGACTTTACTACAAGCTTTACCTTTTGCAGCACCCCGAACAAACCCTTCCCGGAGCGTTATAAACTCTACAGACTGCTGTCCCTGAGGACACTCACCGGTTCAAGTTTAGCCGCCCGTGCTGACGGCAGAATAGCCGCAAGTGTACTGATAAGAACGGTTACACCGATGATGAGCAAAAAATAAACTGGATTGTAAGACATGTTGAATCCGGTTTGGGTCAGTGGTCCCTGGGAACTTTCAATTGGAAGGCTTGCCATCAACTTGATCGATCCAACTGCCAGCACTCCTCCCGCAAGTGCTCCAGCCAATCCGACCATAAAACCTTCAAAAATAAAGAGGCCGACCAACTGCGGTGCAGAAAACCCGAGCGACTTCATAATGGCAATGTCCCTGCTTTTTTCGAAAACCGTCGTAACGAGAATATTGGCTACTCCGAATCCTGAAACAACGCCGACAAACGCCACCAGAGAAAAAACGATATAGCCAATACGGGCGAACAAAGAGAGAATACTTGCATTTTCCTCTTGCCAGGTCAGGCAGCGGTACCCGGTAATACCCTCCAGATCTTTGGCCAGTGAAGCATTGTCAAAAGGATCAGAGACTTTAAGCGCTATGCCTGAAACCTTGTTCGGTGGCAATCCTTCAATAATTTGACCAAGCTTGAGAGATGCCAGGACACTGTTATCAACCGCATTGATACCAGAAAAAAAAATACCGGCAACTTTGCACTGCCGACTCTTTCCTGATGAAGGAATGATAATAACCTGGTCATTCAATTTGAGATTCATATCTCTCGAAACAGTCCTTCCGACAAGAAGCGCATTGGATGTTTTTTCAAACATAGTGATGTCGCCCTGTATCAGTTTTTTCCCGATGCCGCTGATAGCATTCTCCTTCTCTATCAGCACTCCTTTGAGAAGAAGTGGCTGGTTGCGACTTCCTTTTACCGCCATAACCTGTGACTCAACATAGGGCGAGGCCACAAGAACTTTTTTTTCATACTCATGCGAACCGAATACCGTGAGAATCTGACGATAGTTCCGCACCTCTTCACGCTCAAGCTTCTGGATATTGTTATCAACAAAAGCAACTGCAGAAGCGCTTTCTTTATCAATGAGGTTGAGAGGCATCGGGTGAGTTTTCTCGCCTTTAACCGTTATATGAGGCGCAACATTCACAATTGTCTCCACGAAAGAGTCAAGCAACCCCCGCATCAGTGAATTGGTGGTAATCAGCACCATGGTGCTTATAGCCACACCAAAAATTGTGGTCAATGTCTGCCGACGACGTCCGAACAGATGACGCACTGCTATATCAAACAATGTTTTCAGCATGGTCCCTCCTTCAAGATGGAGGTGAAAAATTATAGAATTTTTATTAAGTTATATGCCTTTTAACATGAAGAATTACAAATCATTCAAGGAATCTTTCCCTGCGGCATGAGCGACACGAAAAACAATATAACAATTGAGCGCAAGCATAGCCATGTAGAGATATGTCTTCATGGTGATATTGGCTTTAACCGGAAAACTACCGGCCTTGAACGATTCGAGTTTGAGCATAATCCCCTTCCGCAACTTTCATTCTCCGATATTGACCTTTCTACCACCTTTCTTGGCAGAAAAATTGGCGCTCCGCTCATGATCTCATCCATGACGGGAGGATTCGGTGAAGCAGAAGTTCTAAACCAGCGTCTTGCAGAAGCCGCTGAACATTTCAACATTCCACTTGGTGTTGGCAGCATGCGACAGGCACTTGAAAACTCTTCGCATCGCAAAAGCTTTTCTGTTACAAGAAAATATGCTCCTTCCGTCCAGATCTTTGCCAATATCGGAGCTCCCGAAATAGCAAAGGGTGTGACTGAGCATAATCTCAATACCCTGCTTGAGCTGGTGGAAGCCGATGGGCTGATCGTACACCTGAACGCAGCACAGGAACTTTTCCAGCCTGAAGGGAATACTGATTTCCGCAATGTTCTTGAAAAGCTCTTAATAATCACACGAACAATTCCTGTCCCTGTTATTGTCAAAGAGGTCGGATGCGGCATCTCCGCTTCTGCCGCACGCCAACTCATCGAGGCTGGTGTAAAAGTCATTGATGTCGCTGGTGCCGGTGGAATCAGTTGGCAGAAAGTAGAAGAGATCCGCTATACACGACAGTTCGGACAGGACAACCGTTTCAGCCTGCCCGCTCTCGAAGAGCTGCTGAACTGGGGAATTCCTACCGCACAATGCCTGCTTGATATCAGCAAGCTCAAGAAAGAGTCTCCACAATTCAGCGCTCTTGAAGTTATTGCTTCCGGAGGAATTCAATCCGGCACTGATATCGCCAAATCGCTGGCACTTGGAGCACAGCTTGCTGCGTCAGCAAGATATCTTCTTAAAGCCCTTCACGAAGAGACTCTTGAAAAGACCATAGAATCCTGGCTGAACGACCTCAGGGCAGTCATGTTCCTGACCGGTGCCCCCACCATTGAGAAACTTCGGAACAAAAAACTTATTATTATACAATGACCGATTTCATAATGACCACGCCCATTACCCAGGAACTTGTAGAAAAAAAGTACGATCTCTGCCACTCGCTGATCAATGATGCACTCGGAAAATGTTTCGACAGGGAGAGTCCGATCACGCTTTATGAACCAGCAAGATATATTCTTGAAGGTAAGGGAAAAAGGATTCGACCTTTTCTGACACTGCTTGCCTCTGAAGCGGTATGCGGTTCTTCAGAAGAGGCCCTTAATGTCGCCCTGGCGGTAGAAATTCTCCACAACTTCACTCTGATCCACGACGATATCATGGACCAGGCAGAACTCCGTCACGGCAGGACTACTGTACACAAGCTCTGGAACATCAATGCCGCTATCCTTTCGGGAGATATGATGATTGCCTATGCTTATGAACTCGCCTTGCAGGCAAAAAGTAATCGCCATGCCGAACTCGTCCATATTCTGAACCACGCAAATATCACTATTTGTGAAGGGCAGGCGCTTGATATGGAACTTGAAGACAAAAATGACGCCACAATAACCGACTATCTTGATATGATTGCAAAGAAAACCGGATGTCTTATTTCGGCAGCTCTCGAAGCTGGCGGTGTTGCTGGCAACGCAACAGAAGAGCAGCTTAAAAAGCTTGTTTTTTTTGGTGAAAAAATTGGACAGGCCTTCCAGATACAAGACGATTATCTTGATATCATGGCTGTTAATGGCAAATCCGGCAAAATTGTTGGCGGAGATGTCATCAACGGTAAAAAGACCTACCTGCTGCTTCGATCTCTCGAACTGACGACAGGCACAGATCATGATCTTCTGAACTCCGTTATCATCAATAAAGGCATAGGTGCAGAGAGGGTTCCTGAAGTAAAAGCAATCTACAAACGATGTGGCGTCCTTGAAGAAACAGCATCACTGATAAACCGAAATACCGAAGAGGCACTAACGGCAATTGAGGCCTTGCCTTATGCTGAGGGACGGGAATACCTTAAGGGATTTGCAAATATTCTCATCAAAAGGGACTTCTGACTTCAGCGCATTATGACACTCTCCTCAGCAATGGAAAACAGGGTGCTGCTGCTTGTGTTGACCCTTATTCCGGGAATCGGCCCCGCAAGAATCAAGGCAATCACCAGGCATCTGCCTGACCTGACGGAGGTTCTGCATACAGGAGTGGATGATCTTATGAACATGCCGGGAATCGGTGAATCTCTGGCACGACAGATTCACCATTTTCTTCACCATACAGCAACAAGGCTGGCTGCTGAGAAAAGAGCAGAAGAACAAATTGCCATGCTTCACCGCTACAACGCCAGCATGGTCACCATTCTTGACCCTGATTACCCTCCCCTTCTGCAGGAAATTTATGACCCGCCTCCCTGTCTCTTTGTACGCGGAAAACTTCCTTCCGAGCCTACTCCCGGTCTGGCCGTTGTGGGCACACGATATGCCTCCCTCTACGGCAAACAAACAACTGCGCTGCTCTGCCGGGATTTGGTTAACTCCGGAATTATCATTTTCAGCGGCCTTGCTTATGGAATTGATATGGCGGCACATACCGCAACTCTTGAAAACAAGGGAACAACCATCGCCGTCCTCGCAAGTGGCGTCGACACTATATATACCGACCCGCATGGAAAAGTATGGCCAAAAATAATTGAACAGGGCGCAATCATTTCGGAAGAGTGGCTTGGCTCGGAGCTCTCTCCCGGAAAATTTCCGAAAAGAAATCGCATCATATCAGGAATTTCTTCCGGAACCATCGTCATAGAATCAGATCTGAAAGGAGGTTCGCTTATCACTGCCTCTACAGCCCTTGAACAAAACCGGGAGGTTTTTGCTGTACCAGGAAGCATTTTTTCCCGAACTTCACGGGGAACAAACAAGCTTATCCAGCAGGGACAGGCAAAGGCAGTCATGAGCGTTGACGATATTATCAGCGAGCTCGGACCGCTATTTGCAAAAAGCTGTTCCGAAAGATCCGGATTACAGAATCATGAAAAGATCAACCATCTTACCACGATAGAAAAGACCATTATACACTGCATGGGCTCAGAACCAATTCATATTGATGCATTGGCAACTGCGTCAACCATTGATGTATCCTCACTTCTGGTTCATCTTTTTGAACTTGAACTGAAGGAAACCATAGTGCAACAACCAGGACAGTTTTTCCAGAAAAGAATTTTTTGAGTCCACAAACCGTTAAACATTCAGGTTTTTCAGCTTCGTATAGTTTTTTAGCAAGGAATTATTACCTTTAAAGCCATGGTTGCGATCTATTATAAGCCTAAGGTATAGAATCATTAACAAAAACTAATTTAAACAATACAATTGATGACTCACTCGAAAGGTTTTCTAAACATGTCTCGCCGTATCATTATGGCAGTTGCGCTAAGCCTGGTACTGGCTGCACCCCAATCATTCGCCGCACAAGAAGCCGGGAAGGTCAGTGTTGTCGATTCAGGAAAAATTCTGCAGCAATTGCCCGAAACAAAACAGGCTGAAGTCACCCTGCAGGCAACAGTCGCGCCACTGCAGAAAGAGCTTGAACGCATAAATAAGGACTATCAGAAATCAGTCGCAGATTACCGAAAAAAAGCTGGATCTATGACAAAAACAGCCAGAGAGCAAAAAGAAAAGGAACTTAATCTTCAAGGCCAGGCTGTTGAAAAATATCAACAGGAACAGTTCGGGCGTGGTGGTGTTGTTGAAAAGAAACAACAGGAACTGCTTATTCCGATCCGGCAGAAAGTATTGGCCGCCGTCGAATCCATTGCTCAAAAGGAAGGTTCCAGTCTCGTTCTGGAAAAAAGTATTGCTGTCTATGTAACTCCTGAAAATGATCTCACGTTCAAGGTGATGAACCAGTTGAATATCAAGTAAGTATTTTCTGATTTGAAAAAAGTTATTGTTCTTTTTCTGCACGTTCTTCTGATTTTGTCAGGGTGCGGCGATTCTGTCAAGCAACGCCGCTCTTCTGATACAGCCTTTATTGGTCTTAATCACCCCGTACAGGAAGGCTGGACAATCAGGATTGCCCTTACAGAATCAGGTATAAAACGTGGAGTCATTGACGCTGGACATGGAGCGGAATACAGAGTAAATGGCAAAAGCGAACATCATCTTGATGGAGGAGTCAGGGTTAACCTCTTTGACGCCAATGACCATGCGACAACAACCATAACGGCACAAAAGGCAGTTATCCATGACAATCAGGATATTGAGGCTCTGGGCAATGTTGTCATTACCTCAGGAGTTTCCGGAAACACAACTGTTATAAAAACGGAGTATGTCAAAAGAATCGCCAGCGACAAAATGATTCGTTCAGACAGGTTTGTTACTATTTCCAGGATTGATGAAACAATTCGGGGAGAGGGTTTTGAGAGCGATCAGGCCTTGAAAAAGTACCGGATTTTCCGGGGAAGCGGAGAGGCATTTATAAAACAATAGAAGTATTTTTGTTCATGAAATTACACGTTTCACCAGAAGTATTTTCTCTCCCTTTCCTCTCTTTTCAAATCCTTTCAGAAACCTATTATTTTAAAGCAGCTTAGAGACTCCGACCTTTCTCTTTTATTCCCTTTTCATTCTGTTTTTTCCCTTCCTTTTTGTAAATTTCCGCTCAATTTGTTAAGTTTTTGTAAAACTGAGGCAAGGTTTACAATCAAAACGGGCTGATAAGATGGCTGTTTATGTTCGAGAGATTAAGCTGAAAGATGGTGGCGTTTCCTTCAGTATCGACGTTTACCATAAAGGTCGGCGGCGGATGGTGAAAACAAAGATTCAGACCAGCAGACCGACAGGCAGGGAGTACCTGAAGGCAAAGAGGGATGCTGAGACAATGGCAAATGAATATGAAGATCGGCTGAAGGTTGACCCTGATAGAGTGTTTAACGGCGATGAAAAGCAATGCGATGACTTCCTTGATTATTTCAAGAAGATGGTCGATGTAAAAAAAAATGCATCAAGCTACAGGAATGCGTTTAAGCACCTTCAGGATTTTAACGGAAAGAGGCTATTACCGGTAAGCAGCATCACACAGGTATGGGCTGAAGGATTCAGAGCCTATATAGATAGCTTGCCTATAAAAGAGACCACAAAGAAGAATTACTTCCTTTCCCTAAAAGTGATTCTCAACGAGGCTACAAGAGAAAACCTGATTCCTGATTTTGCCAGAAAGCTGAAGACGTTCAAAAAGAATGATGTGGCTTTGAAATACTTGACCATTGACCAGATCAAAACACTTGAGATGACACCATGCAAGAACCCAGCGATAAGAGCAGCGTTTCTTTTTGCTTGCTTCACCGGCTTGAGAGTTTCTGATTTGATGGCTTTGCAGGATTCTGATATTCAGCACGATGGCGAACGCTTAACGATTCGCTACAAGATGCAAAAGAACCAAAAGTATCAAGTGTTAACATTAGGCGCGCAGGCTATCAAATATCTAAACGAGGCAAGGGCTTTACATGAGTTCAGGCAGCCTGAAGACAATCGGGTTTTCATGTTACAAACGAATAGCGGTTGCTTGAAAATATTGCACCGGTGGGGTGAAGCGGCGAGCATCCCCTTCTCGTTGGGCTTCCATTGCGCGCGTCACTCATTCGCAGTATTGAGCCTTCAGAACGGCGTGGATTTATACACCGTCAGCAAACTGTTAGGGCACGCTGATATTGTCACTACACAGGTGTATGCCAAAGTGATGGATTCAGCAAAAACGGCGGCAATGGATAAACTGCCTTCATGGTAAATATTCTCCTTTACTTTATAAGGGATATTCCGAAAAGATTCAATAGGCAAGAAAAGACTTTCCTCTGGCAGTTGGCCACATCCAGGCCTGAAGCTCCTCGCTGCACATACCTCTATCTCATCCCTACTATAAATCCCACAAGCGGCCTCTAACAGAGAACCTGATAGGGGATGCTTTGTCGGCGAAGTTATGACCACAGGCCATTACCGGAGCATAGGCAACAAGATCCACACAACAAGCCAATAAAGGATGACAGAACCTATCTCTGGCTTCCATAGAAGAGTTTTTGCTGTGAGTGTAGGATATGCAGGATATGTACCCTTTCAGAAGAGCAAAAATATTACCAGTCTCTAAAATAGGCTTTTCGCTATTTTGATTGGGTAAAAATGATAGTGCACGGATAAAGAAGCTACAGCCAACGTTATGAAAGACAGAGGCCGTTTTCAATGATCCCTTGGCTTACAAGCACCCAAGCTTGTTGCATACTCAGTCCTCGATGTTGGACAGATGAAAAAGAATATAACAGCGAGAGGTTAAACGGCAGTTGTGGAGAGGAGAGTTTTGGTAAAAAGGGGCTTATGTGAGTACTATGGGTCGTCATGATGATAAAACCCCATAAAAAAAATATGTTAAAAATCAGGACAGAGGAAATGAGTATAAAATGCAATATAATAAGTACTTATGGCTCTTCTAATACCTCGAATCAAGCTTCGATGATATCTTTATTTGTGTCGCATTGAATATTTTTGCTCTTCCAAAAGGGTACATATCCTACATATCCTACATTAAAACCATTCGACCACATGGACGAACTCTTGTTTACAGCCGACGACTTGAAAAGATACAAGGACAATTCTTATTTATTTGAAATTGTTAATCCCGGCGAAAAGGAAAAAGCAAAGGCTATTCAGAAATATTTCGATAATGAAAAGGCAATCGAGTGGCTTCAAAAGGGCTATTATGAGGCCGATGAACAAGAGTATGCTTGTGATAAGTTTGGGTTCACAATTGCAAGTGCATTAATGTGGTATGCAAGATTTCAAAACTTTATAGCTGAAGAGAATAATTCTTTCAACATCTATTTAAAGCGACCGGAAAACTGGATTGAGATAGCCAAAATGATCCAGAGAAATAGATTGCATACCAAGAAAATTCTTATTGATAATTCTGCTCATACCACAGCAGTCAAGGCTTTGACATGCTGGAACTACATGATGCCAAATTTGGTAAGCTATAACAATGTGCATGAAAGGGAGCAGTCAAAGCCCTGCACAAAAGGAGAAGAAATTACCGATAACAGGGACGATGCGTCCAGGCCAGATCAGACATTGGAGACCGCAGCTTCGGCGGGAGCACAGGAACAACGAGAAGTAATAGCAAACAGGATACTTCAAAACCTATATGATATAGCAAGCGAGCCGGAACGGCAGAAATACTTTTTTTCAGGCCGTGGCAGGCATGGAAACCAGAATGAATACTTCGCGTCAAGTCTTGACCAATTCATAAAAGATAGCGGTGGAAGTATAGTGATGGAGAGGTTTATAAAAGATTACGTTCGTCCATTTAAACGCAAGTTGCAAAACGGTATAACGGACAAAGAAAACGGATAACGGACATAGCCGTTTCCGTTTTCGATTCAGCCTATCTGCGATGCTTATAATTTAGAAACCTTGAGGAAAGGTTTGTCTTAACTCTAAATAATAAGCTAAATGACAACAATGGAAACCAGCCAGCTATCCCCTGCGATTCAGCAGAGGCCACAGCGCACTCTCTCCACAGAAGGAGCAATTCAGTATTTCCAAGAAGTTCACGGGCTGAAGATTGCTCGCGCCACACTTTACAAGAAGAAATGCACCCAGCCTGACACCTTCCCCGGCAGGCGTTCCCCATTCGGGCGGCTTGTGTTCGACCCGTTGGAGATCGACCGCTATATGATGACCGGAAGCGCAAGGGCAGCCGTTCAGACTGAAGGAGGTCAAGCATGAGACCGAACAAGAAAAAAGCCGGTAGCGGGCAAGCCACCGGCAATAACGTGCATTCATTGGGCGCGAACAATGGGCATTGTTCACAGAATGAATATAAGGGAGGTTACAGAGATTCCCAACCTCTTAATGTTTATGCCTTTTGCCGGAAAGCACAACGGGCAATAGGTGATTGTTTCGTTTTGCTGAAGAGTTTTCCTTCTTGCATACGGCACTGTTATTTCGTTGGCAGTGACGGCGAGCCGTTTGCAGGAACTGAGCGGAGGGCCGGAGCATGAGTACTACAAATAACAAAGGGATATTTCCGGGAATGCTTCAGCAGTTTGGGAAAGTTGATTTTCAGGCGTTGGCATACCCTGAACTTGCCCAGCTTCGAGCCGACCTGAAGGCGGCAGAAGATGCAGAGGCGGTGAAGGCGATTCAAAAGCAGCTCGACGGGTGCAAGCCAACACAAAAACAAATCATTGTTCTTGGGGTTGAGTATGTGCTGAATCTTTGCCTTACCAATAACTGGCAGCTTGCATCCCATCGTGGGCGTGTTTACGCGTATAATGGCGCGTATTGGCAGGTAGTTGATGAAGCCGACCTGAAACAATTTCTTGGGCAGGCACTTGAGAAAATGGGTGTCCGCTTTGTTGAAGCAAAGTATTTCCGGTTTCGTGATGACCTGACGAAGCAATTTTACACGAGCGCACATTTACCAACCCCAGAGCGTGACAAATGGACGGTTTGCATAAACCTGAAAAACGGAACTTTGACTGTTGGCAAGGGTGGCGTTCAGCTTCGAGGGTTCAGGCCGGAAGATTTCCTTCGTTATCAGCTTGCCTTTGATTACGACCCAGTAGCCACAGCTCCGGTATGGTTAGCATTCCTTCATGCTATGCTGCCAGACCCCGAATCACAAAGAGTTCTCGCTGAGGCGTTGGCATTGGCGTTTCTTCCTTCCAGCATTCGGAAACTTGAAAAGATACCAATGCTTAAAGGGGATGGGGAAAATGGCAAATCAGTGGTTATGGATATCTTCCGGGCCATTCTTGGTAGGGAGAACGTTTCAGGGCATAGCTTGAAGCTATTAACCGGCAATGAAAACGCACGGGCAGATCTTCAAGACAAGCTAATCAATATTGCTTCGGAGATCGGCGGTATTGCTGATTCTGACAACTTCAAGTTGCTTGCCAGTGGGGAACCGGTTTCAGCCAAATTCTTGTTTAAGGACGTTTTCACAATGGAGGGTTACGCAAGGATTATCTGCAATACGAACAAGCTACCTCCAGAGGTTGAAAACTCTCATGCTTTCTTCCGACGGTTCCTGATTATCCCGTTCAATGTGACGATTGATCCAGCAAAGAAAGATACCGGACTTGCAAAAAAGATTATCGAAACAGAGTTACCGGGTGTTCTGAATTGGATTCTTGACGGCTTGGCGCGATTGCTGAAACAAAACGATTTTTCACCATGCGAGGCATCAGATCAGGTGTTGCAGCAATACAAACACGATAGCAACAACGTTGCGGTGTGGCTTGAAGAGAACGGGTATCAGGCTTCAACAACAGGGCAAGAAGAACCGGCAAATCGACTTTACCAGAACTACCGGACTTTTTGCAAAGGCCAAGGATTCTGGGCTGTAAGCAGTAAAACCTTTGCCCAGCGAATGGGGACAGCAGGTATTAAGAAACACCGTAAGAGCGGATGCGTGGTGTATTTCATTGCCAAACCTGACCTTGAAAAGTAGATGTGATAAAGCGATAAAAAAGGCTAATTCTTGAAGTCGGCCTGTTCAGAGCCGGGAAGGGGTGCCTGAGAAAATATCAGCACCCCATCGGCTTCATAATTTTCCGGTGAGGTTCCGGCAATGATTTGTGGCTCTATTAAAGGAGAAACCATCCCCAAAAAACAGGGTTATACCACTTTTTAAGGTAAGAAAAATATAAAGCAAACTGATAGCCTATGAGTAAACAAAAGCTACGTACTTTGACGCCAGAGCAGCGGGCAAGGCAGGCTGAATTGATCAAAGAACAAAAGCCTTGGGAAAAGTCAACTGGGCCGAAAACTGAAGCAGGAAAGGCAGGCGTTTCACAAAATGCCTATATAAGTATTGATGATATGACCCATCCACAGCTTATAAGAAAGTACGGAAGGGAACTTAGGAAGTTCCACCATCATAAACGGATGCTGAACAAGATAGTAGCCCTGTTGTTTACAAAAGATTCGGCGACAGGATTACCGGTTTTCATGAAGGGTTCTTTGACTATCTCTAAAAGCTCTTGAAGTAATGTGAATGAACCTCAAACTGTTTTCTATTATAGGATTATCTACTTTGAGAACAGTATCCAAAACACACTATGTCCAGAAAAAAAGGTAACAAAGAGGAGCAACAACCTCAAGACACAAACCTCGTCGTAACAGCACAAGGCATTCAAGAGATTCAGCAAGTGCCAGAAGCACAGGATCTTGATCTTGACACGCTCACGAATATTTACCGCCGTGGCAGTTTTGAAGTTATTCAGGCACTCTTCTCTCAGGCCTCCTTGGAGGCAGAACGATTGGAGAGTATACGGAAGAACCTCAAAAGAGTAGAAGAGAAGCTCTTTGACCCGCTCAACATTGAGACCATGAGCAATGATGAGCTTATCAGGATAGCTGATCTTGGTCAAAAGGCGGTTGGTGGATCTACGAATCATCTGTTTAAACTCCAAAACGGAATGACTACTTGCCTGGAGGTTATTGGAACTCTACAGAAAAGTCAACAATCGAGTACCAACGCAAAAATTGATAACCCCGACCTTGATTTAGTGAAGAGAGAGCTGGG
>Ga0114951_10003708_pt1 | contig 15586 bp, 13 predicted proteins | sample AM7aDNAmetaG_FD_88677 | JGI IMG/M metagenome (GOLD analysis project Ga0114951, IMG submission 88677) | Freshwater microbial communities from Finland to study Microbial Dark Matter (Phase II) - AM7a DNA metaG | ecosystem: Environmental > Aquatic > Freshwater > Lake | place: Finland: Lake Alinen...
GGTAGTCCGTGTTGGCCGTGTAGGGAGCGAGCACGGCCGGGTCGCTGATCGCGGCGCTGAAGAGGAAGGGCGTCGCGCAGACGGTGAAGTCAAAGGCCGTGCCGTCGGCGTAGGTGCCGCTCATGATCGACTTCCTGAGATCCATAAGCTTGGTCTTCTGGGCGGCGGAGAGCGAACTCTCGAGCTTGGCGAAGGCGGTGGCGTAGTGGTAGTTGTTCTCGCCGTCGAGCTCGCCGTAGGCGCCCGAGCGGGCGAGCACCGTCGCCTTGACCTGGGCGAGCAAGGCGGCCGTGGGAGCGCTGGAGGAGATCAGGCTCCTGAGGGCGGTGGAGATATCGGTACGCGCTTTCACGATGTTGTCGGCGCCGGCGTAGAGGTTGCTCCGCTGCGCGTCGACGAGGCCGGAGATGAGCGCCGCCTGATCAGCCGTCACGTAGCCCTTGCCGCTGTCGGCGAGGCAGGCGCCGGCGGTGGCCGTGAGCTGCTCGTTGATCGAGTAGCCCTCGTGGCCGATGGCCGGCGCGTCCTTGATGTAGAAGCCGCCGTAGTAGGTGCCGTGGCGCTCGGGGCAGAAGTAGACGTCGGCGTCCAGGCTGCCGGCGTACCAGCTGTACATGTCGCCGGCGTAGGTCATCACGGCCACGGACTCGTCGTGCGAGAGGCCGGCGGTCTTCTCGCGCACGTCGGCCATCGTCTTGTCGGGCCAGGCGCTCCAGCCCTTGCCGACCATGGCGTCGAGGTAGGCCTTCTGAGTGGCCGAGAGCGAGCGGAAGATGTTCGCGTACGCGACTGCCCGGTCGTAGCTGATCTGGCCGTCGAGCACGTAGAGATCCTTGGAGGCGGCCTTCACGGCGACCGGGTCGAGGCCCGCCGCCCCGGCGGGCAGGTCGCCGTCGACGAGCCGCCGAAAGGCTTTCATGAGGGGATAGCGCGTGTATCCATACTCGTTGATCTGGCCTACCTGGCTCGTGGCCAGCGCTTTGAGCTTGCCGACCTGGCCGCTGTCCAGGGTGAACAGCACGTTGCAGGCGACGCGCGTGAGGAAGCTCGTGTTGTGGCCCATGTTGGAGGGGTCGTTGTCGCGCAGGTACTGAAAGCCCCAGTAGTCTGCGACCTTGCCGGGCGGGAAGAAGGACTGGGCCTCGAGATTGCCGGTGAGCATAGCGACGCCGCTGAAGCCGATGGTGGTGCCCTGCGCCTGGTCGGAGATCGCCTGCTGCAGCGTCTGGCCGGGGACCGGCGGCGTCGGCGATGCCGAGGCCGGGATGGCGCAGGCGCCCATGAGCCCGAGCACGGCGGACAGGAAGATGAGCACTCTGCTGCTTCGCCTGGACATGATGACTCCCTCCGTCTCGTGGAACGAGCGCCGAGCGTCGGGGGTCAAGATCGTGCCGCACCGACGCAACTCGTTCAAGTGTGACACCCATATCGACGCCGATGGCTACGCGGCGGTTGCACCGAGGTTTCAGTATCGCAACCCCGCGCATCGCGGCCGTACAGATGCGGGCGGCGAGGCTGCTCTGATGTGGTCTATGGCGCCGACGCCGGGCTCATCGCTGCCGACGCGACCCGGCGCCTCCCTCAGGGTGGCGAGCGACCCGCTCCTCGGGTCGCCGCCGCCGATGGTGGCGCGACGTCGGCGGCGAGCCATCCCGAGACTGGAGAGTCTGATCCTCCGGCAGGGCAACGAGAAGAACGTCCGGCCGGAAACGTCCTTTCCGTGCCGAACCAAGGACAGCAGGGGGCTCGTTCCGGGGCTCCCTAGACGAATGTCCGATGCTGGCTCGCCCGCAAAGTGCGAATCATAGGTATGGAAGACCCATCAACGCACGGGGAAGAGGGACGCAGGTGACTACGAAAGGTTTGCGAGAGGCCCGGCGGCACTGGGGCGAGGACGGGCAGCGGGCCGCGCGTTCGCGTGCGCTGCTCTCACTCAAAGAGGTCCGCGCCAGCGGCCTGCCGGCCTTCTTCTTCGACCACGGCGAGCACCTACTGTACATTGACGGCGAGCTCTACGACCTGAGGGACGGGGACGCCGCCTGGCAGGCAGGTTCGCACCCGCGGCCACTTCCCCGCCAAATCCTCGAGAGTGGCGTCGGCATCGAGCTCGGCTGGCGGCACAACGCCGACTGCGAGTGCCATTACTGCTGGAAGCGGGCCCCGCAAGAAGCTGCGCGCGGCGCCGTCGCGTAGCGGGATCGTGCGCGCGCGGACGGCGAGCATCGTGCCGTCGGCAAACGCCTCGGCGCGCCGACCTACTCGACGCCGGACGTCTCCCCCGGCGTCGGCTGAAGGCGTAGCGCCGCGATCCAGAAGATGCGGTCGGCGATGGCCAGGGCGGTGCCCACAGCGATGTAGAGCGTGGAGAGGGAGGCGCGGCCCCACGCGTAGTTCACGAGCGCCGAATGGCGCAGCAGCATCCCGCCGCCCATCATCACGAGCACGAACAGCCAGGACATCGGCGCGAAGAAGCCGAAGTAGCAGGCGTGCCCGCGCCTCTGGATCCGGGCGACTGCCTTGGTGGCGTACCTGATCAGGATGTAGCGCGCCTTGATGATGCCGATCACGATCGCCACGAGCGCGATGGGCACGATCCAGTAGCTGAAGTGGTGTCGTGGGCCCGACACCTCGATAAACAGGACGCCGCGCACGAGCAGAAAGCTCACGGCCACGAGCCAGAGCACCGCCGCCGAGAACATCTGCACGCGAACGCCGGCACGGGGCGTGAGCCTGTCCCACCAAGGGCGGGTTGCGTCTGTGGCAGTCATGGGGTCGCTTTCGGCAGGCGGCACGCCGGACAAGCGGCAATGCCCTGCGACGAAGTTCACGATCTCGAACAGAATAGCAGCAAAGGCCACGACTCCGCCTGCGACGCCCGATCGACGCGAGACCGCGGGCTGCCCGCGTCGGTTCGGGCGCGGCTGGGATGGCGAGTGTGACCCTCCTGCGAGGAGCTCGAGCGGAGGCGCCGGTCGCGTCAGGCCGGCTTTGGGAACTGACTGTCGGGGAAAGCAATGGCACGAGAGTGCCGGCGAGCGGCGCGGTGCGAATGCCGGCACGCAACCGACAGGCAGGTGCAAACGATGGCGAAGCGGTCGACTGCCGGATCCATCGACGAGTACATCGCGGCGCTCCCCCCAGAGACCCAGAGGGTGCTGCAGGAACTGCGAGCCCTCATCAAGGCGGCGGCGCCCGACGCGACTGAGACGATCAGTTACGCGATCCCCACGTTCGACCTGAACGGGCATCTGGTGCACTTCGCAGGCTACGAGAAGCACATCGGCTTCTATCCCACGGCGCGCGGGGTCGCGGCGTTCAAAGAAGAGCTCAAGCCCTACAAGAGCGGGAAGGGCTCGGTGCAGTTTCCCCTTGGCCGGCCGCTGCCCACGGACCTGATCCGGCGGATCGTCGAGCTCAGGGTCGCGGAAAACAGGGGCAAGGCCTCGCAGTAGGGACCGCGGGCCGGCGGAGCGCCGTGCGCCGCGGTCACGCCCCCTCGGGCATCACCTTGGACACGCACGGGGCACGTGCTGCGCACGCCCCCTGCCGAACCCCGAGCCCGAGTGTATCGTTGAAACGAACCGCCCGACCACAAGGGGGAGCGATGACTCCTGATGCACAGAAGCCCCCGGAACGCGTCGCGCATGACAGCCCGGGGTACTGCCCTGTCTGCGGGGCAGAGATCCTGTGGACGCCCACGGCTCACCTGTGGCCCAGCAGGAGGTCGGCACAGGCCGTCCTGCCGGGTCAGAGCGGCACCTGTCCCCACTGTCACCGCGTGCTCATGTTCACCGTCGTACACGACCCGGCGGAGGACGCCGACGGCAGGACGAGATAGCTCATGAAACCGTAGCTTATGTGGTCGGCAAGCGCCCGCGGCCCTGGCGGAGCTGATCTCGGCCGCCGGCTTCACCAAGCTCACCTTCGGCAGACTCATGCACGGCGTGCTCGCAGGCGTCGCTGCGCGCAGCCCGGAGCGCAGGCCCAGGGGTGCATGTGACTCGGCGCGATGCCGGTGCGCATGGCCATGACCATGCGCACGGTGCCGCTGTAGATTGCCTCGAGGATCCGGCGGGCATCGCCGCGGTCTTCACCATCCTCTTCCGCACGCTGCTCGCCGGCGTCCTCCGGGCATGCGCATCACCGCACACCCGCACGACGACCTGCCATTGCACTCGCGCCAGGCGAGCCTGCGCCGTCTCGGCACGCGTCACTTGCCACACATCGTTGGAGGGCGCACCGTCACGGCCGGTCACGGCCGTGGTCAAGAACCGACGCTCCGCGGCCGATACTTCAAAGGCGTCGGAGCTCTTGCCGAGGCGGGAGAACGACCCCATGACGGAGCAAGCGACCCTGGTTTTGACGACGAGGAGTGCGGAGAGGACCTCATGGAGGGACGAACGATGATGCGCCCATGGCTGGGCGCGGCCTGCGTGGCCACCAGCGCCGCGGCGCTCGTGCTCACCGCGCCGGACTTCGGCGGCCTGTGGTGGCTGCTGCCGGTGGCGCTCGTTCCCATGATCGTCGCCCAGTACCGGCTGCTGCCGCGCCGCTGGGCGCCGGCCGGCGTCGCTGTTGTCGGGGCTGCGTACTGGCTGACGCTGGCCATGCTCTCGCGAGGATCGATGGCGCCGCTGTGGATGGCAGCGCTGCTCTTGGTAGTGGCCGTGGCCGTTGTGTACGGCATTGCCTGGGCCGATCTGCGCTTCACAGCGTGGACGCGCTGGCGGTTCTTCCTCGTACAGATGCCGTTCGTGTGGGTCGGCCTCGAGGTGCTGTTCGGCCTCAATCCCGTGTTCGCCACCAATACGTGGCTGGCGTACCGCATGCAGCCCGCGCCCGACCTCATCCAGCCCATCTCGGTGCTGGGCACGCCATCGCTGGGCTTCCTGCTGCTGGTGCTGGACTACGGCATCGCGCTGCTGGTGATCGCGCTGCTGGACCGCCGGGCGGAGAGCGGCCGGATCGCCGACGACGCCGGCCCGGCCGCCGCAGCAGACGGCGGCGCCCGCGCGCCGCTGCGGCCGGCTCTCGTCGCCCTCGGGGTCGCGCTCGCCGCGGCCGTTGTCTGGTGCGGGGCCAGCCTCCTCATCGTCCGCGACGTGCGCCAGAACATGGGGCCGGCCGTGCGCGTCGCCGTCGTGCAGGCCGGCATCACGCTGTTCGCGACTCCGCCGGACGCGGTGGAGAGCGAGATCGTCGAGCCGCTCACCGCGGCCACGCGCGATGCGGCCGCGCAGGGCGCGCAGCTCGTGATCTGGCCGGAGGACGTGTTGCCCTTCGATCCGCGCCAGGAGCATGCCGCCGAGATCGCCGGCATCGCCCGCGATAACGGCGTGTACCTGGTGGCGCCCTTCACCGTGGGCCACGAGCCCGAGTCCCCGAACAAGGCGCTGGTGCTGGGCCCCGACGGGCAGACGCTGGGCGTCTACAACAAAGTACACGCGGTCGTGGCGGAGGGCGAGGGTTTCCACCAGCCGTTCCTGCCCCTTGCCTTCCCGACGGACTTCGGGACCTTCGGGGTGGCGATCTGTTTCGACAACCACTACCTCGATGTAGTGCCCGAGATCGTGGGCAACGGGGCGCGCCTCATCGCGATGCCCTCCCTGATCTGGCCGGGCGAGGCGCGCAACCAGTTGGCGATCATGGTGTTCCGCGCCGTGGAGAACCGCGTGGCCTACGCCAAGGCCGAGTTGGGCTGGTCGTCGGCGATCGTGAGGCCGGACGGCACGGTGGTCGCCCTCACCCTCCCTGAACAGCAGCCTACCTGGCGCCTCCTCGTCGCCGACGTGCCGCTGGGCCCCGACCACTCGCCCTTCGCCGGCCTCGGGCGTCCGTTTCAGTGGGTCTACGTTGGCGGCATGGGAGTGCTCGCCGCAGGCTTCGTGATGCTCGCCTGGCGGCGGCGGGCGCAGGCGACGCAACGTGGACAGCTGAGGCTCTGAAGCCCGACACCGCGGCGAGCGCGCCCGACCGCGCGTCGCTTCAGCCGCTGCCCTCGCCGAGGGAGACGACGTTCTTGCCGGCGCGCTTGGCCGCGTAGAGAGCGGCGTCGGCGCAGGCGAGAAGGGCCCGGGCATCGGCGGCCATCCGTGGGTAGCTGGCGACGCCGATGCTCACGGTCACCCGGGACGCCTGCGCTTCGCCGCAGGGGAAGGACGTGGCCGCGATATGGGCGCGGATGCGCTCGGCGACGACCTCCGCGCCGGCCTCATGCGCAGGCGTCTCGTCCTCGTCGCAAAGCCGCTGCCCGATCGCGACGACCTGCTCCGACGAGACGCACTCGGCGATGTCCGTGCTGGGCAGGATGACGGCGAACTCCTCACCGCCGTAGCGCGCCGGCACATCGATGTCGCAGCGCACCTCGCCGGCGATGATCCCCGCGAGGAGGCGCAGCACCTCGTCGCCGGCCTGATGCCCGTGGACGTCGTTGACGGCCTTGAAGTCGTCGACGTCGAGCAGCAGCAGCGAGAGCGGCGTTCCGTAGCGCTGCGCGCGCGCGAGCTCCTGCTCGAGGCGCTCGTGGAACGTGCGGTGGTTGGCGAGCCCTGTGAGGCCGTCGCTCGCCGCCTGGGCCTCGATCTTCGCGTAGAGCCGCGCATTGTTGAGAGCCACGGCGGTCTGCTCACCGAAAGCGCGCAGGTACGCGAGCTCGTCGGGCGTGAACACCCGTTCCGCCTCAGTCTCGATCAGCACCAGCATCCCCAGTGGCTCCCCCGCGAAACGGAAGGGCACATTGACGAGCGTCTTCTCGCCGGAGACCTCCATGACTCGACGCGCGTAGTCGGCCAAGCCGGGGTCGGAGAGCGTCTCCACGAAAACCTCGCCGTCGATAAGTGCCCGCCGGTCCTCGGGGGTCTCATCGACTGAGAGGGCGGTGCCGATCGGTTCCGAGCGCGCCACGCCCTCAGGGCCGTACCTCGAACGCGCGATAAGCATGTCGCGCTCCGCTGCGTACTCGTAGAGATACGCGACCGGCGCACGTACCGACTCCGCCGCGAGCCGGGCCACGTTCTCGAGGAGCTCGTCCATGGCGAGCTTGGAGGCCACCTGGCGGCCGGCCTCCACCAGAGCGTCGAGCCAGCGGTTGCGCTCCTCCTGCTCGCGGTGCAGGAGGGCGTTGTCGAGGGCCACCGCCGCCTGCTCGCCGATGGCCGCGGCGAGGCGCACCTCGTCCGTGGTGAAGGTGCGCTCCCGCTCCGTTTCGACGAGGGTCATGACGCCCAGGAGCCCGCGCTCCGACACGAGGGGCACGGTGAGCCAGGTCTTCTCGTCCCACTTGTCCATCCCCTGGCAGTCCTCGGGGGAGAGCCAGGGGTCGGAGCGAGATTGCTGCATGACATTGCCCGAGCGCAGGCCCTCGAGCCCGCCGGTGTGCGTCGCGACGTCGAAGGAGGTTCCCGTCAGGCTCTGCGCCAGGCCCGCCACCGGCTCGCGCTCCCAGAGACAGCGGAACAGCGCCAGGTCGCCGTGCGGGGCGTACTCCCAGACGACGCACTCGGGGCTGCCGAGCGCCTCCCCGGCGCTGCGCGCCACTTCGAGGAGCACACGCTCGTAGTCGAGGCTCGAGACGATTGCGCGGCTGACGGCGAGCAGGGCGTCGAGCTCGTCGCTGCGGGCACGCAGAGCGTCCTCCGCAGCCCGCCGCGCCGTGATGTCGACGTGCGTCCCCGTCATGCGCTTCGGCAAGCCGTCCGCCGTCCACTCGGTCACCTTGCCCCGGTCGTGGACCCAGACCCAGCTACCGTCGCGGTGTCGCAGACGGCACTCGGTGTCGTAGAGGGAGCGCCCGCGGGTGAACACCTGCGCCAGTTGCGCCTCGGACTCCTTCAGGTCCTCCGGATGAGTTAGATCCGTCCACGTCTGGACGCTCAGCGGAGCGAGGTCTGCGAGCGTCCACCCGACGATCTCGGCCCACCGTTCATTGAACACCGTCGCGCCACTTTGCACGTGCCAGTCCCACGTCCCCACGTTCGTGCCCTCGATGACACTGTTCAGGCGCTCCTCGCTCTCGCGCAGGGCCTCTTCGGCGCGCACGCGCGCGAGGACGCCGCCGACCTGGGCGGCCAGCGTCTCGACCACGGTGCGCGCCTTCTGCGTGAGCTCGTCCTTGGTGTGCGATGCGAGGTTGAGCGCGGCGACCACGCGCCCTTCGAACCGGATCGGCACCACCGCCGCGGCGCGCAGACCTTCCTCTTGCCCCGGCCTGTCCGGCCTGACCACCGACTCCACTTCTTCATGTCGCCGATAGACCGCAGAGCCGGCCATGACCAGGGCAGCGTTTGGTGAGCCCGCCGCAAAGTGCGAGGCGCCGGCAACAAACGCCGGCGGCAAGCCGTGGTGCACGGCCAGATCGAGGTCGCCGCTGTCCGCGTCGACGAGGTAGACGCCGCCGCAGTCGACGCCATCGACGGTGAGGGCCGCCCGGAGCACCGCGTCGAGCGCCTGCGGCAGATCGCTGATGGAGCTCAGCGCCACCGAGAGATCGCGCTGCATGCGCAGCGCCTGCTCGGCGGCGCGGCGCTCCGTGATATCGCGGCTCACGCCGATGACCTGATGAGGGCGCCCGTCGGAGCTCGGCAGGAACCTGGCCGTGATTTCGGCAGGGACGACGCCTCCGTGCTTGTGGAGCAGCCCCACCTCCGCTACGACGACGGCGTCGGCGTCGCCCTTCAGGTAGGCACCCAACGCCTGGCCGAGCATCGCCTTCGCGAGCTGCGCCGACTCGGGAGCCAACCTCTCCTCCATCGGCACCCCGAGCACCTCGGCCTGGGTGTAGCCACTCAGGAGCTCGACCGATGGGCTGATGTAGGCATAGAAGCCCGTGTCGAGGTCCACCACCCAGAGCACGTCGGTGACGTTGTCCGCGAGCAGGCGGTAGCGCTCCTCCGAGGCGGCGAGCGCCTGCTCGGCAGCGACGCGCTCGCCGACATCGCGAAGCGTCCCGACGACGCCCGGGCGGCCGTCTTTGGACCGGTACGGTCGCAGCGAGAGCTCCACCCACACGTAGGCACCGTCCCTGGTCCGGAGGCGGAGCACCCCTGTGCCCGTCTCGCCGAGCTCGACCCGATCGCGCAGGGCAGCAACCGCTTCGCAGTCGTCGGGATGCCAGAAGTCGATCTTGCTCCTGCCCAGGAGGTCCTCCGGTCGCCATCCCGCAAGCGCGGTGAAGGCCGGCGAGATCCAGCGCAGCACGCCCCCGACGGTCAGAAAGACGACGTCGACGCTGTTCTCCAGAAGCAGGCGATACTCGGCCTGGCTCAGCTCCGGCATGTCGCCCTGAGGCGCGTGCGTCGCTGGTCCCGGGTCGTTCGTCATGGACACGATCCTTTCCCCACCAGCGTCCGGGGCGGCTTCCACGGGAGCCGGGTCTCCCGGACGGTGCTCGCGCCTACTATCGGTCCGCAGAGCGCAGCCTGCAAGCCATTGCGCTGCGAAACCGACCGACGCTCCGGCAGGAGCGTGGCGGCGCACGTGACCACGGGTCTCGGCCGATTCGAGCATGTCCCGTTCAGGTGCAGGCCAAAGCGGACGACCGCGGCGTGGGGTAGACTGCCGCCATGACCTTCGAGACCGCCTTCACCATGGACACCTCGAGCATCAAGTACGGGTCCGGCGTGACCCGTGAAGTTGGGCACGACATGCGCCGTTTGGGTGGGCGCCGCGTGATGGTCGTCACCGATCCCTACCTCGCCGGCAGCGAACCCGTCGCCGTGACCCTTGAGGCTTTGCGCGGCGCCGGCATCGAGGCCGTGCTGTTCGACCGGGCGCGGGTCGAGCCGACGGACGTCTCCCTGCAAGAGGCCATCCGCTTCGCCGTAGACGGGCGCTTCGACGGCTACGTGGCCGTCGGCGGCGGCTCGAGCATGGACACCGCCAAGGCCGCCGACCTGTACGCCTCCTGCCCCGCGGACTTCATGGCCTACGTCAACCCGCCGATCGGCGAAGGCCGACCCGTCCTGGGCACGCTGGCGCCGCTCATCGCCATCCCCACCACGGCGGGGACGGGCAGCGAGACCTCGGGCGTGATCGTCTTCGACCTGGAAGAGATGCGCGCCAAGACCGCCATCCGGCAGCGCGCCGCGCGCCCCTCCCTCGGCATCATCGACGCCCTGAACACGCGCACCATGCCGCCAATGGTGGCGGCCTGCAGCGGCCTCGACGTGTTTTGTCACGCGCTCGAGTCGCTGACGGCGCTGCCCTACGACCGCCGGCCGGCACCCGCCGACCCGGACCAGCGGCCGGCCTATCAGGGCGCGAACCCCATCAGCGACATCTGGGCGGCGCGCGCCGCGCAGATGGGGGCGGCCAACCTGACGCGGACGCTCGAGGACCCGGGCGACGAGGAGGCGCGCGCCGCCATGCTGCTGGCCGCGACGTGCGCCGGGATCGGCTTCGCCAACGCCGGCACGCACCTGGCGCACGCCATGTCGTATCCCGTCTCTGGGATGGTGCGGGACTACCTCCCCGAGGGGTATCCGACTCCCTACCCCCTCATCCCCCACGGCATGTCGGTGGCGCTCAACGCTCCGGCCGTGTTTCGCTTCACGGCGGCGGCCGACCCGCAGCGCCACCGCTATGCGGCTTCCCTGATCGGCCTGGACGCGGCCGGAGCCGACGACGACGTCGGCGAGCTCCTCGCGGACGGCCTCATCGCCCTGCTGAAGAAGACCGGCATGCCCAACGGCCTCGCGGCCGTCGGCTACGGCCCCTCGGACGTCGACGAGCTGGTGGCCGGCACCCTGCCGCAGCACACGGTGACCAAGCTGTCGCCGCGCCCGGCGAGCGCCGACGACCTTCACCGGCTCTTCCTGGAGTCGATGACGCTCTGGTAGACGCAGCGCCGGGCGCAGGCGGGGCGCGAGCCGAACAGCCGAGGGCAAGGCCAGCGGAGCCAGCGGAAGGACGGCCGGATGGATGGGTTGGACACCGTGACTCCCGCGCCTCTCGACGGCAGGCTGAAGATCACCTGAGGGTCAGCGAAGAGCGCCACCGCCTGCTCGCCGAGAACGCCAACGATGTGATCTGGACGATGTCGCTGGACGGGCGCATCACCTACATCAGTCCCGCGGTGGAGCGCATGCGAGGCTTCACGCCGGAGGAGGCGATGAACCAGCCGCTTGAGGAGATCCAACCGCCCGACTCGGCTGCCATCACCCTGGGCTACTTCACCGAGCTGACGGCAAGGCTCCAGGCCGGACTGCCGCCCCAGCAGTTTCGCGGTGAGTTCGAGTTGACCTTGTGCTTGTCGAGCTCGTGCAAAGAGTGCGACCGCACCTGCGGGTCCCGGATGTGCTGGCGCGCTGGGGTGGCGACGAGCTCATCGTGATGATGCCGCACAGCGCCCTGGCGGACGCGATGCAGCTCGCAGAGAGACTGCGTGTGCTCTCTGCCGCAGAGCCCTTAACGCAAGTAGGCACGGTGACGATCAGCATCGGGGTGGCGGAGCTCCAGGCCGACGAACCGCGGGATGACTGGCTGGAGAGGGCCGATCAGGCGCTCTACGAGGCCAAGTCAGGCGGCCGTAACGCCGTGCGGGCAGCGCCGGCGGACGACGCGGCGCCAGGCGCCTGACCCAGCCGAGGTGCGAACAGCCGCGGCGCCCCGTTGCCAAAGACTGAGGACCGGGCGGCTCTCGGAGCCGCCCGGTCCTCAGATGGCGCTGCGAAGCCGCTGCGGCTTACGCCATGACGCGCACGTTGGTCGCCTGCGGCTTGTTGTTCTTGCCGGTGCCCGTGTCGAACGAGACGGACTGACCCTCGTCGAGGGACTTGAAGCCGTCGCTCTGGATCTCCGAGAAGTGAACGAACAGGTCCTCGCCGCCCTCGTGCTCGATGAATCCGTAGCCCTTGTCGGCGCTGAACCACTTCACTTTGCCTTGTGCCATGCTGATCAACCCTCTCGCTGCCCGTTGGGGCAAAACAAAAGCGACGTGACTGCCGCGAAGAAATGCGGTGTGTCACGTCGCAGTCCTGCGGGCCCACTCGACCCGTCTATGAATACCTTAGCACATTCGCGGCGATGATGAACGATTAAGGGAAGCACTGGCAGGAGAGGGTGCCCACGGAGCGCACCTCCACCCGGTTGGCTCGCGTCAGCAAACCGACGCCGCGGCCACGCGGGCCGCGAACGCGCCCAGCGCTGGAGCCGCATGTCTCCCGGCAAGCGGCGTCCCGTGGCCGGTCGCCAGAACCCACGGGTCGAGCTCGGCCAGAGCGACGACCGACGCGGCCGCATCTCGCCAATTGCAGGTGAAGATGGTCGGTGGGCCCGAGAGCCGCGGCTTGCGGCGCACCAGGTCCCAGAGCCAGCCGGCCCCGCGACCGCCGAGACGGCTCGACCAGGCCATCGTCAGGACGGCATCGCCGGCGATCAGCGTTCTGTCGACGGGCCGGAAGAAGGCGACGTGACCCGGCGTGTGCCCAGGTGTCGGAACGCAGGCCCACTCCGGCAGGCCGGGCACGCCGGCTTGGGGCTCGAAGGGCCGCACGGCATCGCCGAGATCGCTGTCGCGGACCAGCGCCTCCATGGCCCGTCGCGGCAGCACCCGGGCGAGCCAGGCGACCAGCGGCTCGGGGTAGAGGGCCGTGCCGTCGATGAACGGCATCTCGCCCATCGGCGCCAGGATCGGCACGTTCCATGCGGCAGCCAGACCGACGGCGCTGCCGACGTGATCGAGATGACCATGCGTGATGAGGATCGATTCCGGCCGACCTGTCGCGCCGCACAGCCGTTCGGCAACCTCGGCGATGATCCGTCCGCAGCCGGGGAAGCCGGCATCGATCAGCACCCAGGACTCGCCCGAGTGCACGAAGTAGGCGTTGGCGCCGCGGAGCGGCAGCCAGTGCACGCCGCGGGCGACCTCGACAGTCCTTGCAGACTTTCTCGCAGACACTCCGCTCCTCCCTTGAGGCTCCCGTCGGGCCGCCGGCCGTAGCGGTGTGGCCGTCGATCCTTCTTCCTCACCTTTGCCTCGCCCGCCACGCCGGCGTCACCAAGCTGATCGACGCGGGATTGCGAGCAGCAGGGGCGGTTCAGACAGTGGCACCTCGCTGCCGTCGCCGTCCGCACGTGAAGTACGCGATTGGCCCAACGATGTTGACGAAAGCCAGCGCCGTCCACATCCGCTTCGAGCCTTTGATCTCATCTGCTGGCCGACGCCTGATATCGATGAGCGTTGCCACCAGGAGAGCGACTTCAACAACTGCGGTGACAACGATGAGCCTGCGGCCAAGCCTGCTACGCTCGCTCCATTTCTTGGTGGTCATGTCACCCTCCGCGTCGATGGCAGAATCCCTGATGGTCCGCACTCTACATCGGCTGGCCGGCCTCGTCCGGCCATCACGAGGGCGCCGAAGACGATTGAGACGCAGCAGAGCGAAGCGCCTGCACCAGGGCGCGCCACATGCCAGGCAGGCCGGTCGAGGCGTTGACCTCGTCGGCGCAAGATCACGCCCCCGTCTCGGACTGTGGCCTGATTGCCAGAGTGAAGAGCACAGGGAACAGCTGATGGATGCCATCGGCCCGCTTGATGGTCCGTATCCTTTCGAAGGCAGCCGCCTTCAGTCTCTCAAGTCCCTCAGAGTCCGTGGCCTGTTCCACTGCTTCCAACCTCTCTCGCACCCCATGTGACCACAGCGAAGCCCACCACACGTCATCGCTGGGGTAGATGAAGTCCGCCGCTTCAGAGACCACGTGAACGTCGGTGAAACCGGCCGCCTTCATCGCTCCTTCCAGCCCTTCCGGCTTGTCCAGCTCCGGTGACGGCAGTGCTCGAGATTCGGGTGTCTGCTCCATCTCGGCCTCGGGAGGGAGATGTGCTTTGACAAGCTCGTGAAACCATTGCCACTGCTCGTCAAAGGATCTGTCCCAGGTCGTCAGGGCGATTCGGCCGCCCGGCCTCAGGACGCGGCGCATCTCAGCAAGCGCCCGTTCAAGTCGCGGAAAGAAGAAGATCGCGAAGCCGCAGAGGACGCAATCGAACGACTCATCAGGAAGCAGCAGGTACTCGGCGTCCATCTGGCACACTCGGACGTTGCCCCGGCCCAGACGACCGATCTCCTCAGCGGTCTCCCGCACCATCGCTTCCGACAGATCGGTGCCCGTGACGTGTCCGCGCGCGCCGACAGCTTTCGCGGCGGGAACAAGAACCGCCCCCCTGCCGGTCGCCACATCAAGAACGTCGGCCCCGCTCGGAATCCGCGCAAGCTCGACGAGGCGGTGACCGAAGTACGAAAAGAATCGGGGGCCGACGCGGTCATAGGTGAAAGCGGCCCGGCCAAAGACACCGGCTACTTCTAGCTTCAGCCGTGCTTCATCGGGAGTCTCACAACTGCCCATGATCTGATTCCTGGGTCGGTCTCACCGGTGGCGGCACGTCTGACCGCGGTAGCCGCAATGGTGCGACGGGCCCAAGCGCGTGTCATGTCGCAGGCGAATGAACGGTGGTTCGACGCACGTCACCCTGAACCCCAAACGTTCGTAGAGATCGCGGGCGCGTGGGTTCGCGGGGACAACCGACAGGACGATCGGGAGTCCACAACTGGCACCCTGGTCGATCACCATCTCGATCACCGCCGTGCCGATTCCCCTGCCCTGTTGCCGGGGCGTCACCTGCACTTCGTGGATGTAGAGTGAGTCGGGTCTCTGCTCGAGCCAAAGACTCCCAACTGAGCGAGATTCGGCCTCGATGATCGAGACGGTGTACGCATCGAAACGCTTCTCAAAGTCGGCACGCTGCCAAGCGTCGTCCCAGCCCCATGTCTGCTCAATCACGTCTCGCATGGTAGAGCAGTGCAGCGCGTAGAGAAACGCCCGGTCTCGCTCCGAGGCTGGTCGCAGATTGAGATCCACCTTGCTGCTTCGCCTGGCCTTCCAACATGGAGCATGCAGACGGCGTGTCTGCACGGTCGCAGCCGCCTCTTGTGCCTGTGACGATAGCACCCTGCCCGGACGAGTGGCAGAGACGGTCTGTGAGAGCTGCCGTCGAGCGGTCGACCAGGGGTCGGCGAAGAGCCCGTCGGGTCCCGTTCGTGCCAACCAGCGCGCGCCGTCGCTCCGCCACGAGAGGCGCGTCTCCGCCGGGGAGGCGAGCGTCGAAGGCCACGACCTGCGGTCGCGGCTTGGCCGCGATGCGCCTCGCTCGCAGGACGGCTTCGTCGCGACCACACGTGGCTGGCAACTGCTGTTCCACCGTTCCGCGGGCGGCATGATGCGGCGAAGCGAGCAGATGCCAGACCCGGCATCCGGAAGAGGGAGGACTCATGAGCGGCGCAGCGGCGCGGCGCCGAGCGATCGCACTCGTCAGCACAGCCGCCGCGCGATCGCGCTCCTCTGCGCGAGCGCGGCGGCACTGGCCCAGACCTGGCCCGGAGCGGCTCGCGAGGCCACCGCGACCGCCGAGTCGGTCCTCACGCTGCGCACCGCCGGCGACCACAACGCCCTGTGGCTCCTGCCGCCCGCCGGCGCCCCGACCGGCCCCGGCGACTCCCTGGGCTGCGTGTACGTCGCGGACGTCGCCGGGGGGTCGCTCGAGAGAACCTCGTTCGACCTCATCTCGCGGGCCTCGGCCGCGTGGGTGATGGAC
>Ga0114951_10003711_pt1 | contig 15560 bp, 19 predicted proteins | sample AM7aDNAmetaG_FD_88677 | JGI IMG/M metagenome (GOLD analysis project Ga0114951, IMG submission 88677) | Freshwater microbial communities from Finland to study Microbial Dark Matter (Phase II) - AM7a DNA metaG | ecosystem: Environmental > Aquatic > Freshwater > Lake | place: Finland: Lake Alinen...
CGTATCAATAACTTCTTGCGGCGTAGAAGATGTTTACGATGTTGTCTGCGGAGACCCCCACCATAATTTTGTAGCCAACGGAATAGTAGTTCATAATTGCGGGAAAGCCTACATAGCCGCCGCCATAGTCGCGCATCTCAGATATTATGGCCTTGCCGACAAAGTGCTTCTCATCTCATCAAACATTGGCGCCGCTAATATGGTGCACGAGATGAAAAAATTCATCATAGATCTTAACCCCGATGAAATAACCTGTCTTACCAAAATCAGCCGCGTCAAGAAAAAAGATCGTGAGATCTTCAAGCCAGAAACGCGTATGATCATTACCAATTATAGCACGTTACGCCATCTTTCAGATCATTACCACGCTAAGGAAGGGGGGAAGTCCAAAGCGTATCGCAAAGCCCCCATTCCTATTGAAGAATGGCTCGGCGGCAAACCAGGTATTCTATTGCTTGACGAAAGTCACGCATTAGGCAATCCAGCATCACAGCAAACTAAACGTATTCAGATGCACGTGCCTTTTTTCGAGTATCGCTATGAGTTCACGGGTACTCCTGCGGATAAGCCAGAAAAATTATATTCTCAACTTAAAGTCTTAGACGAGGCCCTCGTGCACAATCTTTCATATCAAGATTGGTGCGTGGAGTATAACAATGTAGGAAACACTTGGTCATCATATGCCATCAACCCGCAAGGGTGGAAGCACGATAAATTACAAGCGCTTAATGCTCGCGTAACAAAAGATTACGCCATATTTCGAAAAAGCATAGATTGCATTGATCTACCCCCTAATATCATTAAAAAACTATATACGCGCCTTGATACCAAGCATCGTTCAATTTACCAAGCCTTCGTAACGACAACATTGAATCACATCAGGGAAACGACTGGCAAACTAGGAACTCGCGACATTATGAACGCATTTCCCTATATGCAGATGGCGCTGGATAATCCCTCGTTGCTTCTTTCTCATTCTCACGTTTTGGGAAACGAGTTGCAAGAAACGATTGAAAGTTTTAATTTTGAAAAAGACAGCACGAAAGTAGAGATGCTTACTGATATTCTTGAAGAGCGAATCGGAGAGCAAGGAGAGCGAGGAATAATTTGGGTATTTCATCCTGACACGGCTCACAAGTTGATGAAGATATATGAAAAATACAATCCATTATATATTGTTGGAGAGATTGCCGATGCAGACCGAATGCCTATTATTGAGAAGTTCAAAACTCAAACAGAGCATAAAATTCTCATCGCGGGCATCCCAGTACTAAATACATCTATAACCGTAACGGAGGCAACGTTCCAAGTATACTTTGAACGTGTTTATAATTTTGCGCAATATTGGCAATCGATGGCCCGAATACATCGTATTGGCCAGACCAAGACCACAGTAACCTATGTGTTGATTTTTGATGAAAGCATTGATATTTCTTTGGACATCAATCTCGAAACAAAAGACGCCTTAAATTCTAAGATTCTTTCAAAAGAATTTTTAAGTTTACAAGAATGGAAAAAAGTCTTTAATGCGAAAGATAGCGGCGATTTTAGTCTGGATTTTTAGCGAATACGACCTCGCAAGAGATACAGGAAATGATTCTTTTGAATGGTAAGGAGATTAAAAGTGAAAAAGCAGGTGTTAACTATGTCAAGATTGAAGTATCATTTGCATCCGCGGATCTCCGACATCAAAAAACTAAAAAATCCCTCGTCAACTCTTCTTCGCATGCTTCTATTCAAAAAACTTTTACCTATTGAAATTGGTTTTATGTCCTTCATTATTTTTCTTGCCGCTTACTTGCTTGTCCCTAGTATTACAGCAGCCTCCTCTCCTACCACCCCCGCAGTTGTAATGCTCCCTATGCCATCAGCGGTCATTTCACAATCTTATGAAGAAAACCTCAACCCTTATAAAACAGATGAAGAAGGGTACCAGAGTGAGATTGCATATTCACAAGCCTTAAGAATAGACGCGGAGCGACGCTTCTATACTGGCCTCGCAAGAGGGAGTCATCGAATTGTCGATGCCGTATATGAGTATGCCAAAGATCTTAATAAAGATTTGGTGTTTGCTTTGATTTTACAAGAATCCTCTTTCAAATCGGATGCGATCAATGAGAATATTGATCGTAAAACAGGGGAAGTGAAATCGGTAGATCGAGGACTTTTTCAACTCAATTCTAACTCATACCCCGATCTTTCAGAGGATGAAGTTTTTCAAATTGAAACTAATGTCAAGTATGGTATTGCTCACATCCGAGGAGAATTGAAATACTGGAACGGCAATGTTAAAAAAGCATTGTGGACCTATAATGCGGGACAAAATGGTATCTCTGATCAAGTGCCTAAAAAAACCCTCGCATACGCAAAAGAAATTATTGAGACAACTCAGAGCATAAAGATAAGTCGAGAGCGGTATATTAAAGAAAGCTTGACAAAGTATTTGGTAGTGAGCGTAATAACAAGGGGAGACAAGTAGTGATTCGAAATGCCGGTTATGTAATGAGCCTCATTATTGACCCCGCAGGAAGGGCAAAGAAAGCCCAAGTGGGAGTTGATCTGACCCTCGGCAAGGTCTCACGAATCGGAGGGAACCCTTCTCTCATGTATGGTGCGAATTTTAATAATTGTGGGGTTATTCTTAATGATTCCTCGACAATTGAAAAGCCTCATCTTCAAGCGCATCCCACAGAATACACCGAGGTTCTTCCTAATGAAATTCCCGATGGCAGTGGATCTCGGTTACTATGGGGCCTAGACCACGGAGTATACTCGGTTGAATTCGAACAAGGATTACTCCCACTGCCGGCCAATTGCACAGCAATGATTATTAATCGCTCCACGATAGGTCGCTCCGGGTCGCTGATAAGATCGAGTGTGTATGATCCTGGATTCGCCACTCCACTTATGGGAGCCATAATGTATGTGTTCACCCCTATAATGATTGAAAAATATGCGCGCGTAGCACAAATTCTTATTTTTGAAAACGAAGCAGTGGAAGTTTTATACAACGGGGCTTATCAAGGCCCGAAGGATTTTCGATGAAAGTAATACAGGTATCTCTCAGGCACGGGACTATCGAGAATGAAAATGTCACCACTCTGGTAACGTATGTAGAATGTAAGAAGCAACTTAAAGTAGGCGCTAGAATCACTCTCAAAGACCACCCGAATTCTACTTGGTGGTGGCACGTAGAAAAGATTTACGCTAACTCAACAGCAGATTCCACTCAACTCCATTCGGATTGGAAAGTTGGTGGCCTAGTATAAACAGGAGGTTCTAGTATGGCGAATCGAGACAAGCAACCCAAGGAAGACAAGAAAGCTCCGAAACACACTACGAAAGAAAAGAAATTGCTCAAAAAAGAAAAGAAACAGGCAAAAAAGGACGCTGAACAGTCGGAATCATAAGTATATTTTATTAGGGAGCCTCAAATGAAAATAGCTCACGAATCGCCTCTCGCTCTTTTGGAGGAGAGCAAACTATTTAATGATTATGATTACGCAGTCGCGCCTCTTCTTAACGGGGATACTTCTTATTATGAGTTTTTCGTCGAGTCTTTGAAGAAAGGTAGAGAAGTCATTATAGATAATGGCATAGAGGATCCCCTAGAACTGGCAGACTATGTTACGGCGATTCGTAAGCTTATTAAAGACTCCAAGTTGACAGATGATAAAAAATTGACATACGTCTTTCCTTTCATTCCGGATGGCTGCGATGAAACCACCAAAGGTATAAAAGAATTTCTCAAACGATTCAAAAAGATTCCTTGCCGATCGATGGCTATTATCCAGGGAACTTCTTTCCTAGATCTTTTTAAAAGTTTTCATGATATTTATCCGTTTGCAGATAAGATCGGCATCCCTATTAATAGCAAAGCATACGAAGATTTTTTTGAAACAATGCAGCCGCAAATCTCTCTTCTTGAAAAACAAACACACGGCAGGCAGCTTCTCATAGAACAAATGTATCATGCGGGGTGGCTCGTTAAAGATAAGCCCTTACACTTGATTGATATTGGTTTGCCAAATGAATATGGATATTATATTCATAAGCACGCAGAACTTAGTGAATTTATTGAAACGGCGAACACCATAGATCCTATCGTTCAAGGCGTAAACGGGGTTGAATATAATAATCCTGTAATTTTAAAAGAAAAACAACTTGAATCAAGAATTGACACCCTTAGCCGCATTGCAAGTGAAACCCCGGTGCAATTGGCGGTGCAAAATATACGAGTGTTCAGAGTCATTAATAATCTTCCTCCCAGATCCCTAAGAACTGGCGCGGTTCTTCCTGCAACTAATGCTTTGAGCAGTATCCTAATTCCTGCAAATGCCCCTTCAAGAAGGTAGATATAATGATTAAAGTCTCTCACGAAATGCCTTTATGTCTTTTGAAAAATGGTACTGAAAAAAAGGTAAATGCATATTTTTATGCCTTGGTACACCTATTCGAAGATCACCAGGATTACTACCAGTATACGGTAGATCAAATCAAGGAAGGTCGAGAAGTAATACTTGATAATAGCGCATATGAGCTTCACGGTAAACCTTTCGACACCGAAGGTTTTGTCAAATGGATTCGGAAGATTGGAGAAGATACTAACCGGGCATCAGAGCGCAGATTAGTTTTCGTTATCCCGGATGAGTTTGATGAGATGGAAGCAACGTATCAGCGCGCGGAATCTTTTCTTGAAGATTACCCGGATTTGCCAGGAAAGGCAATGGTAGTCTGTCAAGGAAAGACTATCTATGAGTTGATGCTCATCTTTAAAAAATATAGTCATCTTCAAGGTGTTCGTAAAATTGGAATCAATTTTATGAGTTTAGCTTATACTGATTTTGTCGAAAAATCTCGAGGGCCGGATATAGAACAATGGCTCGCGAGATCTATGGGTAGAAAATTCTTTATTGAATTCTTATATCATTCTGGATTGTTACACGGAAGAGTTATTCATCTTCTTGGTTCTTCTCTTCCTGATGAGTTTCGTTACTATACTATTGAGCACCCAAAATTAGGGGATTTTATTGACTCCCTTGATACAAGCGCACCAATAATCCACGGGATGTTTTCCAATTCTTTATATGACTCAGAATCTAAGCTATTCCAAAAAAAGTCTTCAGAAAAATTAGCAGAGCATTTATTGGACCCTGTTTCTGTCGACCAGCTAGTTAGAATTTTACATAATACGGAAGTTTTTCGCATTCATAATGGGTTGTAAAAGGATATTATAAATATGGATCTAAAGATTGCAACGAGCGGTCCGTGCGGCTCAGGTAAGACAACTATGATGAAAGCGCTTGAGGATTCCGAGTATGTCAGGAGCCTTGAACCGATAGAATTTCTCCCCGAGATCGTCAGAACATTGAAAGCACAATTTAAAGATTTTCATATCAATGAGCTCGGCACGCTTGACACGGAAATGATGGTGATGTCAACGCATCTTCAAAATCTCATAGCGAGAAAAAGGTTCATAAGTGATAGGTGTTTGGTAGATAATTATGTCTACGCAACCCTCAATAAGAATCCACCGCCATGGTGGTATCAGGCTTGGAATTGGAATTTACTCGAAGAGATGGTCGGTCGCTACAGCCTCATCTTCTATATCCCTAACGAGTTCGATCCACCAGAGGATGGTGTAAGAAATCTTGAACCAGAGTACTGGAAGGCCTCACAGGCAGGTTTCGATGCTGCCTATTGGTACTTGAAGAAAATCTGGCCCAATACAATCATAACGATCTCAGGGACCATCCCGGAGCGCATAAAGAAAATGGAAGATGCGATTAGAAATTATGTGAATGGGTATATTAAAATAGATTCAGACCCGCCAAAAAACTAAATGGAGGTTTAAATGGCAGACACTTCCAGCGGAAGCCCAAGGGCTTTCAAGTATCTCGATTGGTGTATCACCGCCTTCGTTACTTTTCTTTTGATTAGTAACGTCATAGCCGGTCGATTAGTACAGCTCGGGCCCTTTGTGGCAACGAGTGCGATGTTTCTTTTCCCATTCACCTATATCCTCAGCGATATATTTACAGAGGTGTATGGGTATTCTACCAGCCGGCGTGTTGTTTGGTTTGGCGCTCTCGCAAATGCGATTATGCTTTTGATGTTCCTATTTGCGGGAAGTCTTCCTGTGCCAGTCTTCTTCAAGGATGGCGCCGCGGCCTATAGCGTAGTGATGGGCTTGGTTCCTCGCGTCGTTTTGTTTAGTATTCTTGCGTATATCGTAGGATCCTTTGCGAACGATATTGTCATGTCTAAGATAAAGATGGCGATGGTCAAGTGGGACCCAACTCATAAGCATCTCTGGATCCGCACCATTGGATCCACCGTTGTTGGGCAGTTCTTCGACAGCCTAATCTTTATTTTCGGTGTGTTCCTCTTTTCGATCCCGTTCGGCGCTGTTGTTACGATGTTCCTCGTACAGTGGATTGTCAAGGTGCTTGTTGAGGTAATAATGACGCCCGCAACCTATGTGGTGGTTGGCGCTCTCAAGAAAGCAGAAAGCGTGGATGCCATTTCAACGGAAGATTCCAGTCATACTCCTTTCTCGCTTACTTTGGAGAATGCGGAAAAGAATCTTCTTGCTGAGGTTAAGGTCGTAGAGAAAGTCATCAAAAAGGCCGTAACTAAGAAGTAACCCTCCTTCATCCTGAGATTCCTTAAAGCCGGTTTATCGCCGGCTTTTTTGTTTGCCTTACTAATTATACATGAGTTACCTAGAATTATACGAAACGAAGCGTCTATTAGACGATGTTCTTGGTATGATGGAGCAAAGGACTCGCCTATACGAAGCGGCGAACCTTGGATTTTATCAAGAGAAAAACCCTTGGCTTACCAAACAAGAATTCGACAAGGTCTGCGCGATAGACCCCACAGCAAATAAGGCCTATTCTAAATGGCTGATGGATCGTTATGTTTCTCTTGTCAATGACAAAAATTCCAACATAGATCCAAAAGAGAGAAAGCGATTATTCTTTGAGGATGCTGAGGCCAGAGAGCTACCAGCTGCGATTAAGCTATTTGATAAAATAAAAGTCAGCCGCAAGGGGCTAATTAATACCGTGAATCATGATATCGCTAACACGCGTTTTGGCATGGAGCCTCACACGGATGACGAGGGCAATTATCACCCGCCGTCTATAGATCGTGAGAGAGGGGAAAAATCAATTGCTAGAAATGAAGCAAAGGCTACTTTGATCCAATCCGTTAAAGATGAAGACATTGACATCATGAAAAAATCTATTATTGATTTGTTAGATATGATGGACCCTTTTATAGCGGCTTTCAAAGAAGATAAAGATGTTTTTCAAACAAAAAAAGAATTGGTTGTGCAAGGTTTGCGTATTTTGTTTGAAGACGATCATTGGTTGGTGACAATCCCAGAAACCTTTGAAGCGTCCCAAAAAATCGGCGGAGGTACTACATACTGGTGTACTGCTGCGAACCGGGATCATTATGATTATTATACAGAAAAAATAGGAGGCCCACTTATCTCCATCGTGGATAAAACAAAGAATCATATCCTACCTAGTCGAAGTGCCCCTGGATATCCTTCGGATAAATATCAACTTCATCTTTCTTCTGATCAATTTAAAGGCGCGAGTGATCAAGAGGTTGGTGCTGCGAATCGTACGAAAATTATAGGTGCCTTTCCCCCAGAAGTGCAACAAATCCTCTCGAAATTAGGATTTAATAGATACACCTATGAGTTACAATCGCTATTCCAGTATGGAACCAGTGACAAGGCCCCTCCAAAGCAGCAAATGAGTAAAAAGATACGGGACCTGATTGCGCATGATGCTAATCCCCATACTCAAAGCGAAGCAGTTCTTAAATGGGCCGTCAAGAATGGTGATCTTGAACTTGCCGATATGATGCTTAATGACAAAGATACCAGTCGATCCGTCATCGCCGATCTCGTCACTGACGCAGCAAGTTCTGGCAATTTTGAAATGGTGGAGAAAATTGTTGGGATAGTAGGCCCTGAGGCTATTAATGCTAACGGAGGTCGTGCCTTCATTGCTGCGTGTAAATTCCCTATTGAACAAGACGATAACACTATTAATGAGAAAGTCAAAAAGGCTGTTAGAACTAATGCGGATCTCCCTAAAGATCGACGCGAGCCTGTGGGGGCTCTTGTTGAAAGGCTCCTTGGGCCTGGGGGAATGACTCAGTATAATGAGTTATCCCAAAAAATCGAAGCGTATTACGTGGGCGCTGAGGCTATTATACATTATTTCGTAGAGCACGGCGCGGACCCAAATTCTCAGAATGGTGAGGCGTTGGGGAATTTGTGTCGATGGAGTAGCGAGGTGGTTTTGAGATTGGTTGCTTATTTACTTGATCACGGCGCCGAGGTCAATATCAACTCCTCATTGCCCTACTGGACCGCATTCAATAATTGCCGCCCAAGAGTATTACAATTGCTTGTTAGCCGTGGTGGCGCTGCTACTGCGGCTCCTAAGAACAAGTAATTCAAAAAAGACCCGCAAATTCTGCGGGTCTTTCTTATATTAGAAACATGCTACAAGTATTAGATTATTTTCGACGGCTCTACAAACAAGAAAATGATACTTCATTTGAAATGTACCCTAAGGACATAACAACCGTTATGGTCCCCACATGGGGTTATGTTTGTTGGCTCGAACAACGCCTCGATAAGTATGAGAAAGAGCCACTACCAGAAGGAAAGGTAACTACCACGACCTACGGAGATTACTCTCAGTTAGAGTTTAATCTCTGGGGGAATTGGTAGACTTAGTACGGCCTTCCTTCAAAATCTTTTGTCGGAGCTATCCCAAAAAACCCCCCGTCGCCAGAACCACCGATTTGATCTTGAATAGCGATTCTACAAGCCACTACAAGGTCATCATAGTCCTCGTCGTCATAGCCTGTGGTGCCTTCCTCTATCATTGCTATGGCCATATCGTCGGCGCCACCTATGTTGGTTCCGCGTGCATCCAACCACTCCTCAGCATCCGCTAACATGTCGGGATCAACTGATCCTCTCATTTTATCTGCGTAAGCACTCCTGGCGGCATTGTTATGTTTGTAGACTTTTTTATTATGAGCGTTGATGAAAGGCCTTTTGATAGCGCGACCCACTTCGGATCCGATTTCAGCCACATCGCCCAGTCGATCATCCATCCAATCGCCTACATCACTCAGGCTTTCATTCATAATTAACTTGGCTTCGTTGATGCTGATGGTCTTGTCCAAAAGAGCCTCTAAAATGTCTCGCTCGGTTAATTTCATAGTAATTCTGCCTTTATTAATTAGTGCCCTTTTTTTGGGGAGTCAATGTATATTATTCAAGACGACCGTAAGGATGGTAAAAGTGAGCGCATATACTGATGTGATTTCTAAGACTGAAAATATCGATAAAGTCAACAAAGTAGTAGTTAGCCTATCCGGCGGACTTGACTCCACTACTCTTCTGTATTTAATGGTGAGGCGCTATGGAAAAGATAATGTTCAGGCCGTTAGTTTTCAATACCAACAGAGACACGACATCGAATTGGTCCAGGCTTGCAAATCTACAAAGAAGCTTGGAGTCACGCACCGCGTCATCGACATTTCATTTCTCGGGGAAATCGCTAAAGGAGTTTCGTCGATGGTCAAGGGCGAGGTGGCTACGCCGACAATGGAAGATGTACTTGGGGAGCCACAGCCGTCGACTTACATGCCCAATCGAAATATGATTCTCGCTAGTCTTACAGCTGCATTCGCCGAATCGGTGGGCGCAGATGGGCTTGCCTTAGGTATTCAAAAAATCGATTCATATTCCTACTGGGACACTACCCCTGAATTCTATCAGGCTATCGAAGGGGTTCTCAAACTTAATCGCAAACACCCTATAAAATTCATTGCTCCATTTCTTACACTATCTAAGATAGAAGAAATCAAGCTCGGGCAAGAACTTGGAATTAATTACGGTGAAACTTGGTCCTGTTACAATCCTGATGTCATCGAGATCGGTGAGAGGTATGAAGATGAACCCGCAGGAGGGAAAAATAGATTCAAAATACATAGGTATCTTCCATGCGGGAAGTGCCCGAGTTGTTTTGAGAGAGCGCAATCGTTCAAAAAAGCGGGTTCAACAGATCCTATACTTGAAGGCGTAGTGGTATAATGAAATCGGAGGCACTAAAATCTGCGGAATAGTTGGTTCACGAGATCCGGAGAAAATATATCCTTTGCTTGATGAAGTCTCTAAGCGCGGCACCCGAGCTTACTCCGTTTCTCTCATTGATTTAGATGCTTTGAAGTTAGGCATGCGTGCGGAGATTTCTGAACCGTATAAATTCAATCTCGTCAAAAAAGATATCAAAATGATTCTCGATAAGGGCGGAAGCAAGGTAAAAAACCCTTATTGGATAGTCCATCTTCAATCACCGACAGCGAGCAATTTTTCTTTTCATCCAGCTCGGGCCGAGGTTGATAAATATGCCCTATGGCATAACGGAATGATGGAGTCGGCGGAACTTGAAAAATTTAAAGATGATAACGGAGGTAAGCCGTGGGATACGGGCATACTACTTCAACTGCTAATGACTGGGAACCTGGAAGCACAACCCTCCTCGCCTGTTACGGATACACTTCTTACGGGTACATCGCAGGAGAAGCGGATTCTAATTCAACAGGGGCTACATCATATTCTGTCACAAACAACACACCTCCAGAAGTTCCAAGGGAGCTTTGCCTGTCTATATCTCATCCAAGGTCGAGGCCTATACGCATTCCGAAACCTCATCGCTCCTATGTTCCTCGACCAGTTGGGCACCGTCTGTTCTATCGCGTTTGATGGCACACAAAAAATGAAATCGAATACAATCTACAATGTTCCTTCGATGACTCCCATAGGTACTTTTAATAATTCTTACGATCCTTACGGAATGGCAGAGTAATACTGGGTATATTGATTAGGAGGAAAAACAATGAAATTCTATATGACGATATTTTGGTCCCTTGTGATCGTAGCCGCAGTAACCCTACTCAATCAATATTTCTGGGGGTTTGAGACTGGCAGATCCGTATGCGCATTATCCCTTATCGTATTGATCGCCGCCGTTCGTGTTCGTAAGGATTCAATCGCAAGATTTAATTTGTGGACATGATTCCTCCATCTTCTCGGATAATGGATCCTGAGGAGGTCAATGATTTTGAAGAACGACTTCAAGAAGCATTCACCCCAAATGATCTACATATCATTATTGATATAGATGGTCGAGCCGAAGTATGGTCGGGGGATACAGCATTAGGAGTCAAGTGGGCTTCTGTTGACCCCGCCCAATTGGTCGGGCTTCCTGATTCGATCAACCCTCGTAAATTGACAGATATCTTATATGATATGGTCCATCAAGAAGTTGATAAAATTCTAAACCCACAAAAAGAGGTAGAAGATGGAAACTGATAAATCCGAACTATCCCGAAAAGATTTTGAAGAGCTTGTGAGATTGAATGTCTTGGTCCCTTCAATTATTAAAACCTTTGACGATGCTCAAAAACTCGCCGAAGATTATCTTAATCCTTATATAGAGAGAGATTATATTGAGGGCTTCGATACCGACTTCAATGATGATAGGGAATTTGAGCTCGTAATTCATTTCAAGGATATGAGTGATCTTAATTTTTCTATTAGAGGTACTGCGTGAGGCACATAGTCGTAGCAGAGAATTGCGTATTCAATAAAGATACGCTGCCTGATGTTCAGAACACCAATAAGGACTTTCACCCCATTCAGATCAAAAAGGTAGGGGTTAGAAATGTCGAGGTGCCTATTCTCGTTTGGCAGCACGATGAGAACAAACCCATCCAAACTCACGCGACCTTTAGTGCCTATGTTGAGCTGACTGAGGAATCAAAAGGCATCAACATGAGTCGTTGCGGCCGTGTTATTATGGCAGAAGCAATGAAGCACAAAGATGTTGGAAGCAACACTTCAACTCTTCAGTTGATGCAAGACATAGCAAAAAATCTCCAAAGCGAGCACCAGTCCCAAACGGCGTATGTCAAAGCCCGCTTCTCCTATCCTTCGTGGACTAAGGTATATGCGTCTAAACTTGATACCGTTGAGTATATCGACATCGTATGGGAAACCATAGCTGGAGGAGAGGAGATCACCCATCTCCTCACTGTTGAGAATGTGGGCATCTCATTGTGTCCGTGCTCGAAAGAAATGTCGCTTCTCAAGAATAATCTCAACGAGAACGAGAAGGCTGTTTGGTCTAATTGGGAACTCATGGCTAAGGAATGGCCCACTCAGGAACATCTCATGGAGAAGCTTAACATGGCTGGCTTTGGAGCACATAATCAGCGCTCTCATGTAGTGGTCACTGTTCAGCTCATTCCTAATCAGCAGTTGTGGTTTGAGGATCTTATTGCCATCACTGATAAAAGTTTCAGCGCGCCTATCCGAGCAATCCTTAAACGAGAGGATGAGAAGGTGGAAGGTGAGCTCGCGTATCTTGGCGGATACTATGACGATAATGGGTTCACTCCTGTTGAAGGGACGGGCCCGAAGTTTGTAGAAGACATTTCACGCGACGCGGCACAACAGCTCAATACTCTACTTGATAAGAAGATAGCTGATTATGTCGTCGTGGTGGCAAATCAAGAAAGTATCCACAGCAGAAATATTGAGGCGATCGCCGTTTTGACTGCGGGAAGGAATTTACAATAATGGAAAAAATTAAATGGTATGAAACTCGCTATCGCTCCCTTCTAAAGGCGATGACTTGGAGAATAACCGGCACCATTGGCACCACAATAATCTTCTATGCCTTGTCAGGTAAGTGGTCTACGGCTCTCTGGGCTGGAGCGATTGAGTTTGTTACGAAAATTGGGTTATATTGGATACACGAGCGAATATGGGATAAAGTCCCTACCGGTAAGAAGGAGAAAATATGATACAAGCAGCGAAAGCACCAGATGGGACTTTTTCCTATGTGGTCAAAATGGCAGATGGAGAAGTCGTCCTTGGTGGAGATGGCTGTGAAAGTCTTGAAGAGATCCAAAAGTTCTTTGCGGATATTACAGCAATAGCAACGGATACTCCTTGTGATCCTTCTATGGTTCATATTGAGATAGTGGGAAATATTGATCTTCCCGAAAGTCCTGAGCCACCTAAGGTAATGGCTTCGCCTGAAACCGTATATCCTCTCGGAGGAACGGATATGATGCCTAAGAAGATGACAGCGCCGCGGCCATCAAAAAAATCCTCAGGAAGGAAGGCGAAATGAATCTCGAAGTATCCGAAATGTTTCAGTCTCTTCAAGGCGAAGGGCACTCTATGGGATCTCGAGCTTTATTCATCAGATTGAGTAAATGTAATCTCATGTCAATAGGCGTTCAGCCAGGGCGTAGTCAGCCTTGGGTAACTATTTCTCAGGGAAAAGGGAATCCCGGTCGCGGAAGTAAGAAAAGACTTCAAGAGTTGAAACCTGACGATGTAATCTGGGCAGTCGATGAAAATAATAATCTTGTAGAAACTCAAGTGAAAGCAGTTTTTGAATACGAGATTGAGGATAGAATAGAGCTCACTATCGATGGAGTAAATCATGTGATTTATTGTTCTTTCGAGCACCCTTGGCTTACTAATCGTGGGTGGAAAAAAGCAGAGGAGTTACAAGAAGGTGACGAACTTATGCATTTCTCCTCTCAAACCTTAAATGTAGAGAAAATGCGTAAGTATAATCCGCTGTACTCTGCTTTAACGGTTGCAAAAAAGGTTGCTAATACTAACTGGATTGAGCAGGGTAAATCTGTTGCAAAGTCTATTATGCAGCGAAAACAAGCAGGTACATACATCCCTACTATGACATGTCTCAGAGAGAAGGATCCCGAAAGGTATCAAAAAATATGTGAAGAGATTTCCTTTCGTATGAAAGATAATAATCCCATGCAAAATCCGGAGGTTGTCAAGAAATCTCAGGGTATGCATCAAAATATTAATGAGTACTACCCTTACATGAGTAAAACCGAAAAGGAGTTTGCTGAACTTGCGGTAGAAATGCACTTGCCAGTAGAGTATACTGGACGATTCTCTCTGCCAGTCCAACTCGGCAAAAAAACTTGCTACCCAGATTTTAGAATAATAGGCACTAATCGTCTTATCGAACTTTATTGGAGTAATGGGAGGTATTCTCATAGAGACGGGAAGTGGAAGAAAGAAAGACAAAAAGTATACGAGGCAAATGGTTATTCTTGTACCTTTGTAGACTTCGCTTCTCTAAATAAAAATGATGTGAAAGATCTCCTTCGTACAGATCTGCCAGCTCAAAATGGATTGAAGATTACAAAGATTCGTAAGTTCTATTATAGCCCCGCTCATCGTCGAGAAGGTATCGATTATGGAACTGAAAAAACTCGACGAACCAGTACTAAAATGAAAGCTTATGATGTGTCCTGCTATCCGTATCATACGTTTATTGTAGATAGTATAGTTACACATAACTGTGGTGGCTTTGAGGGCAATCTTGTTGGTAAGGATGGGTGTACGTGGCGATGCGACAGCCAGCTTCAGATGAAGACATTCACTGAGTACACTCCTGCAGATCTCGTCTCTGAGATTGAAAAGAAGTTCGGTGAAGAGTATTTCAATAAAATTCTCATAGGCGATGTTCGTATAGTTGTAACCGGTGGTGAGCCCGCTTTATACGCAGAGCCTCTCGCCCAATTTCTTGAAATTATGGATAAGCTTTCTGCCGTCTATCAATTACAGGTGCTCAAAGTTGATAAGAATCAACTCAGGCCCCCTACCTATGAAGTGGAAACTAATGGAACGATTTTTAGCGGGCCTCAGCAATTCTATGAGAGGTTTTCATTTGTCAATTGTTCTCCGAAACTTGAATCGTCGGGAATGCCCAAGGATAAACGAATTGTTCCCTTCGCCTTGGTGGAGATTGCTAAGCATCCTTATTCCAGTTTCAAGTTTGTCATTTCAAAGCCTGAGGATTGGAATGAAATTCGAAGAGACTTTATTGACACGGGATACATACAAGTTCATCCCACTCGTATCTTTCTGATGCCTGCGGGTAATACTCGCGAAGAGCTTATTGAGACTTCACAAGTGGTTTGGAAGATGGCGATGGAGACAGGGTGTCTTGCGACTACCCGCTTACAATCTTGGACTTGGGGCCCTAAGCCAGGTATCTAACAATAAGAAAGCCCCGATCACTCGGGGCTTTTCACTACGCTGTTGATTTTATGAACTTGAAGAATCGGCTAATCGCGCCTTTCAAGGTCGGCGCCGTGTTGTAGGCCCGGTGCGTATTTGTTATATAGGTAGTCTTGCCAGTTTTGGGGTCTACTGACTTCCATACGGCTGGCGTTGCTGTGTGATTGCCCTTCTTTCCAATATGGAAATGCCACACGCACTTTCTCTCCATGCATTCCGCGCGTTCTTCGGGAGTCAGCTTGACCTTATTCTTTTCGAGCTTTTTGAATTCACTTTTCTTTTCTCGAAGCAAACTTTCTCTCAGTGCGGTTCGGGTTTCTTCAATGGCCTCTTTTTCTGATAACGGGCCATTCTCTTCATCGGTTTGATTACC
>Ga0114951_10003714_pt1 | contig 15553 bp, 14 predicted proteins | sample AM7aDNAmetaG_FD_88677 | JGI IMG/M metagenome (GOLD analysis project Ga0114951, IMG submission 88677) | Freshwater microbial communities from Finland to study Microbial Dark Matter (Phase II) - AM7a DNA metaG | ecosystem: Environmental > Aquatic > Freshwater > Lake | place: Finland: Lake Alinen...
ATACTCTATCTTCGGGCTTTGCTCATGAGCGCACGCGCCGAAACCTCGGAAAGACCGGATACAGAAACGCCTGAGATGAGGAAGGGCAGGGAATGACCGCCAGAGTAACTGTGGAAGAAGTAGTGCGCGTGGCCGAGCTGGCCCATCTGGAGCTGAAGCCTGAAGAAACACCGGCGATGCTCAACGATCTGAACGCCATCCTGGACTACGTAGCCGAACTGAACGAACTGGATACGGTGGGCGTGACGCCGCTGGCGCAGGTGAGCGAGTTAGGGAACGGGGCAGGTGCTGGCTGTTTGCGATCCGACCAGGTGTCGCCTTCGCTCGACCGGGCGGCTGTAATGCCCCAGGCTCCGGAGACGGATCAGGTCTTCTTCAAGGTGCCTAAGGTGATTGAGCGGTAACTTGCCTTTCGCGGTGAAGATGCGCGGTGAATAGGATTGCAGAAGATCGCAGCGGGGCTAAAGCAAGCAGCGAAGCGGCCGCCAGAAGGCCATGAGACCGGGAAGGTCGATAAGGAAGGTTCGATTGTCCAGCGAAGCGAAAGCCACGGAAAGTTTTGTTGAAAAGCCGAAATCACTGGCGGCGTTGCGCGCCGGGATTCAGTCGGGCAGCACCAAAGCTACGGATCTGGCCGCAAGGTACTTCGACCGGATTGCCGCGATCAATCCGCGGCTGAACGTCTACCTGAGCCTGACCAGGGAGCGCGCTCTCGAGCAGGCGGCGCGCGTGGATGAGATGGCGGCCAAGGGCGATCCTCTGCCGCCGCTGGCGGGAATTCCGGTGGGCATCAAGGATGTGCTGGTGGTGAAGGGCGCTCCTGCCACGGCGGGGTCCAAGATTCTGGAAGGCTACCGGCCTCCCTACGACGCCACGGCTGTGGCCAGGCTGGAAGCGGCGGGCGCGGTGCTGCTTGGCAAGCTGAATTGCGACGAGTTCGCCATGGGCTCGTCCAATGAAAATTCTGCTTATGGACCGGTGCGCAACCCGGTGGATACGGAGCGGGTTCCAGGCGGCTCGAGCGGCGGCTCGGCGGCGGCGGTGGCGGCCAACATGGCGGTGGCCACGCTGGGCTCGGACACGGGCGGCTCGATTCGCCAGCCGGCCAGTTTCTGCGGAGTTGTGGGCGTGCTGCCAACATACGGACGGGTTTCGCGCTATGGGCTGATTGCCTATGCGTCTTCGCTGGACCGCGTGGGGCCGTTCGCCTCTAACGTGCGCGACGCCGCCACGCTGCTGGGCGTGATCGCAGGGCAGGATCCGAAAGACGCGACCTGCTCTCCCGCTCCGGTGCCGGATTACGCGGCGGAGAGCGACAAGCCGGTGGCGGGATTACGCATCGGCGTTCCGGCTGAGTATTTTGCCGAGGGACTTGACCCGGAGGTGCGGGCGGCCATTGAAAAGGGCATCGCCGCGCTGGGGGCGGCAGGATGCAGTGTAAAGCCGGTTTCGATGCCGAATACCAAGTACGCGGTTCCGACGTATTACCTGATTGCCACGGCTGAAGCCAGCGCCAACCTGGCGCGCTTCGACGGCGTGCGCTACGGGTACCGCTCGCCGGCCTCCGACACTCTGTCCGACATGTATTCGCACTCCCGCGACGAGGGCTTTGGCGCGGAGGTCAAGCGGCGCATTCTGCTGGGAACCTACGCGCTGAGCGCGGGCTACTACGATGCCTACTACTTGAAGGCGCAGCAGGTGCGTCGGCTGCTGGCCGAGGAGTATCTGCGGGCCTTCAACGACGTGGACGCGATCGTGACGCCGACGGCTCCGACACCCGCCTTCAAGCTGGGCGAGAAGACAGGCGATCCGCTGGCCATGTACCTGGCCGACATCTATACGGTGACAGCGAGCCTGGCGGGCATCTGTGGCGTGACGGTGCCCTGCGGAACAACCGCAGCCGGACTGCCCGTAGGCATGCAGGTGCTGGCTGCGCATTTGAATGAAAGCACGGCCTTCCGCGTGGCGCGGGCCGTGGAAGATGCGGGGATTTATTGATCCGGCAAAAAAGCAAGGTCATCTTCTTCCCATCCATTCCCGCAAAACACGCGGGAATGGATGGGGCACCCGAACAGTATTGAGTTGCCGGATCTATAGGAGCGAGGGAAATGAGCAAGGGCGGGAAGATTGCGGCGGTGGTTCTGACGGCGGCGCTCGCCGTTGCGACGGCTTCACAGGCGGCACCGCGCAAACCGCATACCGTGGTTCTGGGCGCAGGCAAGCGCGTTCCTTACTCGAAGGCCGGCGACCCGGCCGGCGCGGCGGCCACTGAAGACGCGCTGAAGATTCGCGCCCTCATGGTGGATGGCGTTCTGAAGGAGTGGACCACCGGCGACGCCCACGATGTAACCGATCGCAGCTTTGTGGTGAGGCGCGTGATCCGCCTCAATGATTCTCTTCCCGGCGACAAGCTTGGCCACTGGGTTTGGCAGCGGGGCCCCTGGGTGCTGGTGGATCGCGTGACGGGCCATGCCGCGCCGCTCAAGTTGCCAGACTACGACCCAGGAGTAAGCCAGGTGAGCTGGTTCCGCGACTACGGGGCCTATTGCGGCGTAACCGCGAGCGGGAAGAGCCTGTACGCCGTGGTGGCGCAGGTGGCGGCGCGCAAGGCGGTGCTGGCAAAGAAGCTTTCGGCCTTCGATCCAGAGAGTCATCCCGATCCGGCCTGCGCACCTCCAGAATGGCAGCGCGAGCCGCTGCGGATTACCTTTCATCCAACGGTCAAGGACGCGGTGAGCTACGACATTGTTCCCGGCTCAGCGGTGCTGGTGGAAGACTCAGGCGACGAGGCCGAGACTCCAGCGCAGCCTGCCGCAGAGACAAAAGCGAAGTAGCAAGTCGGCTAGTCAGCGAAAACCATGGAATCACTCGACGAACTTCTGCGGAAGGCTGAGGCGGCGCATGGGCACCTGTGCGCGGGGCAGATTCTGGGAGTGCGCATGGCCCTTCTTGGTCTGGCGCGGCTCGGCATTGCGGACCCGCGCGGCGCAGCTCGCAGACGCTTCGTGACCTATGTCGAGATCGACCGCTGCGCAACCGACGCCATAAGTCTTGTGACTGGCTGCCGGCTGGGCAAGCGCGCCCTCAAATTCCGTGACTGGGGCAAGATGGCCGCCACCTTCGTCGATACTGCCTCGGGCCGCGGGGTACGGATTGTGGCTCTCGAAGACTCCCGCGAGTTAGCGCGCGAACTTTATCCCCACCTGGCAAGCGAGGGCAGCAAGCAAATGCAGGCCTATCGCGAACTCTCCGATGCTCAACTCTTCCGGGAGCAACGGGTGCGCGTGGACATCCATGGAGCCGAAATGCCGGGCAGCCGGGGCAAGCGCGCGGTCTGCCCTCGCTGCGGAGAAAGCGTGAACTTTGGGCGCTTTGAGCAGGCGGATGGCGAGCGTCTCTGCCTGAGCTGCGCGCGCCCCGAACTGCGCTACTGGACGCCGGAAGACACGGAGAAGGGAGGGAACAGGGAACAGTGAGCAGGGGACAGTGAAAATCAGCCTCTGGCCACTGCTTACGGTCCGCTGCCTCACCGCTTTATTTCGCGGTTCAGATTCCACAGCACCCAGAGCATGAGGGCTATGGAGGGACTAGGGCAAAACCAGAGTCACTGTGTCCTGTTCAATGCATGCGAGGCCGCCGCTCCCTGGGGGGTCGCGTCGACTTGGATGAACTGCTTTCGGGATATACCAACTCTGGTTTTGCCATATCGGGATAAGCAAGAGCAATTCTGAGCGAAATTCGAACATGAGGATGGGCCCCCTTCCCGCATTCGGGGCTGAGGAGGAGGCTCCCAACAGTCGCGCCCCGAGGCGAGTGCGTCGTAATACCAGAAATCGCCCGAACCGGTAATGAAGGGGTATGTAAGCTGTAAGGGCTTTATAAAAAGGACGGGAAGTGGCCGGTTGAGGTGTTTTGACGCTCAGAACGCCTTGACACGCAAGCGGGCACGCGTATCTTATCTTCCTAGGCATTCTTTTGGATTCCGTGCGGAGTGGGCACCGGTTGAGTGGTGCGGTTTTCGCGGGCGGAGCGCCAACAGAGAGCTGTGTCGAACAGGAAGCAGACGGCGGCAGGGTTCCAAGGATGAATGCAGGCACGGGAAGGCTCTTCAATTTCCCGTCATGCGGCAACCGGACTCTACTTCCAGAGCCTGGGCTGGATTTGACCAACGGCCAGGACCATTCCCGGAGACAAATTTATTTTCAGGCGCCCGGCGAAAGGCCGGGTGTGCCTGTGCCCCGAGCAGCGAATTTGCGGCTCAGGGCGAGCAAAGGACGAGTGTGGCGACGAGTTTCGCAATGTTGTTGGCTGGACCCGGCGGAGCAGGTGGTGGCGGCCTGACGGTGCTGTTGCCCTTGCTTTTGATCCCGGTACTTTACCTGGTGATGATCCGCCCGCAACAGAAGCGGCAAAAGCAGTGGCAGTCGATGCTGGGCTCGATCAAGCCTGGCGACCGCGTGACCACTGCCGGCGGCATCCGCGGCATTATCCTGTCCATGAAGGACGATTCCATCATCATCCGCGTGGCTCCGGACAACCTGAAGCTGGAAGTGGCCAAGAACGCGATCGCCTCGGTTACCACCCAGGACGGCTCTTCGGCCTCCTAGGCCTCGGACCAAAGAAACGGAACTAGAGAAACGGAACCATGAAGAAGAATCTCAAGAACAAAGTTCTCCTGATTATTGCGGTCCTGGTGGTTTTCACCTACGGCATCATCGGGGTGCCCTCGGGAGTGAGCGGCAAGGCCCTGATGGAAGCCCTCAGCAACCGTATTCACCTCGGTCTCGATCTGCGCGGCGGCGCCCACCTGATTTTGCAGGTAGTGGTGTCAGAAGCGGTGGCTTCGGAGACGGACAACACCGTGGCACGGGTTCAGCAGGACTTGAAGACGGCCAAGCTGACGTTCTCGCAGGCGTACAAGCCAGATCCGACCAAGCCTCAGGTGATCCGCCTGGAAGGCACGACACAGCCCAACGCGAGCGTGGTGCGCTCCCTGCTTGACACCAAGTATTCCAACGAATACGACGTGAACGGCGGCGGCGCGGACAACACCTGGACGCTGACCATGAAGCCGCTGGTGCAGAAAGCCCTGGAAGAAAAGACCGTCCAGCAGGCCATCGACACCATTCGCGACCGCGTGGATTCGCTGGGTGTGAGCGAGCCGCTGATCCAGGAGTACAACCTGGGCGCCAATCAGATTCTTGTCGAGCTGCCGGGCATCTCGGACCTGGACCGCGTGAAAAGCATCATCCAGTCCACCGCTCGGCTTGAGATTCACGCTGTTGTGGGCGGTCCCTATCAGGACGAAACAGCGGCGCTGGCAAGTGTGGGAGGCGTGGTTCCTCCCGACGAGATGCTGGTTCATGGCTCCGGCGCCCTAGCCACCGGTTCCGATGCCGACAGCGTATACGTGCTGCAGCGCGTCTCGGTAGTGGCGGGCAGCGACTTCCGCTCGGCCGACCCTGGCACCGATCAAAACGGCCTCAGAAATGTCCGCTTCACGCTGACCAATGAAGCCGGCGACAAGTTCTACGAATACACAAGCGTCAACGTCGGCAAGAGCATGGCGGTGGTGATGGGCGGCCGCGTTCGCGAAGTGGCGAACATCAAGAGCGCCATTCGGGATAGCGGCGAAATTGAAGGCAGCTTCACTCCAGACGAAGTCACCATCCTTTCCAAGATGCTGCGCACCGGCGCGCTTCCGGCTTCGTTGAATTATCTGGAAGATCGCACCGTGGGCGCGTCACTCGGCGCGGATTCGATTCGCCAGGGTGTCACGGCGGCTATCGTCGGTGTGCTCGTGGTGATGGCCTTCATGCTCTTCTATTACCGGGGCTCGGGCATCAACGCCGACCTGGCGCTGTTCCTGAACCTGGTTATCCTGCTGGGCTTCATGGGCTTCTCCAAGGCGACGCTGACATTGCCCGGTATTGCCGGAGTGATTTTGACCATAGGCATGGGCGTGGACTCGAACGTACTGATCTTTGAGCGAATACGCGAAGAGGTACGCGCCGGCAAGGCGCCATCGGCGGCTGTGGACCAGGGCTTTGCGCATGCCTGGGTAACCATCGTCGATACGCACGTAACCACCATTGTTTCGGCGGCCATCCTGTTCCTTTTCGGCAGCGGCCCGGTGAAGGGCTTCGCGGTCACCCTGACCTTCGGTCTGGCGGCCAACCTGTTCACGGCAGTGTATGTCTCGCGCGTAATTTTCGAGGCGCACCTGAACAAGCTGAAGCCAGGGGAAACGGTGTCAATCTAGGATTTGGGACGAGGGCCGCCTGACCGGCAATTCCGGCCGGCGGCAGAAAACATTGAACGCTGCAGTCCTTAAGGACTACGGCCCCAGGAAGCGGAGAGAACCAGTGGAATTGTTTCACGGCGTGAATGTGGACTGGCTTGGGAAGAAGTGGTACTTCCTCGCCTTTTCTATGATCTTCAGCGTTGCCGGCATCATCTCGATGAGTATGCACTGGGTGCAGATCGGCAGTCCGGTCCCCCTGAGCGTGGACTTTCGCGGCGGCACACAGGTACAGCTTCAGTTTGCCCAAACTCCCGATATAGGCAGAATTCGCCAGGCGACTGTCGAGGCGGGCATCAAGGACGCCAGCGTTGTGGCCTATGACGTAGCCAGCAACAACGAGGTACTCATCAGCCTGCCCGAGCAGACCAATGAGAGCTCGCTTGATGCGGGCCGCCAGCAGATCGTCGATGCCCTGCATGCGCACTACGCCAATCAATTTACGGTGCGTAACGTGCAGGTAGTCGGACCCACAGTGGGCAAGCAACTTGAGCGGCAGGCCGGCCTCGCCACGCTTTACTCCATGGCGGGCATGCTGGTCTATCTATGGTTCCGTTTCCAGTTGATCTACGGCGTGGCCGCAGTTGTTGCCTGTTTCCACGACACCCTGATCACGGTTGGCTTTTTTGCGCTTACCGGGCAGGAGATCAGCCTGACCGTCATTGCGGCCATCCTGACGCTCGTGGGCTATTCGATGAACGATACCATCGTCGTTTTTGACCGAATCCGCGAGAACCTGCGCCTGAGCCGGAGAGAGGCCTTGCCGGATGTCGTTAATCGCAGCATTAACCAGACGCTGAGCAGAACTGTACTCACGTCGGGTCTTACCTTCCTGACCGTGCTGTCGCTTTATGTTTTTGGCGGCCAGGTGTTGAGGGGCTTTTCATTTGCGCTCGTGGTGGGTATTCTGATTGGTACCTATTCATCAATTGCTGTGGCCGCTCCAATGCTGGTTGCATGGCAGGAGTGGCGTGGAAAGAGCGGCAAGGGGACAACGCTACCTGCCGCGAAACGCGCACGAGTGTAGTTTTTTGAGGCGTCCGGGAGTATCCTGAAGCTCGCTTGTGAATGCGAGCGAACGTTTTCCCGGACAAGGCACAAAATCTTTCAACCAGCTCCAGAGTGCGGCGTTTTTTGGCGGCTTGGGGGCTGGGAATTGCACAGGTTTTAGAGCACGCTTTGCATGAGAGGCGTTGTTCTGATAAGGTGATCACGCTTCTTCAGAGACCGTTTTCACGCTCGGGAACATTTTCAGTTTCCGCGGTGTCTAAGTAGAGGTAACCAACACCCGATTCGAGGCTGGCCATGTTTGAAGATTCCACGTTTGAATCCGCGGGTAGGATCAAAACCAAGAGTGGACGCTGGGCGATGTTTACAGGAATCGCCAACTTCTCGGTTCTTGTTCTCCTGGTTCTCATTCCGCTGATCTACCCTGAGGCGCTGCCCAAGGGCGCTATGCAGACATTGCTGTTTGCACCCCCTCCGCCGCCACCTCCTCCTCCTCCGCCACCTCCACCGGAGGCAGTGCATGTTGTGCATGTGCAGTCGGAGATGATGAACAACCAGCTGACGGCCCCCACGCGCATTCCGCATAACGTCACCATCGTTACCGAGAAGGAAGCGCCCACCTCAAGCTTCGGCGTTGCCGGCATGGAAGGTTTGGGAGGAAGCAACACGGGCGTCACCGACAGCCTGTTTGGAAGTGGCGGACCCAAGGTGAAAGCCGCTGTTCCGAAGAAGGTCAATATTTCAGCCGGCGTAGCCGTGGGCATGCTGCTTCAGAAGACTCAGCCTGTCTATCCGCCGATTGCCAAGGCAGCCCGTGTTTCCGGGACGGTGGTTTTACAGGCCACCATCTCGAAGTCCGGAACAATTGAAGGTCTCCACGTGATCAGTGGACCGGCTATGTTGCAACAGGCCGCCATGGACGCCGTGAAGTCCTGGCGCTACAAGCCCTACCTGCTCAATAACGAGCCGGTCGAAGTTGAGACCACGGTGAACGTGATCTTTACTCTGGGTGGATGACCAACTCCCTGGCTCCCTGCTGCGTCTTTGACAAGGGGCCCCGCTTTTGACTTGAATGCGAATCTGGAAAGAGCAGCATTCTCAGCAACCGCAAGGCAGTATTAGTTCACAAGAAACTCCTTAGGAGGAACGATTCAGTGATTCTCGCTCAGCTCACACACTTCGCTTCGCACACGGTCAGCAGCCTGGCACTTTTCCAGGAAGAGCAGACGGTCGGTTTCAGCCCCATGCAGCTTTGGGAAAACATGGGTTGGCCCGTGCGCTTCATCGCCGTCACTCTTTTTGTCGAGTCGATCTGGTCGTTGGCCGTTATGATCGACCGCTACCTGTACTTCTCCGCAGCCCGCAAGCAGTCGCGCGAATTCGCGCCCAAGGTTGCCGGCGCCCTGAAGGACAGCAAGCTTGAAGAGGCGATCAAGATCGCCGACCGCAACAAGAAGTCCCACCTGGCCGAGGTTGTAACGGCTGGCCTGCAGGAGTTCCGCTCTTCCGGCGGCTCACCTACAGACGAGACGATTGCTAGTTCGGGCCGCGCGTTGGAGAGGGCTGAGGCCATCGTCCACGCCAAGCTGAAGAGGGGCCTTGCAGTTCTGGCCACCATCGGCGCCACTGCACCGTTCGTTGGACTGCTGGGCACCGTCATCGGTATTCTGCACGCCTTCCAGCAGATCGCCACCCAGAAGACCTCAGGTATCGGCGCGGTTGCTGGCGGCATCTCGGAAGCCCTGGTCACCACGGCTTTCGGCCTGCTTGTGGCCATCCCCGCTGTCATGGCATTCAACTACTTCACCGGCCGCGTTGAGGCGTTCGACGTCGAAATGGACAACTCCTCTAGCGAACTGGTCGACTACTTCATCAAGCAGAGCCACAAGCGCTAAGCGAGGCGGCTCACGGCTCGAGCGAGAAGCTGCGGAGGGCAGGGGAGTTGCAAGTCTCTCCTGCCCGCCGGTTTCAACCTCACGCAAGCCATCTAGTTCGAGAGTAAAGCCGGACGGGATCCGGTACAAAAAATTCAAACGCACGGAGCCCCGACAATGGGAATAGCGGTACGTGACGTAAGCAAAGCTGTAAGTTCCAACATCAATGTCACACCCATGGTGGACGTGATGCTGGTTCTACTCATCATCTTCATGGTCATCACCCCCATGCTTCAAAACAAGGTCCAGGTCGACATGGCCAAGGTGGACAACGCCGTTGCCATGCCGGACGCTGACAAGGAAGACGCTATCGTCGTCGCGGTTACTCGTGATGGTGGCTTGTTTCTTGGGCAGGACAAGGTGGCCCCCAGCGAGCTTGGAAGGTTGGTTCGCGATAAACTTTCTGACAAGCCTGGCAAAACGATATATGTTCGCGCAGATGCGCGCGCACAGTACAAAGCTGTTGAAGACGCCATCGACGACGTGCGTACTGCCGGCGTGGATGAAGTGGGCTTGCTAACGCAAAAGCGCGAAGGCAACCTATCAGGCGGCGAATAAGTTTTGCAGCTATGCTGTCTCTATAACGATTCCGCAGTAAACGAGGAGTTTTAAGCCATGGCAATGTCAATGGGAGGCGGGGGAGGCTACTCGTCCGACATCAATGTTACGCCCATGATCGACGTTCTTCTGGTATTGTTGATCATCTTCATGGTCATCGTGCCGGTGACGCCCAAGGGCTTGGATGCGCTGGTGCCTCAGCCTCCAAAGACTCAGCAGCCGGAGCAGATTAAGAATGACCGCACAATTGTCGTGCAGGTCTTCTACCATCCCGGCGCGGCGCCAACATACAAGATCAACGAGGACGATGTGGCCAAGACGGATTTGAAAACCCGTCTTGACACAATCTATGCCAACCGGGCTGAGAAGGTCATGTTTGTTCGCGGCGATGACGATCTAAACTTCGCCTACATCGCAGACGTGATCGATACGGGCCGAGCGGTCGGTGTGGATCACATAGGGTTGATGACGCCGAAGATTCAGGCCGGCCAATAGCAGGGCGCACGGTGGCGTCTTTCTCTTAAGAGGGAAAGGCGCGCCAGGGCAATAGGGCCCAGCCATCTGGCAGGAACCGGTTGCATCGCACCCAAGGCGCCAAAGATTCAGGCTGGCCGATGGGCTGCTGGAATAGCTACAATATTCCAGATTGTCCCTGAGATCCCAGCCACGTTCGGAATGAATTTGTCCGGGCGGAAACTGGAGTACAATTCTTTTTTGATCCTGGTTTCGGTTGCTCCCGCCCGCGGCCAGTGGCAATAGATTCCAGGCGCGCAACCGATAGGCACTCGCCTGAAGGAGAAGGATACGAACATGAATGGACCCGCACGTATTACGGCGCTCGCGGTTACCCTGGCCGGCATGGTGCTTACCATGAGCGGGTGCAACCAGCTTGCAGCCCGTGACCAATTAAACAAGGGAGTGGAGGCGTACAAAAGCGCCCACTACGAAGAGGCGATCGGTCACTTCCAGAAGGCCACTCAGCTTGACCCGAGTCTGCCCATGGCGAAGACCTATCTGGCCACAGCGTTGGCCCAGAATGTGGTTCCCGGACTGGAGACGCAGGAAAACCTGAAGACGGCCCAACAGGCCATCGACATCTTCAAGGACGTACTGGTCAAGGACCCGCACGACGTTAACAGCCTGAAACAGATCGCTGGCATCTATTACCAGATTCATAAGATGGACGACGCCAAGGAATGGCAGAAGAAGGTTCTGCAGGCTGATCCGAAAGATCCCGAGGCCGCTTACACAATCGGCGTGATTGACTGGGATCAGGCGCACAAAAACGTGTTGTCGGCCCTGCAAGCTGCCGGCTTCAACGACGACGGCGCGGGCAACGTCAAGGTGCCCAAGAAGGTTATGGACCCCCTCAAGGCACAGAATTCCGAGTTGGTTGCAGAAGGCCTGCAGTATCTCCTTCAGGCCAACCAGAATCGCGCTAACTATGACGAGGCCATGGCTTATCTAAACCTGATCTATCGGCGCAAGGCGGATGTGGATTTTGGAGATGCTGCAGCCGTCAAGGCTGACATTGCTGCGGCAGAAGATTGGCGCACCAAGGCGATGGGAGTTCGCAAGGCCAACGAAGAGAAGAAGAACGCTGGGCCCGGCGGCATCACCATGGATTCGAACGGCAACCTGAAATAGGCAACTTATTCTGTCCATCAACACCGACGGCCTCTGCCATGTGCGGAGGCCGTTTTATTTCCTATATGCTACAGCTACAACTAACGAGGTGGGTCTTGATCAAGCTACGCAATTACGGCTGCTGGACGGCTCTGTCCACCCTTGTCTTCTCGCCGTTTCTCGCAATTCCCTCGATTGCCCAGACGGTCACCGGGGACGTTCCGCGTCCTGGCATGATGCAGGTTGTGCACACGCTGGGGGGCCTATCGGCGCACAATGACAGTGAAGTTCTTGAGGTGACGGTCTGCGGGGATTCACTGCTGCACGTGGTTGCCCACCCCTTGGGCGCACCGGCATCGTCCGCCTCAAGGCCGTGGATGCTCGACAAGGCGCAGTCCTGCCCTGGGGTGGGTTTTCAGTTCAGCCAATCCGGTGACACGACAACACTGACTACGTCTAAGCTGACCATCTCCCTCTCTGGACGGGAGGGTAGCCTGACCGTTAAAACTCTCAAGGGCGAGACGCTACTGCACGAGAATTCTAATGTGCCGCGGACATACAGTCCACTGGGCTCGCCGGGGCTCTACCAGCTTGAGGACCGCTTCCGGCCCGAGGCCACCGAGGCCGTCTACGGGCTTGGGCAGCACCAGAGCGGCGTGTTCAACTATCGCGGCAGCACGGTAGAACTGGGCCAGAACAACACCGATGTCGCAATTCCGCTGCTGCTGTCCAGCAAGGGGTACGGCATCTTGTGGAATACCGCCTCTTTCAGCTACATGGACAACCGCTTTCCGCTGGAGCTCAGTTTTGAGTCCATGGCGGCAGACCAGGTGGATTACTACGTTCTCTACGGGCCGGAGATGGACGGGATTATCCACGAATACCGGTCGCTGACCGGCCACGCCCCCATGTTTCCGCAATGGGCCTACGGGCTCTTCCAATCCAAAGACCGCTACCAGACACAGGCCGAGATCCTGGATGTCGCCGGCCAGTATCGTGCCCGGCATATCCCAATGGACGCCATTGTGCAGGACTGGTTCTGGTGGAAGCATGGCGGCGAGGGCGATCCCGAGTTCAATGCCGGGTATACCGATGTGCCTGCTGAATTGAAAGCGCTGCATGAAGAGCACGTTCACGCCATGATCTCGGTGTGGGGGCTGATGGACGAGGATTCGAAGAATTATCAAGAAATCCATCGGCAAGGATTCGAGATCCCGGGAACGCGGGTCTATGATCCGACCAACGCCGCAGGGCGCGAGTTCTTCTGGAACCAACTGGCAGGCAAGCTCTTTGCGCAAGGATGGGACGCATTCTGGCTCGACAGCGCGGAGCCGGAAGAACACTGGCCGCATGTGGGCGATGCGATTCTGCGTTACAAGCAACTGGCTATCGGCAGCGGCCTCGAATACACCAATATCTTTCCGTTCGCGCATAACCTCGGCGTGCAGGACCATTGGAAGCAGGCGAACCAGGAGAAGCGCGTGTTTCTGTTGACACGCTCGGCATTCCTGGGGCAGCAGCGCGTGGGAGCCACGGTGTGGTCGGGCGATGTGTACAGCACATGGTGGGCGCTGCGCCATCAGGTGGCTGCGGGGCTGAATTTTGCACTTTCTGGTTATCCCTATTGGACCACCGATATCGGCGGATACCACCAGCCGTACCCAGGCGCGGCCAACGAGCCGGCGTACCAGGAACTGTATGCGCGCTGGTTTGAGTACGGGGCGTTCTGCCCGGTCTTCCGCACGCACGGACACCGCGATCATAACGAACTTTGGACCTACGACAAGGTGTATCCGTCGCTGCTGGCGATCGATCGTCTGCGCTACCGGCTCCTACCCTACGTCTACTCGCTGGCATGGAAGGTGACGGACGAGGACTACACGATTCAGCGGCCCCTGGTGATGGACTTCCGCGCGGATCGAGCTACTTGGGAGATCGGGGATGAATTCCTTTTCGGCCCGGCGATCCTGGTAAGCCCGGTGCTGAAGGAACACGCCACTGGTCGCGGAGTCTATCTTCCGGCCGGAACGGGCTGGTATGACTTCTGGACCGGCGAGCGGACCGAGGGCGGCACCGAGATCAATGTCGCGGCCCCGATCGGACGGATTCCTCTGGATGTGCGGGAAGGGACGATTCTGCCGATGGGACCGGCGATCGAATATGCCGGACAGGCCACGGATCCCATCGAACTGCGCATCTATGCGGGGAAAGATGGCGACTTCAACCTCTATGAGGACGAGGGCGACAGCTATCGCTACGCACAGGGAGCCCACTCGATTATCCCGATCCACTGGGACAATGCGACCCGGACTCTGACCGTTGGCGCCCGGCAGGGAAGCTACAAGGGAATGGCCGCGCGTCACACCTTCAATGTGGTGGTTGTGAGCGCGGGACACGGTACAGGCGGCGAGGTCACAAGCGCGCCGGACAAGGTGCTGGCCTATTCGGGGGAGAAAGCCGCGGCCAGGCTCTGAATGGCGTGAAGAGGATGCGGGAAAAGGCAGGAACTTGGAGCGAAGGGACCGAAAAGCAAACATTCCGGGGCTTTGCCCAAAGAATCGCAAAGACTGCCAGCTTCCCCTGAATCCGCGACTTTCCTGAAGAGTCAGTTTCCGGGCTAAAATCAGCGGTTCGCAAGACGTTGTTCAGGAATTGGTTCGATTCCAGGATTCGACTGGCAACAGCGATGCTGAGATGTTCACCAGCTAGTAACTGACGAGTTGGCGGTGATACGATCGGAGCGTGCAATCGGTGACGGCAACACCTGCTGCAACGGACCCAATTGATTCATTCTCTTGACGATCTCACAGCTAGAGTATTTGGGATTGGTCGACGCTGGAGGATAAGCTATGAAACGATTGAGAATTGTGGCCGCCGTCCTGTTGGTTTCCGCCGCCGGGTTTGTCGCCGCCCTGGTAGTCGCACGCCACCGTCACCCGGTATTGCTGCATCTCTTTGCCAGCTGTAGTTGTACCGATTACTCAGAAGAAGTCACGGGCCTCACGCTCTTTAATCCTTTCAGAGATCGCGCACCTGAAACTGCCGCAGAATCTTTCCTAGCAGATATCCGGCAGGGAAAGTGTTTGGCCGACGGCCATGCCATAGACTGCACGCACACCGATCTCAAGGCTCGCGCATTCGAGTGGAGGCTCAAGAATAGACGTGACATGTCAGATCAGATCTTTCTCTACTATCAATTCACAAGGTTGGATGGTGTGAATGTTGAACGTTGGTCCGGCGAAGGCATGGTTAGTATCAGCGAGACAAAAGGTATCTGGGAACCCCGGTCATTCGATGTCATTTGGTAGACCGAAACTCACTCACAGGACCAGTCCCGAGAGGATCGTCGGTAATTCGGAAGTAACGCCAATTTGAAACTCTCAAAGGCAACCGCGGATCCTTCACTTCGTTCAGGATGACATTGCTGTGGGTGGCGGATGATGGTGCGGAGCTGGCATTGTGGTTGGATTGCCGGCAAGGCGTACAGTGTCGGTAAACAGGCAGCCGGCTGATCGTAAGTTATCTTCTAGTCAATTCGGTCTTATGGGCAAAGAGCGGGCAAATCCGGTGGGCCTTGCTCGCCTAAACTTTTCCGTCTTGCCCAATAAATCTGAATCATCGAGAAAGCCACCTCAGAGGCTAAACAGGCTGCGGAATAAGGCTTGAATTGAGAGGGAAAGCCGGGAACGCATCCCTCAGGGGCTAAGGCCCAGGTTTGTTTTCAGCGGATTGCGGCACGACTGAAGTCGTGCCCTGACGCAAAGCTCGCCAATAGAGTTCGGATATTGAGTTTTCCCGCAACCTGTAAAGCCCTCGTTCATTCTGCGGCGCTTATGCCGGGGATAAATCCCCGGCATATCACCCGGACGAGCTCTTCCGCAGCCTGTGAAGTACTTGTGTATTTTCAATTACTTGCGGCACACTTCGACTTCGCTCAGTGCAGGCTTTGAAGTCGTGCCCTGACACAGAGCCCGCATGGGACATCGAACAATGAGCTTCTTCGCACGAGTCTCTTCTCACTTCCTGGCCGACAGATTGATTCAAGGGTGCAGGGAGGGGGGGGGTGGGTAGGGAGGGATGGGGTGGGAGGGGGGTGGGTGGTGTGTGCCAGCTAGGTGGCCTGCGC
>Ga0114951_10003715_pt1 | contig 15552 bp, 13 predicted proteins | sample AM7aDNAmetaG_FD_88677 | JGI IMG/M metagenome (GOLD analysis project Ga0114951, IMG submission 88677) | Freshwater microbial communities from Finland to study Microbial Dark Matter (Phase II) - AM7a DNA metaG | ecosystem: Environmental > Aquatic > Freshwater > Lake | place: Finland: Lake Alinen...
AACGGGTGCCGCCGGAGCGGGAGGTGCGAGTGCTAGCGCTATCGCCACCGTCCAGAGGCGCGGAAGCCCGCTGGGAACGCTTCGAGGCGGAATTTGGGCTGACTGAGAAAAAACCGACATTGCTTAAGGGATCGTTGTATCAGGTTGACCGCGCGCTTTTCACGGTCAAAGACTTTTTCGAGAACACCCTGAACTTCGACTATGCGTTGCGCGACATTGGATGTGCCACACCGTCGAAGGCGTCATCCCATCGCAACCGCACCAATCCGTTTCTTGATGCGCTGGAGAACGCCCACCTGAAATCGGACATCAAACTCAGTTCGCTGACAGGCCATGGCTTCGTCGGGGTAAAACTGGTATTGCCGGTCGGTAATTAGAGAGCCCCAAGTGTTTTCTGAAAGAGCGGGTCTTCGCGGCAGCGCTGAAGACGAGGATCCTTTTGCACCATCTCGCGGAAGCGGCCGGACGGAGGTTCCAAAGCGAAGGCGCGGCTTAAGGCGGTGACACATTCGTAACAGTTGCCGCGCATAGCGTTTGCGGCAGCAAGATTGTACCACGCCATAGCGTGGTTGGGGAAACGCTGGAGGCAAAGGCGCAGCAGGTGCGTGGTGCGGTCCAAACGGTTGATCTCGCCGTAGAGATCAGCCATCTGCGTAAGGTCGGCGGCGCCGATCGCTGCGAGCGGCAACAACTCGCTGACGAGCGCGTCCATTGTGTCCACACGCTGGCGGCGGGCATAGGCAGTCAGTAGTTGCAGCGCAAGCTGGATATCATTCGACCGCGTGGCACGTTGTGTCTCCAGTTCGCGGATAAGCGCCGCCAGCCGCTGAGCTTCCGTGGCTTGGACAGCGGCTTCGCGAAGGCTAGCGTTGTAGCGGTCATGCGCAAGGGCGCTCGAAAGGGTTTGTTGCGCATCGTCGAAACGGTCGAGTTGAACACAGAGCCGCGCGAAACGAAGTACGGCATCCGTGTTATACGGATACAACTCCAATGCCTGGCGATAGGCGTATTCGGCGTCCTCATTCATGCGCTGATAGGCATAGACACCGCCGATGGCCGCGCGCGCCTTCGAATAGACCGCTCGCGCCACGGTGTCGTGCCGAAACCCATCGTTGGCCAGCAACTCTCGCGTCCGCTCGTCCCAGTAACGGCGGTCGCGTCCAACCACGGACGGGTCAAGCAGTTGGACCGGTTTCGGATGCAGGCGCAGGATCAAGCCGTACGGCTCAAGGTACGGATACATCCACGGCAACAACTCCCCTTCCTCGACGTAAAAGGGGTGGCGCTGACGGTTCTGCTCGAAGATCATCTGGCTGAGCGCGCCGTTAAACGCCTGGAGGACGGCAGGATTGCTGATACGGAGACGACCGTGGCTCGCCTCAATCTCACGGACAGGCCGTCCTAGTTGGACCATACACCGCTGCAGCCACTCGTGCCAATCCGTGTCCGACGGCAACCAGAGCGGTTGTGACGGATACAACGCTTCGCGCCGACCTGCGGGGCGGGACGGTCCATACTGGTCGCGCAGGGTGCACAGGTACGACGGCTGGGCCAGTGTGTTCTGCGCGATCACGTACACATCCCGGCGATCGAAGATGACACTGTCCGGATACTCTGGAAAGTGCGCCTTGAACAAGGGAGGCATCTGGCTCTCAACAAACACCAAATAGGTCGGAACGAACCGTCCCGCATCACTGCCACCGAACAACACCGCGTCGTGTTCCATTTCCGAGTAGCTGCCGCCGGGCTTGAAGATGCGGTAGCCGTAGCCGTAGCTGAAGTTATGCTGGCGCTGGCTGCTCTCAGCTTGGTGTTGCAACAACGACACCAACGGCAACGCCAGCGCCGCCAGAATCCACAACTCCACCAGCGGTTGTGCATCCACACGCCGCCGCAGCGCAAACACCAACAACAGTACCACCGAGTACCCGATCCATATCGTGTACACGCAGTACGACGGCAGGAAGAACACCCGGTTCGTGAACGTCCACAGTGTCTCGTAAGGCGGGTTCAACAGGAACATGAACCCCAATCCGAAACTCAGAAACGCCACCAACAGAAACCAGAGCCAGTCCCGGTTGAACCGCGTCAATTCCCGGAAGAAGAACCAGACCGACAGCCCCAGCACGGCAAATACGATATTGAACTCCGCCTGTACATTGTAGAGCAACACATTCAACTGTGCCCACAACTGCAACAGCGTCCGCTCCGTCTGCACCGCCGAATACTGCGAACGCAGCAGGTGTTGCAGGAAGCCCTGCCACGTGTGCGTGTATCCCCAGTTCATCGGCGGATTCGTCTCCGACGCCACAGGTTCGTACAAGTGAAACGCCAACCCTAAGATCACCGCACCACCGATGGCCAGCAACGCACGCCATTGCCGCATCAGGCCCGGCCCCGACCGGTAGAGAAGAAATAGCCACACTATAGCGCCCAACGCCAGTCCGCCCAGCACCGTACCACTGAACGCTCCCTGATGAAACAGGCTGCTTGGTATAGCCGCCAGCGTGCCCAACAACAACACGAACATGCCGAGCAGCACCACCAACAGGTCGCGCCCTAGCGTGCGATCCACCAGCCACACGAAGAAGACCAGCGAGAACGTGCCGAGCACCATGGTCTGGTGGATTCCCAATCCCACACCCCACAACAGCGCCGTCAGGTACAACCGCCACCGTTGTTCCGGTTCAAAACTCCAGCGGTATATTCCCACCAGCATCGCCATGCTGATGCACACATGCATCGTGTACACTTCCGCGATGACCGCCTGCGACCACATTGTAGGACTGAACGCCAGCATCCATCCCGCCACCACGCCGCCGATGGCTGCCGCGCGCAACGGGAGTTGGTGTTGGAATGATTCTTCGTGCGAGATCAACTTGACCGCTAGCACACGCCCACTGCGCGATACCAGCAATGCAACCAGTCCCGCCGCCACCGCGCCACATACTGCCGAGAGCAGGTTCACACGCCATGCGACGTTGCCTACCAGAAAAAGATGTGTCCAAATCCAAGTCGCCAGCGTCCAGACCGGATACCCCGGCGGATGCGGCACGCCAAACGTCCAAGCGGCCGTCACCAACTCACCCGAATCCTCCAGCGTCACGCCCGGCGCCAGCGTCAGCAGATAAACCAAGAATGCGCCCAGCGCCGTCGTGCCTGCTGACAACCAGTCCAACGCGTGCCAGAAACTTCGCGGCGCCCGGCTCCTGGACAATTCCCATCCATCCCCTGGCGAGGGAATCAATCTCATCCATCACCCGTTCGCTTGCGCGGCCAACGACGGAACCCATTCGCCAGCGTCAACGCCCAAACCACCCACAACGCCTCGCGCACGATGTGTCCCGACATCTTCGACTTCCCTGCGTGGCGGTCCGCAAACGTGATCGGGATCTCCGCCACGCGGTACCCCTTCATCCAACTTTTGTAGGTCAACTCAATCTGAAATGCGTACCCATTACTGTGCACCGCGTCCAAGTCCAACACCTCCAGTACCCCCCGGCGGAAACACTTGAATCCGCCTGTCGGATCCGCAATCGGCAAACCCGTGACAACCCGCACATAGTAGGACGCCCCCTTACTCAAGAACAGCCGTCTCAACGGCCAGTTCACCACGCGCACCGCACCATCTTTGTACCGTGATCCAAGCACCAAATCGTTCGCCTCAATCGCCTTCAAAAAATTTGGAATCTCCTTTGGGTCGTGCGAAAAATCCGCATCCATCTCCATTAGATAATCGAATCCCTGAGCCAATCCCCACTTAAAACCGGCGATGTACGCCGTGCCGAGGCCCTGTTTGCCAGAACGTTCCAGCAGGTGCACGCGCGGGTTGGCTGTTGCTATCTCCTTGACGATCCCACCCGTACCGTCGGGTGAACCGTCATCCACGACCAACACATCCACGTTCGTCACCTGCTCCAACACCGCCGGCACGATGCTGCGGATGTTTTCCTTTTCGTTGTACGTCGGGATGATGACCACCGCTCGCTTGTTCATGCCCATCATCATACTTCACCGCCCCGCCAAGAACAACCACATCGGCCCAAAATTTGTCGTCGTCATACTCCGCCCACCCAACAACTCCATCACCTGCTTTTGCGGCGGCACCGTGAAGTCTGCACGATTCATGTCCACGATCAACACCGCGTCCACGCCGCCCGTCGCCGTCCCGCTCATCTGCGACGCCAACACCGGCAACTCCAGCCGCGCCCGTTCCGCCGTGCCCCAGCGATCCATCTGCCAGAGCCGTTTCTTCGCCATCAACTCCTCCAAGTCCACACGCTCCCGCAGAAACTGGGCCGCCGCCAGCTTGTGACCCACCACCGTCCCGTAACCACCGTGCGCGCCGCCATGCGCATCGAGGAACCGGTACAAATCCAACATGAACCACACGTTCGCCGCCGCGATCACGGCAACGACCACGCCCAGCACAAGTCGCCACCGGATCGCCTGCGCCGCTGCGCCGAGCGCAAGAAACAACGCCGGGTAGAGCACGACGAAGTACGATTGCACCGTCCAGAGTCGCGTCGTCACGAACACCGCCAGCGGACCGAGGATGCAAACGACAAGCAATCTTCCCGGTTTCCCGCCCCACACCGCAAGCCACACCAGTGCCGCCAGCAACGCGACGCGTTGCACCGCAAGAATCGCGTCGCCCAATTGCCAGCCGTCGCGGAAGTATTGCGACTTCCAGACCTTGTCCACATCCAACTTCGCGCTTGTGCTCAAGCCGAAGACGTCCTCGATGCCGCCGGAGTTCAGGATGCCCAGCGCCTGCCACCACGGATCGCGTCGCGGCATCGCGTAGCCGAGTCGCGGATGCACCAGCACCCCTTCCGGAATCCTGTACGCCTGCCCGCCGACGGTCTTCGCCGCTTTGCGGAAATCGCTCCACTCGTGCGCCGTCTGATAACGCAGGTACGGCACCATCAACACCGCCGCCAGTGCCGCGCCCGCCGCCGCCCAGCGCCAATCCATCTTCGGACGCAGCCACACCAACAGCCCGATCACCATCGCCGTCAACGCCAACCCGGCAAAATGCACCTCGATCACCAACAACGGCAGCAGCACGACCCAGAACACCGCGCGCTTTCGTCCGCCGAACACAAGCGCGTGCAACGCCCAAAGCAAACCCGCCGTCATCAGCGGCACGAAATCCTGCGCCCAGATTTTGCGCGAGTACAACACCGCCCACGGCGACACGGCGAACAGCAGCGCCGCGACGAAGCCCGCGACGGCACCGTAGTACTTGCGCCCGACGTGCCACGCAATGGCGACTGCGGCGAGGTTGAGCGCCGCGATGGCACAGCAGACAAACACCGGGCTGGCACTGATGGCAAACAGCGGTACGAGCAGGTACAGGAACAGCGGCGGGTTCATCACCTTCACCGACGAGAGCAGCCCGACCTCCGGCCAGCCGCCGCCGTGCAGGACGCGTTGGACGATGTGGGTTGCGTACGCTTCGTCGCCCTTGAACTCCAGTAGATCAAGCTGTTGGAACCGCAGCCACGCGCCGAGCGCCAGCACCAGCGCCAACGCCATCCATTCGAGCTTCCCGATGCCGGGTTTCATCCCTTTACTCGCACCGGCCAGTGGACCTTGTGGCGCCACAGAATCCGCATCAACTCCCGCCACGTCTGCCAGGCCCGGCGGAAGTTGTACGGAATTCTCGTATCGAGATCGTGCACCCAGCGGACCGGCACTTCAACGACCCGGTAGCCCGCGCGAGCAGCTAGGATCAACATCTCCACGTCAAAGATCGGCGTATTGGTCGTCACCTGCGGGAAAACTTTCTGCGCCACCTCGCGCCTCATGCACTTGAAACCGCACTGCGTGTCCGCCACGCCGCGCAACGCCAGCGTCCGCACCGCCATCCAGAACACGCGACTGGCCAGCGCCCGCAACCACGATTGCGCCAGCACCACCTCCGCCCCCGGCACCCGGCGCGAGGCGATGGCGATGTCGCAGCCGTCACGCTCCAACTTCACCAGCAGCTTGTCCAGTTCCGTGATCGGCGTGCTCTGATCGGCGTCAGTGAACAACACATACCGTCCTTCCGCCGCCAGCATCCCGACGCGCACGGCGTTGCCCTTGCCTTGGTTCGGCTTGTAGGAAATCAGACGGACCTGCGGATGCGTCTTTGTCAGTTCTTCGGTGATGTGCGCGGTGCCATCGCGGCTGCCATCGTCCACCACAACAATCTCGAACGGGCCTTTTGGTGCGACGAATGCCGCAATCGCGGGAATGGCGCGCACCAGCCGCCGCTCCTCATTGTAGGCCGGGATGACGATGGACAGATATGGTTGCGCCACGCTCAACCCGCCTTCCGCAACGCGCCCGTCTGCCGCAACATCGCCAGCGCCTCCGCAGCGTAATCCTTCTCCAGCGTCTGGCCGCGAATCCACTCGACGTATTCGCTCACGCTGTCGCGCGGCCGTTTCGTCGGCAGCCAGCCGAGCCGCTCCAGTTTCGTGATGCCCGAGACACTGTGCCGCGTGTCGCCCACGCGATACTCGCCGCTCACATCCAGCCCGACGTTTGCGCCGAGCACCTCGCGCACGATCTCGGCAAACTCCAGCACTGTGTGGCTGTGTCCACCACCGACGTTGAAGACCTCGTAGTTTGCGGCATCGCTCTCCAGCACAAGGCAGTTCGCGCGCGCCACGTCGCCGACGTTCACGTAATCGCGCAACTGCCCGCCGTCCTCGAAGATGCTGGCCGGCTGGCCGTTCATCATCTGGAGTGTGAACACGCGGAGCACGCCGGAGTACGCATTACGGTATGACTGGCGCGCTCCCTGAACGATCGAGTAACGCAACGCCACGCTCGGAATGCAGTAGTTGCGCCCCAGCGACACCGCCATCAACTCCTGCGAGTATTTCGCGATGGAGTACTGGTTCCTCGGATTCGCGTGAGATTCCACCAACGGTAACGGCTGGATCGCACCGCCACACTTTGGACACACCGTCTCCCACAGCGCACGCGCCAGCCGTTGCGGGTCGCGCCCGTCGGGAAACACCTCGCCGTCCTTCTCGCAACGATACCCACCCTCGCCGTACACAAACTGGCTGCTGGCCACGACAACCTTCCGCACCGGCAACTTCTCCGCCACGATGACCTCGTACAACAACGCTGTACCGACTGAGTTCACGTGAAAGAACTGCGAAAAGTTCGGAAGTAAGTCCTGATGCGCTGCCAAGTGAATCACCGCATCCACGCCGCGCAACGCCTTTGCCCAATCGTCCCGGTTCCGCACATCGCCAAGCACCCGCTCTGCCTCCTTCGGCAACCAAGCCGGCCAGTTTCCGTCATGCACCGGCGGTGTCAGGTTGTCCAGCAGACGGACCTCGTAGCCTGCGCGCAACAACTCCTCCGCCGTGTGCGAGCCGATGAAACCCGCGCCGCCGCTGATAAGAACTCGTCCTTTGCTCATGCACCCTTCAACTTCTCGTACAAGTACACCGTCAACATGTGATCAAGAATCATGTGAACATCCTCAACCGGCCCGTAGTCGTCCGACGGCACAACAAACGCCGTGTCCGCCAACTTCGCCAGCTTGCCGCCGCCAAACCCGGCGAGACCTACGACCTTGACGCCAAGCTGCTTCGCTGCTTCAACGGCGGCGATGATGTTCGGTGAGTTGCCCGACGCCGAGATCGCGATGAGCAAGTCACCGGGTTGGGCGAGGTTCTTGAGCGGCTCGCTGAAAACATGGTTGTAGTCAGTATCGTTCGCCCACGCGGTCATCAACGACACGTTGTCCGTCAGCGCGATGACGCGGAACCGTTTCCACGGCGCGTCGCCCTTGTGGCCAAGCGTACCCTTGGCGAGGTCGTTCATCATGTGCGATGCCGTCGCCGCGCTGCCGCCGTTGCCGATGACAAAAATCTGCTTACCCGCCGCGTGCGCGGCCTCGACGGCTTGCGCGACGCGCTCGAAGGCTTCCAGCGGCAGTCGGTCCAAAACGTTCTTCAATCCGCTTAGATAGTTCTTTGCGAAATCGGTTGCGTTTCTCATGTCAGTACCTTTGCATGTTGAGCACCACGCGTGTGCCGCCACGTTCGAGGCGGAACGGCATCTCGCGCAGGTTGGCCAGCGCACGCCGCACGGCTTGGCGTTTCTCGCTCGGCACGCACAACAGAAAAAAACCACCGCCGCCCGCACCTGAAATCTTACCGCCAAGCGCACCGGCATTGAGGGCGCGGGCGTAAATCTGGTCCATCTCTCCACTGCTAATGCCGCTGGCGAGTTTGCGCTTCGACTCCCAGGCGTGATGCAGCAATGAGCCGAGCCGCTCCACATCATCGCTCTCCAACAACCGTCGCACCTCCACCGCCTGCTGCGTCATCTGCCGCAACACCGGCACCTTGTCGGCGATATTGGATTTCTGCTCGGTGAGAATAGTTGACGCCTGCCGCGTCCTGCCCGTGAAAAAAAGCATCAGCATGTTGTCGAGGTCTTCCAGTGCGATGCGCGACGCCTTCACCGGCGTGGTTTTTACCTGCGATCCCGGTCCAAACTCGAAACACCGCAGGCCGCCGTACGCGGCGATGTATTGGTCCTGAACGCCGATCGGTTTCTTCAGCGTCTCAATCTCGATCTCGCACGCTTCGCACGCCAACCGCTCGGCGGTCGGCGTCTCGCCGACGTATTGGTAGAGCGCGTTCAGCACGCCGACGGTCACGCTGCTGGACGACCCAAGCCCAGAACCTTCGGCGGGAATGTCGGAAAGGAAAGAGATCTCGATTCCCTTCGTCACGCCCACCTTCCGCATTGCTTCGCGGACGAGTTCGTGTTCGATCTGGTCCACGCTATCCACGATCTCCTTCTTGGTCCAATTGACGTAAATCTTGTCGTCGAACCGTTCCTTCACGATGCAATAAACAAACTTGTCAATCGCCGAGCTGACGACCGCACCGCCGTGCTCGACGAAGAAGTCTGGAAAATCCGCACCACCTCCCGCGAAGGAGATCCGCATCGGTGTCTGCGTGATAATCATCGCTGCCAACTCTCGTAATCACGTTGTGCCTTGGCCAGCCGTTCGGGCGTGCCGATGTCCTGGACGTAGGCGTTCGGTTTCATTGCGTACAAATCTTTCCCTTGTGTCAGCAACTTCGGAAACAGATCCCTGCCAAAATCGCAGAACTTCCCGGCCGGGATCGCGTCCAACACCGCTGGTTCGAGCAGATAAATACCAGCGTTGATCAGGTTTGTCGAAACCTCTTTCCGGTCCGGCTTCTCCACGAACCGCAACACCCGACCGTCCGCATCCGTCTCCACCACCCCACCCGTCCACGGTTCAGGCGATTCCCACAACCCAATCGTCGCCAGCGCCCGGTGCGCGCAGTGAAACTCGGCCAACGTCGTCACATCGAACCGGCACAGGTTATCACCGTACAACAGCAAGAACGTACTGCCGCGCAGTTCCGCCTCCATCTTCTTCACCGCGCCCGCCGTGCCGAGCAGTTCCGGCTCCAGCGAATACGTAATCTTCACCCCAAACGCGCCACCATCGCTAAAATAGCTAGTGATCCGCTCCGACAAATGATGCAGGTTGATGATGAACTCGCCGACACCCTGGCGGCGGAGTAACTCGATGTGATGTTGCAACAGCGGTTTCCCGCCAATCGGCACCATCACTTTCGGCAGGTTCAGACCAAGCGACCTCAACCGCGTCCCGAGCCCTGCTGCTAAAATAAACGCTTTCACTGAATTCGCAGCATGCCGCAACCGCTCACGGAAATCAACTGTCGCGAACCTAATCCCAAAATAGTGTCCTTTCTGGAACCACGGCCCCTCTCACAACAACATTTACCCGCATCCCAAGGGGGCAAAACTCATCTGTGCTTGATTCCTTTTGGTGGAAGTAGCTTCATTACTCAACATCGAGAAGTGCCGCGGAGCGCCCGGCTGCTTCATTACCCGGCACCTTGTAATTCCGTGCATCGCGGATGCAGCTGAGTTATTTAGCCGCGCGTTTGGAAAAATGTAAAGATTGGCTGCCTCGCTAGGACTCGAACCTAGACAAACTGATCCAGAGTCAGTTGTGCTACCATTACACTACGAGGCAGTCGGGTTTGTTGCCGCTAGAGTAGGAGCGGTGCGGACGTCCGTCAAGCGCACCTTCGGCTTAGTTCAGACGCATTGGCATCAGCACATACAGAAACGGGGCGTTGATCTTGAGGACGCCAGGGCTGAGGTCGTCGGTGAGCTCCATAATGACTTCGTCTGCATCTAGACTCCTCAATGGGTCCATAAGGTACAAGGGGTTGAAGGCAATGTTGATTTCCTTGCCCTTGTAGTTAATAACAAGCGTTTCTTTGGCTTCGCCCACATCGGGAGTTGTGGCGGTGATGGTTAGGATGTTCTTGCCAAAATTGAGTTTTACTGACTGTGTCTTCTCGCTTGCGAGGATGGACGCTCTGTGTAACGCTCCTAAAAAAGGATCGCGCTCCAAGTTGACCCTCTCTTTGGCTTCTGTGGGGATTACTTGGCGGAAGTTTGGATATGTTCCTTCGATAAGTTTGGACACAAGTATTGTTGAACCTAGATCCATGATGATCTGGTTCTCTCTGATGGTTAGTTTTGCTTCTCCTTTGTCTGCCAGAAGCCTTTGGAGTTCAGCCACCGCTTTCGTTGGGAGTATGAACTCTATTTCTGAACCCGGTGCTACTTCTACATCAGCTTCTGCGAGGGCAAGCCGCCGTCCGTCGGTGGCAACGACGGTTAGTTTGTCGGCCTTGAAACTCATGAATACGCCATTCAATACGTATCTTGTCTCGTCATTTGATGCTGCGTACGCCGTTCTTTTTAGGAGGTTGTGGAGTGTGTTCTGCTCCATTTTGAGAGCTTTACCGCCTTCTGCCTGTGGAAACCGTGGAAACTCCGCTTCTGGCAGCCCCATAATCTTATAGAAAGAGCTACCGCACCGTATGGAAGCAGCATTCTTGTCGTCCACGTCTAGATCTATGTCAGCCGTGGGAACTTCGCGTAGAAGTGAAAATAACTTCCGAGCTGGAAGTGTAGTGGAACCCTGTTTTGTAACTTCTGCATCAATCCTGCAGCGGACCCCTACATCCAAGTCTGTTGTGGTAAGACAAAGTCCATCCTTATCCGCTTGAATCAGAACATTGGAAAGGATGGGGAGCGTTGTACGTGAGCTGACAATATTTTGGACTTTTTGTAGGCCGTCCAAAATTGTTTCTTTGGTGACATGAATCTTTATTGGCATGGCTTGTTCCTTGATTAGTTATTTAACTAAAAGAACCGTCGTCGTATAAAAGATTGTGAATATAGGAAATGGGGTGCGTTGTCAAGGGAGCAGCAAAGACTTATATTTTTTTAAAATTGAGAAAAAGAAGAAAACTCACCTAGGAGAAAATGAAGGAAGAAAGAGATCGGACGGTTATTCACAAGAACTAAACACGTTGTTCGCGCCAGAGAGATTCCTTCAGGTAAGAAACAGCCTGACGTAACCGTTGATCTTTCTCTACCTTCGTGCCAATTAGACGGCACGCATGCATCACTGTGCCGTGGTCGCGGCCGCCGAACGACTCGCCGATGGCCACCAGCGACCGGTCGGTCAGTTCCCGGCTGAGAAACATGGCGACTTGTCTAGGAAACGCGACGTTCTGCGGCCGGCGGCGGCTCGTCATGTCTGCTAAGCGAATGTCGAAGTGCTCAGCCACCCTCTTTTGGATCACCTCAATAGTTAATGTTAGACGCGCTTCCTCATGCAAGACATCCCGCAATAGCAATTCCACCGAATCCAACGTAAGATCCTTGCCCGTGAATGACGCATATGACGCGACGCGCACCAACGCGCCTTCCAAGCGGCGAATGTTAGTTTTGACCTTCTCGGCCAGAAACTCCAGCACAGGGTCTGGCAGCTTGACTTGCATGGCTGCGGCCTTCTGCCGCAGGATGGCGATGCGGGTTTCCAGCGCGGGTGGCTGCAGGTCCGCGACGAGGCCCCACTCGAAGCGCGAGACAAGACGGTGTTCCAAATTGGCGATCTCGGCGGCGGGACGGTCGCTGGAGAGAACTACCTGTTTGTGGGAATCGTGGAGTGAATTGAATGTGTGGAAGAATTCCTCCTGTGTTTGGTCCTTGCCGGCGAGGAAGTGGATGTCATCAATGAGTAGCACGTCGGCCTGCCGGTACTTCTTGCGGAACTTTGGCAGCGTCTTAGTTCCCAAGGCTTGGATGAACTCGTTAGTGAACTCTTCGCTGGAGATGTAGCAGACCTTGCGATGTTTGCCGTGGATGGAAGCGTAGTGGCCGATGGCCTGCATCAGGTGCGTCTTGCCGAGGCCGACTCCTCCATAGAGGAAGAGTGGGTTGTATGCTTTGCCGGGTGCCTGCGCGACGGCGAGAGCGGCGGCATGAGCGTGATGGTTGTTAGGGCCGACAATGAAGGAATCAAAAGTGTAACGGGGATTCAATTTCACGTCGGAAGAGGGGCGCACCAAGACAAACCCGGCCACTGAACTGGGAGGGGAGGATTCCCCTGCTGATCCCTTGAGCGCGCGGGCTGCTACGATAAACTTCACTTGGGTGATTTCATTGGCGGCTTTTGATGCGGCCTCGCGAACTAGCGACAGGAAATTATCCTGTAACCAAATCCGGGAGAATTCATTAGCGACAGCGAGCACAAGGGTACCGTCGCGCACTTCGATGGGTTGGATGGGGACAAACCAGCGGTTGAACAACTCCGCGTTCAGCATCGTCCGCAGCGTCCTACAAGCTTCTTTCCATACTTTATTCTGCATGACCAATCTGCCTCCGTCGCCGAGTTATTCACAGGCTATCCACAGCCGCCTGCTGTGCCTGAGCGGCGCATTTTGCCGCGGGAGGAGGCAGACAGATGGCTACCGGGTGCACTTTCTTGATGGGCTTCAAGACCCACAAACAACCTAAGGAACTCGCATTTTGCGGTTGGTTTCCCTCGTAAACCTCGCATTACCCCGGCCATCACGCCGGGTTGGCAACCAACCAAGTCCCATCAGACACCCGACAAGCACGAGGAGGGGGTGAGTTCTACCAAATCCGTCTCTTGAACCGCCGCAACTAATCCCCGGTTTTACCCGGATTCAGGCCCAAGTTGTTGACAACTTATTTGCAACCCTCGCTTCATCTCGCCTTCGCCTTTGGCACGCGCAGTATAGTCACCGGGGTATTGTAGGACAAGGGAAATTTTCGAGCCGGTGAAATCTTCAACGCCGGCTGGGAGAAACACGAAAAAAAGTTGGGGCGCGACTCGCGCCGCGCCCCAACTCGATTCACGTGACCGCCGGTTTAGCAGTCGTAGTACATGTGGAATTCCCACGGATGCGGGCGGAGGCGGACTTGATCCTGTTCCTTCCGTTTCATGTCTATCCACTGGGTGATGAGGTCTTCGGTAAAGACGTCGCCTTTGAGTAGGAACTGGTGGTCCTTCTCCAACGCGTCGCACGCCTCGGTGAGGCTGCCGGGCATCTGCGGAACTTTCTTCAATTCCGCCGGAGCCAACTCGTAGAGGTTCTTGTCCATCGGCTCACCGGGATCGATACGATTCAGGACGCCGTCGAGGCCGGCCATCAACATCGCGGAGCAGGCGAGGTAAATGTTCGCCGACGGATCTGGCGGACGATACTCGATGCGTTTCGCCTTCGGGCTGGGGCTGTACGTCGGGATGCGGATCGCAGCCGAGCGGTTGCGCGAGCTGTAGGCGAGATTCACTGGGGCTTCGAAACCGGGGGTGAGACGCTTGTAGCTGTTGACGGTTGGGTTGCAGATCGCCGCGAGGGATTTGGCGTGTTTAAGGATGCCGCCGATGTAGTAGAGGGCCATTTCACTGAGGCCGCCGTATTTGTTGCCGGCAAAGAGAGGTTTGCCCTTCTTCCAGAGCGATTGATGGCAGTGCATGCCGCTGCCGTTGTCGCCGAACAGGGGCTTCGGCATGAAGGTGACGGTCTTGTTGTGGCGCTTGGCAACGTTCTTGACGATGTACTTGAACAGCATCAAATGATCGCCCATGTTGACGAGCGAGTCGAACCGCAAGTCAATCTCCGCCTGCCCGGCGGTGGCGACTTCGTGGTGCTCGCGCTCGACCTGAAGGCCACACTCTTTCATGACCATGATCATCTCATTGCGGATGTCCACCTGCGTGTCGGTCGGCGCAACGGGGAAATAGCCTTCCTTGTGGCGGATCTTGTTGCCAAGATTCGGGAACTCCTCGCGACCGCTGTTCCAGATACCTTCGTTGGAGTCGAGGTAGTAGAAGCCGCTGCGGGTGTCCTGACCGTAGCGGACGTCGTCGAAAATGAAGAACTCGGCTTCGGGCCCCATGTACGCAGTGTCGGCGATGCCGGTGCTCTTGAGGAACGCTTCCGCTTTCCTGCCGACGTTGCGCGGGTCGCGGTTGTAGGGTTCGTGCGTGATGGTGTCAACCGCGTCGGCCACGATGCTCAGCGTCGGCACCTGCGGGAACGGGTCCACGATCGCCGTGCTCGGGTCGAGCATCAGCAACATATCGCTGGCTTCGATTCCCTTCCAGCCGCGGATAGACGAGCCATCGAAGCCTAGGCCGGCCTCAAAAACCTCCTCTTCTAGTTCGGCAATCGGGATGCAGAAGTGCTGCCAGGTTCCGAGAAAGTCGCAGAACTTGACGTCCACAAGTTGAATGTTCTTGCTCTTACAGAAAACCAATACTTCTTTTGGTGTCATTCTTATTTTCCTTTGTTGTACTCAGACGGCTTGGTCGCCGCGCTCTTCGGTGCGTATGCGGATTGCTTGTTCGACCTGCGTGACGAAGATTTTTCCATCGCCGATCTTGCCTGTCTTTGCCGCCTTCACCATTGCTTGGATAGCGGGTTCGACGGCGTTGTCGGCTAGGACAATCTCCAGTTTTAGTTTCGGCAGGAAATCCACCGTGTATTCGCTGCCGCGGTAAATTTCCGTGTGCCCCTTCTGGCGTCCAAATCCCTTCACTTCCGACACAGTCATGCCCTCAACGCCGACGCCGGCGAGGGCCTCTTTAACATCTTCGAGCTTGAAGGGTTTAATAATGGCTTCGATTTTCTTCATGAGTTTCTCCCGCTGGGCGCACCCATACTAATGAAGCAGCCGCAAAGCTGCAAACACAAAAGCATCGAAAACCCCACGTTGAAAAACGAATAGTCCACCCGGCTTTGACTAAGCAACGCCGATGCCAATATGATGTCGTTTAGGAGCGCTAATCTTTTAAGATATTCTATGTAAAATAGATGTGAACAGAAATATGAGTGCAGCCGCATTCGCAACAAGCCATGGATATTGTCGCCATTTAACCATGATGAGTACACAAGACCATTTTCGGTCATGGGGCGTAATCTGGATTGCGATGACAGATCTTAGCGCGCAAATGCCTATAAGTACTTGCCTCTAATACTGCGCCGTCCTTGTGACCGAGCCAACCGCCAAGCGTGTTGAAATTCCCCCCCCCCCCCCCCCCACACCCACCCGCGGGGGCGACAAGGGGGGGGGGGGAAGATGTGTTTTTTGAGGACCACCCTCGTTTTTTTTGTTTGAGGG
>Ga0114951_10003716_pt1 | contig 15551 bp, 19 predicted proteins | sample AM7aDNAmetaG_FD_88677 | JGI IMG/M metagenome (GOLD analysis project Ga0114951, IMG submission 88677) | Freshwater microbial communities from Finland to study Microbial Dark Matter (Phase II) - AM7a DNA metaG | ecosystem: Environmental > Aquatic > Freshwater > Lake | place: Finland: Lake Alinen...
CATAACAAAGGACGGTTACGAGATACTAACGAGTTTTCCCGTCTCCCTAGAAGATTTGATCTTGGGCAGTGGCCGTCTAATCTCCAAACTGAAGGGAAAGGTTGTTCAGTCCGTGCTCAGGTTAAAGAAATAGCTGATATGCAGAATGATACAGGGTCGTATACGGCCAAAAGATTTATTCCGTTAATATCAATTCGGGAGGAGAAGTCATGGTGAAAACTGAAACTGGCACGAAAACCGAGCTTGGAGAAAAGCAACCATCGCTTGGGGATATGCTCCGGTGTCCACAACACCCCGATGACGGCGAACTTGATATTCGACAGGAAAAGGGAAACGATGGCCGCGCGACCGAAGGCGCCCTGCAATGCCGCGTTTGCGGCTTGGTCTATCCAATCACTGGCGGAATCGTCGATATGTTCGAGCCGCTGCCGCGGGAAGGTGAGATCGGAGATTTCCTCCAGGCCGAATCGCAGCAATGGGACAAACATGCGCCACGGTACGAAGAAAGACGCTCCGGGGAATTGATCTACCTCAACTGCCTTCAGGCGGGGCTACGAGCGCTCAAGGCACAAACGGGCGACCTGATTCTGGACGCCGGCTGCGGAATCGGGATGGGGACTCGTCTGCTTCATCGAGCGGGGGTTTCAACCGTGGCCCTGGACTTATCGATGGCATCGCTTGTACGCCTTAGCGGGCAAGCAACAGTCCCCGGCATTAGCTGCATTCGAGCGGATGTCTGCCGCCTGCCCTTCGCAAGCAAGATCTTCGACAGGCTCATTTGCGCAAACGTCCTGCAGCATCTGCCCAACTGGGAGCTGAGACACAGGTGCATCGAGCAGTTTGCTCGCGTCGTAAAGCCTTCCGGCACTGTGGTCGTGACGGCACACGGTTTCTCCGTTTCCAAGCGGCGTGCGGGCTGGACCAAGGAAGGTGCGGCCCGAAGCAGTTCGGGCGACGTACAGTATATCTACCGTTTCGAGGCGCAAGAGTTTCACGATCTCCTGGCGAGGCATCTGCGTGTCGTAAGTGTCACCGGCGCTGGGTTACCCTTGCCGTACCGCCTCAAACTCTCCCCGTTATCGCTGTTGCTCGAAAGAGTCCTTTCCCGATCGCAGCGGAGTGCGGCATGGGGACACATGCTGGTCGGGAAATGCCTTCTTTAGTGAGCGGACTGCCGATTGCCAGGTACGCGCTCGTGCAGTACGCGGAAGAATCGGTAGTCAAAGTCTGCCAAAATCATGGACATCGAATAATTCCGCGAGCCCACAGACAATCGCCGCAAACGGGGAAAGGATTGCCCTGGCAATCTGCTTCATTGTTGTCCGCCATATAGCAATCACAATCAGGACACGAAGGAAAATCAAACTTCCATACTCGCCCTCGGAAGGCCGCATAGGCCGGTTCATTCCAAATATCCTGCAAAGACTGATCGGGCAGTTGCCCCACATGATGGCATTTGATCTGTTTTTCCCGCCCACGGGCATAGCATGCATAGGAGTGAAGAAGCGGAACACAAGGACTGATATGGCCATCCCACGAAACGGCAAGGCTTTCCGCCTGAATAAAGGGACAATGGTTATTGAAACTGTGCGGATCAATCTCCAGATCCAGAAACCGCAGATTGGGTTGCCTGCGCAAAACTGTGGCAAGCGGTGTCTGAGTATGTACAGACCAATCCATTTTGGGGAGCATTATCATAGGCAGGCAGGAGGTCGTCTTACGGGCGGAAAGACCAAGTTGGAAGAGGCCTTCTTTTTCCAGTTCCGCCGTATAGGGAAGCACATTACTCACCAGAACAAACGAGGCATTCAGGTATTCCGCTATTTTATAGATTTTGGGTAGTTCTTTAATATTGCTCTTCATGGCGACAAAGGCAACGCCTATTGTAATCGGCTGTTTTGCCTCATCAGACAGGCCGGGCTGAAAGCGCTTTACATTTTTGATAACTTCCCGAAGAGATGCGTTACTGCGAATATTACCAAATGTCTCATCAGATGCGCCGTCGATCGAGACGACAAACTGACCCAGGCCTGCCTGAACCAGATCAGCTACCAGGGCAGGCGTTAGCAGAAGGGCATTGCTGGTTATCTCCGTGCGCATCCCCCGCTCACAGGCTATGCGGATCATATCGACAATCCGGGGGTGAAAGAGGGGTTCTCCAAAGCCGGCAAAAGACATCGTCCTTACCTGCGGAAATGCAGTTAAACCATCCAGGAGAGACTCAAAAACCTCCCAGGGCATGTGACCCTGAGATTCCTTCCACGTATGACGGATGCAGGTTCGGCAATCCAGATTACAGAGTGTTGTAGGCTCGATATAGATTTTACGCAGATTGTCCATATTCAATGAGGTATTGCTGTTACACTCAGATGTGCCTGTAACTTTGTCAACCCATCCCAGATTTCATCATCACCAATGTATTTTTTTATATCCTTTCCGGAATACTTGATGACGCATGTGGGGGTGTTGGTAACTTCATTTTCTTTAATCTTGGCGCTCATTATCAGGAAAATAGATTTTTCGTCCAATACTTTCCAAAATATTTTCTGCTCTTGAAGATAAGCGACTAAAACTTCCTCTGTCTGGATACGCTTGACCTGAGCGGCTTCAAAAAGTACTTTACGGATATGAAGAACGCTACTTGCGCCGCCATTAGCATTTACCGCATAGAGGTAATACTTGGCATATATCGGCGTCACTCTAGAGAATGGCACATCGACAAATGTAACCTTCACTTTTCCCGACGCCAGCAGCTCCTTTATTAACGGTTCGGCCTTCGTGTCAATTCGCTTGCATGGCGGGCAGAAATAGTCGGCAAACAAAATAATTTCATAAGTTCCTCTGCCCAGAGAAGGAATAGCGCCGGATTTTTCCTGCCCATAGGCCGGCGTGACGGAGCCGGAAAAGGTCAAGAAGATTGCAAGGTAGCCCAAAACGCTGAAGAAAAGTAACGGCACCTTATTTATTTTAAACATTGGAAAACTCACCTCCCCCATAAAATATATCCACATCCGGCGGCGGTTCTCACGCCAGGCGGATGGGACTTCATAATTAATAAGAAACGACACAAGCACTATCACAGAAAACGCCAGACAGAAAGGGCAATAGACGTTGTTTTGCACTTGAAAGGCATATAGATGGGCTTCCACACCGAGGCCAGCGGCAAGCAGTGCCCGCACAAACGGCGTTTGCCTGAAAGCGGCAAAAACGATAATGGCCGCCATATAGGCGCTGCCTATCCATTTAAGGTCAATCCCCCAAATATCACCTTTCAGATAACTGCAGGCAGTATCACAGTAATCGTAATACGCCATCAGTCCTATCCCGATTAAAGCCAGAACAATCGTGATGATATGACGATATTTTTTAACGCTTTCTATTATCTTCATTATATCTACCCTCCTTCAAAGCGTATCTACTCCTAAAAGTATTTCTCCTTAAATTTAAGAGCCACGGTAACCAGGCCGATCATAACTGGAACTTCCACAAGCGGACCGATGACGGCGGCAAAGGCAACGCCGGAATTAATTCCGAAGACGGCAATGGCCACGGCAATGGCCAACTCAAAATTGTTGCTTGCTGCCGTAAAGGCCAGGGTTGTTGTTTTTGCGTAATCGGCACCCATTTTTTTACCCATGTAAAACGATACCAGAAACATTACCACAAAGTAAATCAAAAGTGGAATGGCGATGCGTGCGACATCCAGCGGCAGCGTAATTATCAGATTGCCCTTCAGACTAAACATCACCACGATGGTGAAAAGCAGCGCGATCAAAGTAAGCGGGCTGATAATCGGCACAAAGCGCGAATGATACTTCTCTTTCCCCATAAGTTTCACACCGATAATACGGGTCAGTGCTCCGGCAATACAGGGAATGCCCAGATAGATAAAGACGCTTTCGGCAATCTGTCGGATGCTGACATCCACAACGCTGCCGGAAAAACCAAAATAGGGCGGCAGCACTGTAATAAAAAACCAGGCAAAAGCACTGTAAAAAAGCACCTGAAAAATACTGTTGAAAGCAACGAGGCCTGCGGCATATTCCGTGTTGCCTTTGGCAAGTTCGTTCCAGACAATGACCATCGCAATACAACGCGCCAGGCCAATCATGATTAAGCCCACCATGTATTCGGGCTTGTCCGGTAAAAATACAATCGCCAGGATAAACATTAAGGTAGGCCCGATCAGCCAGTTTTGCACAAGCGATAGGCTAAGTACTTTCCCGTTACGGAAGACCTGGGGCAAATCCTCATATTTCACCTTGGCAAATGGCGGATACATCATCAAAATAAGTCCCACGGCAATGGGGATATTGGTTGTGCCTACCTGAAATGAATTAATGAAGGCCTCGACTCCCGGTATAAAGTAACCGAATCCCACACCCAGGGCCATGGCTGCGAAAATCCATAAAGTCAGAAAGCGATCCAAAAATGATAATTTACTTGCAACATGTTCCTTCATAAACTCCTCCTTAATGAATAAAGTTGAATATGATTAAATAAACACCACCCAATATCACGAGAATGCCACAACTCTTTTTTAGAATAACTGCGCCTTGTGATTTTTCGCTCCAGTGCAAGTAGTGCTGCACGATTTCCGTGAAAGTACCGGCAAAAATCAGAACCGAACAGTGGCCGATACCATAAGCCAAAAGCAGGGAAAGTGCAAAAACAATTTGAGTGGATGCTATGCTGAAGACAACACCTAGAATCGTGGCCATGTAGGCAAACGTGCATGGTCCCAGTGCGATGCCGAACAAAAGCCCGAGAATAAAAGCTGCCAGAAATCCTTTTCTTTTATAATTCGGATTTGCGCCGCCTTCCATAAAGGGAAGCGGCAGCACTCCCAGTAAATTGAGGCCGACGGCAAAGAAAATTATCGCCACAAAATAATTGCCGTAGCCGCCGATATCGCCGATCATTCTTCCTGCAAGTCCGGTAAAAAGTCCGATAATGCCGATTGTAATCAAAATGCCCAGCCCGAAAAGAAATGAAAGGCCAAATGCCCGCCCTGTGCTGATATTTCCCTGGCCGTCAATGAATCCAACAATCAGGGGAATGCACGCTATATGACAGGGCGACAGAAGAACTGAAAGTACTCCCCAGATAAACGCGGCCCCCACAGCTATTTCGGGAGATGAAGTGAGAGCCTGCGAAAGCCAGGTAAAGAGTTCAACGATCATTTACTTGACCCCTCGCATTTTAATCACCCTGACTACATCTGCTTTGGGGTAATATCCCTCATGGCGGAAGTATTCCTTGCCATCTTTATCTAAAAATACCTGCGTGGGGATTAACCGAATATTGTATTTCCTGGCATCGGCTGATCCTTTTTCTGTCCAGACATCGTGGAATATAATTTTAACCTGCCCTTGATATTCTTCTTCCACTGCTTTCATAATGGGCTGCATGGCTTTACAGGGAATACAGTTGACTGAACCAATTTCCACAAAGGTCACTTTAACTGCGCCTGATGGTGTTTGAGCCAGGACATTCCGGCAATCAAACGAAAGTGAAAGTAATGTAAATAATATAAGCAGCGCCACAGGCATAATAAATAATTTCAAACGCAGTTTCATTTCCAAAATATTCCTGAATATTGAAGTCAATGTTTTCAACATTTGCTGCCGCAAGAGCAACCGCAAGTTCCCATTTGCGTAGGTGGCACAGATGATCCCTTCATTCTTTTAATTAGGTCCGATATCTGCTTAACTGTTTTTTCCGCAACCGGGCTTTCCCCTTTGACCAGTCCCAGGTCTGTCAAAATATAAGCGGTAGGTCTAACGCCGATTTTTTCAAGAGTCTTTTTCGCGCACGCGACTGAACATCCATCAATGGTGATATTCTCGTCTGCGCCTTTGGCTGATTGGACATAGCCGGATAATCCGGCGCCAATACCGGCAAGGCAGGTCATTTTAGCAAAATCTTCAGAGCGCAGCTTCCTGGCCACCTGATCGGCAATTTCACCAACATCAGCCGCGCCTGAACACGCATAGACCAATTTTGTCGCCGTTCCACAACATTCAGCCATAAGAATTCTCCTTTTAGAATATAAATTAGTAGATTAGATTAAACAGAAATCCCACAATCATAATGCCCGTGGCAACAACACTTACAAAAATTATAATCAGGGGGAGTTTTATTACTTTCTTCAAGATGATCATTTCCGGCAGCGATAGTCCGATTACCGACATCATAAAAGCCAGCGCAGTGCCCAGGGATGCGCCCTTTTCGAGCAGCGCCTGGAGAATCGGGATGATGCCTGCCGCGTTGGAATACAGCGGTACGCCGATGAGCACCGCCAGAGGAACCGACCACCACGCCTCCTTACCCATGATTGAAGCCATGAAGTTTTCCGGCACATAGCCGTGAACGGCAGCGCCCACAGCAATGCCTGCCACAATGTAAATCCAGACTTTGGAAACTATATCTACAACAGCAGTATGCCCCGCCTGAATTCTATCGTTAATCGTAACTTTTCGTTCTTCTATTTGAAAATCACCTGCTTTGATTTCATAAACCCATTCTTCGACAAAGCGCTCTACTTTAAGTTTGCCGATAAGCCAGCCGGAAACAACAGCGATAAGCCATCCAGTGGATGCGTAGAGCAGCGCGGTCTTCCAACCAAAAAGGCCGAAGAGTAAGACCAGCGCTACCTCATTAATCATCGGCGCAGCGACAAGAAAAGAAAATGTAACGCCCAGCGGAATACCGCTTTCCACAAAACCGATAAAAAGAGGAATGGCCGAACAGGTGCAAAAGGGAGTGAATATACCAAGGGTTGCGGCCATGATGTTGCCGGCAAAAAGTGGCTTCCCTTCCAGCGCTTTTCTTGTCTTTTCCGGAGAAAAATAAGATCGGATAATTCCCACAACAAAAACAATAACAGTCAGAAGGATAAGCACCTTGGGAGTGTCGTAAAGAAAAAAACGAACGGCTTCGGTAAAATGAGCTGATCTGTCCAGCTTAAATATTTCATAGACAAGAAAATCAACTCCCTGTTCTAAAAAAATATAGATCAGCACGGCGAAAGGAATCAGTACAAAAGGAGCATAATAGTTTATTTTATTTTTGTTGCCATCATCTGTATTGCAGCATTCAGTCATTTTTGTTACCGCCGATCATTTGTTTGATGTCTGTAAGCGTTGGGATTTTACCGGCAGCTTTAACTACTCCGTCAATGACCAAAGCGGGAGTTGTCATTACGCCATAGGACATAATTTGCTTTATGTCTTTGACGTGATCAATCTGGGCGTGAATTCCCGCTTCTCTAACAGCAAGACGTACCGTATCTTCAAGTTTGTTACAGGTTGCACAACCCATCCCCAATATTTCTATCTTCATGTTTATCCCCCTATTTTTTACATGCTTTGAGTATTTTATTGTGTTGCTGAGTATTTGCCGATAAAACTTCTTCGACGCAGCCGATGAAATCCAGAATACAGGTACAACGTAAGGTATAGTATATGGAATTCCCCCTTTTTTCATCGGATACCAAGCCGGCATTTTTCAAAACACTCAAGTGCTTGGAAACTGTTGATGCATCTGCCCCGATCATGTCGGTGAGTTCACCCACACAGCATTCTTGCTTGCTTAGCTCCTCAATAATAAATAGCCTGCTGGGGTGTGCGATCGCCTTGATAATTTTTGCCCGCGCTTCGTACTGAGGCGTTACAGAGCTTTTCATTTGGATTCCTCACTTGTTGTATGTGGCCATATAGCCAAATAGCCATGATGTGTCAAGAAGTATTTTTTCTTCCTGAATTAATAGATAAAGGGGATAAGTTTTTTTGTTTTTTGCTGGTAGGAAATATATTGCTTATCATATGTTTGTAATAATATAATTACTCCGAGTATCTTTTGATCAAATAAGTGCATTTTACCCTCCTCATAGTGAACACCCAAACAGTTTTCTGCTGGTTGGGTGTTCACATTAAAAATACCAAATCGCTGTCAAACATTAAAAGGTTAATTTACCGGGCATAATACCAAGTAAGCTTTCAAAAATTCATAATTTATTTTTTGAAAGCAACTTGGTATAAATATTTGTGCTTCGATTAACTAAAGCCTTTTCAGCAGCATACCTTGGACGTTTCGTTGCTGGCTTGGCTGGACATGTATTCCTTTGCCAACAATAATCCGATGATAATTACACCGATGCCGATAAGACCGATTCCCCAACCTACATTGGCCAGAATGGCTATGCCCATCCAGATGAAAAACAGAGCGCATCCTATTGCATCAAATTTCCGGTGCAGTTTACTTTTCCTTGTGGTTTTGATTTCCTGATTGCTATTTGCTTCTGACATTGCTTTCCTCCTTTTTAGTTTTATTAGATTTGTTTTTAACACCGCTGCAACCATCCATCATCGAGCGCATCATTTCCGCGCAATGGACGCCGCAACCTTCACCTTTTTTCTCAGTAACCTTCTTCATCATCTCCGCACAGATTGAACCAACTCCTTTTTGACCCATCATCTTTTGCATCATCTCCGCACAGTTGATATTTTCTAAACAGGTACTGAATTCTTTTTGATACTCCTTCTTTTCTGCCATTTTTTACCTCCGCTTTTTTTTGATCTTTGCAGATGTATAGAGCAGTATGTGTGCCACGCGAGGAAAAAGATGTAACGACAAGCAAAATTGCCAGATAACATGATGAAAATATGGAATTAAAAACGATGGCAAGCAAATGATAGAAAACAGAAAAAGATGAATTGGTTACTTATCGTAATGAAATAAAGCGCAGGACATTACCTTTGGTAACAGGAAGGGCAAAAGTTATATTGATGCGAGAAGAGATCAACCGGTTTTTAAAGGCCGGAGAAGATTCCATCGTTTTCGCTTCTCCCACAGGTTCTTCCGGCTGATTCCCAGAATGCCGGCAATTTGTTCTTCGGAATGCTCCGCCTGCAAAACAATGATGGACTGTTTGGTATATTCCTCAATGGAGACAAAATCTTTGGGGCTCCAGGTTGCATCTGGATTTGCCAACAGCTTTGGCGGGAGTTGATCCGGCCTTATGGGATTTCCTTCATCGGTGAGATGTAATGCATATTCAATCACATTTTCCATCTCTCGCACATTTCCCGGCCAGGGGTAATTCATGAATATCTTGAGGGTTTGCGATGAAATACCTGTCACATTGCGGGAATGAGCATCACAGAGGCGCTGGAGAAGATGAGAGGCAAGCGGTGGGATATCTTCCTTTCTTTCCCGAAGAGGCGGCAGAAAAATGGGAATCACATTCAAACGGAAAAACAAGTCTTCACGGAATATCCCCTCACGAATAGCCTCTTCCAAATTACGGTTTGTTGCCGAAATGATCCGGACATCAAATTTCCGCACCTTTGTGTCCCCGATTCGGCGGATTTCTCCTTCCTGGAGAAAGCGAAGCAGTTTGACCTGAACAGGCAAAGGGATCTCGCCAACCTCATCAAGAAAGAGGCTGCCTCCGTCGGCCTCTTCTATCAGTCCCCGGTGATCCTTGATTGCTCCCGTAAATGATCCCCGCACATGACCGAAAAGTTCCGACTCCAGCAAATTTTCCGGGATAGCCCCGCAATTGATCGTCACAAAAGGCTTGTCTTTTCTGTCGGAGTTGAGAACAATGGCACGCGCAATGAGCTCCTTCCCGGTTCCGGATTCCCCGGTGATCAACACCGAACTCATCGTGGATGCCACCCTTTCGACAAGCCGGAAGATAGCTTTCATTCTTTTGGACTGGGTGACTATATTACTAAACTGGGCCTGGCGTTCCATCTCCCGCCGCAGCGTGACGCATTCTTCGGAAAGCCGGATTTGATCCGTAACGTTGCGAACAACCTCCACTGCGCCGATGATTGTTCCATCCTTATCCTTAAATGGCCCTGAAAAAACCTCCATCCACAGAATATTGCCGTTCGGCAGTTGGATATCCCGCAGCGCTCTTTTGGGCTTACCATCCTTGATGACATCAAGGACGATACAATTTTCGCATGGCTCCGAACGCCCGCGATAAGCCTGATAGCATCTCTTGCCGATATTGGGCCCGTATATCTGTTGGACGGCTTCGTTCTGGTATATGACTTTTAAATCTTTGTCGATCACGGTGATGGCATCGCTGACAGTATTCAGCACCGCTTCAAAAAGAGCCTCTCCATATATTTTCAAGGGATCTGATTTCATGTCATATATCCAATTTGGTAAGTGGTGTTAAGAACTTGTTAGCCTGATAATAATTGATTATTTGTAGCTTTGCAAATGAAAAAAAATAGCGGGATTAACTACAGGCAGCTGTTTCCGGCGCGGTACCGGGGAGATCCGGATTTTCGTTAAGGAGAATATTCTTAATCCGTTTCAGGCAAGGACCGTCCTTTCTAAAGATGATCCTCACTGCTTCATCTATCCTTGCTTTGTCGTCATCGGAGATGCGTAAAGTTGTCTCAATACGATTTAGCCCGTCTCTGAGCGTTCTTAGCTCCGGTTTGTTTTCATTGTCGCTTTTGGATTTGATGAAATTGAATTCCTCTCGAAGTGTTCCTGATTCAGGTTTGCTCTCATCGTCGCTTAGTAGCTTTACGTCTATCGTTTCTTCATCAACCTTATCGAAGGTTATGTGCCAGAAAGTCATTTTGTCTTTCAGCGCGATATTCTCTTTTAAAAATTCATTAACGCCTATTTGCCTGTTACTCTTTAACAAAGAGTCAAAACTATCCATAAAGTTCATATCGAGATAATGGCTGAAAGTGCTTCTTGGTTCGGGGTTTTTGCTGCTTTTCCCGACTGGTTCAATAAACGCATCGACGAGAATGACAATGATGTGCTTGTATCGGTCGGGATTACTCTTGAGAACCCTAGATAAGCTCTGCAGACCAAGGTTGTCGGCGTTGCCGCCATCGAAGACATGATGATACCTTTCATCATTTTCATCTGTGAAGTCCTTCAGGGTCACATAGCTAAATACTGCCGGAAAAGCCGCAGAAGCCATAACGCCTCGTGAAACATGATACTGGTAGATATCGGAATTCAAGTGTTCGGTAAAATCCTCATCCGTAAAGGTAAAGACAGAGCCAAAATGCATATTCTGAGATCTTGCCTGCGGCCCCTGCTTCTTTGTCTTATATGCCTCTGTTCCATCCGTGGCGTTTATAATCAGATAAGGGCGTTCCGGATTCAAATCGCTAAATTTCAGAGCGAACCCCAGATTTTTTGTATCAAAGAGATTATCCTCAAAGGTTTGCGCCATGATGTCGGAACGGTCAAAGGCGGTAAACCAATAGCGGGCTATATTTGTCGGCCAAAACCAACTCTGGAACCACCGGCTTATGTAGTTCCGCGACATAAGATCTTCAACGTGGGCTCTCTTGAATCCTAAATTCAAATTGAGAAACCTTTTTTCCGGCCACTCCAGCCATTGTTCCCTGCTAATCCAGATCCGGTTAGAGGTAACTTTAGCCTGAGATAGATTAAAAAGCCTATCGATATATAACCATTCCTTTGCGGAACAACCTCTGATTGCCTTCCGTAGGGATTTCTGTGCCTCTTCCTTTTCTTCAGCAGTTAACTTTCCAATCACGAGCTGTTGCTTATTTCCTGTTTTCTGACAGGCAATTTTTGATTGTCCGGCAAATACTCCGCAATCCAATCTACAGCGTGGAAGGGGAATCACAAATTCGGGATCCTGCGTGACGGCGTAGTAGGCGCCGGCCAAAGAGCCGCCGGAAACTGATGAGATCACATCCACTTCCTTGAGTATGTCCAAATCAGTGTCGTGCTGGAGCGTTGTCATGACACGCGCGGAAAAATAGGCGGCACGGCTACCACCACCTGAAAGGGCCAGCATGAGCAGCACATCCTGATTTCCTCGGTCATCTACGATTTTAAATGAGGCATGGTTGGTGGTGGAAATAACATCTGGATAGAAAGGCGCGATAACCGAGGTACCCGCTGATTTCGGACTGTTCCAATATGCATAATATTGGGTGCATCCCGAGATAATCATACAAGCAAACAAAAGCAGCAACTTTAAGATCTTCATTGCCTCCCCCGCCTTTGACCCCAATTTCAAGCTCAAGTTTTTAGCTGCCATTTTTTCTATCAAGCCTCATGAGCCTTTTTCCCATACACCCTTTCATACGCCGCGCAGTACGGGCATAAGCCATTTTCAATATTCTTGACAAACCAATAAGCTATACCGCTTTGCTTCTTTCTGGCGTGCGTACATACCGGGCACTCAACACAACGCTGAGCCATTTGTTTATCTTTTTCGGTAGCAGAAATTGTGTTCACATACAACCTCCTGAATTACATAGGTTTGTCAACTGAAAACAGAAAATTGTCAAGAAAATAATTTCACCCCTTACCTTCGTTCTTATGGTGAAACTCCAATTTTAAAAGCGAAGCGTTTAGAATTGGTTAATTGAACAATCCCGCGAAGAGACTGTGTGCAATGTCAAATGGAGGGAATGCAATGTGGGCCGGGTCACCTGACCCGGCGATATTTGTTTCGCCACGTGGGGACTACCCTAAAAGGCAGGGCACACGACGTGGCCTACAATTTCACGTTCGCAAGGACAAAAGTCAATTGTTACACAGTCTCGAAGCGAAGGGTACAATACCCCGCAGCTTGCTGTGGAATTCATACCCGTGATTCCCTTTCGGTAATCATATTACCTCTGCCAGCCGTACCCTCAGCCAATATACCCGTACGGTAATATTTTGCTTGACAGAAAGCTTTTGCCCCGCTATTATACCCGTACGGTTATAATATTTTAGCGTTCAAGGAGGAATACTTGAAAAGAGAAGCAACATCGAGTGCAGATATAGGAAACGTGATCAGGGAGAAACGAAAGGCGGATGGACTAACCGTCGCGCAGGCCGCAGCGCTTTGCAATGTAGGTTATCGTTTTCTTTCCAATCTCGAAAATGGAAAACCGACAGCACATATCGGTAAGGTGCTCCAGGTGTTAATTGGTTTGGGCCTGGAAATAACAATTAAACCAAGAGGCTGGTAAAATGACAAATCTGCAAGATAGCAACAGACTGGCGGTATATCTGCAAGACAAACTTACCGGTCATCTTTGGCTTGATGAGCGTAAACGCTTTGTCTTTCAATATGATCCGCAAATACTGAACAGTTCCGCGAAAAACGCATTATCTATATCTTTGCCTCTTCGCGCTGAACCTTATATCGACGATGCAGCGCGTCCGTTTTTTTCCAATATTCTTCCTGAATCGGAAATTCGCAGAGTAATCACCAGACGGCTGGGCATTTCCGAGCAAAATGATTTTATGCTTTTGAAAATTATCGGAGGAGAATGTGCCGGCGCCGTTTCTGTTTTGCCGGAAGGTATTGTGCCGCAGGAAAAACCCGGCTACCGGGAACTTTCCGAAGATGAACTGCACAAAATTATCACTGAACTTCCGGGACAGCCACTTTTGGCCGGAGAGAAGGGCATTCGCCTTTCACTGGCCGGTGCGCAAAATAAACTTCCAGTGTACCTCAGGAAGGACAAAATATTTCTTGCCACCGGCAATGCGGCAAGCTCCCATATTATCAAACCGCCGGCAAGAGAACTGGCGAGTCTGGTTTTTAACGAATGCTTTTGTATGATGCTGGCACGAAAAATGGCAATGAATGTGCCTGATGTAATTATTCGGCAAAGCCTTGATACATTATTTATAGTTCAACGTTTTGATAGAACAGCAAATGCTGAAGGCAAAGTGACCAGACTTCATCAGGAAGACTCTTGCCAGGCACTGGGCATTTTACCTGAGCAAAAATACGAAGCTGAAGGCGGTCCAACGCTTGCTCTTTGTTTCGAGCTGATCTCCAGAGTCAGCATAAGCCCCGCAGTCGATAGGCTGGCACTTTTGAGATGGGTAGTATTTAATGTTCTAATCGGCAATGCCGACGCTCACGCAAAGAACCTGGCCATCCTTTTTACCAATTCCGGACCGAGACTGGCGCCGTTTTATGATCTCATATCCACGGAGATTTATGAAAATCTGACAAATAAACTCGCGATGAAAATAGGCGATGAGGACAGATCGGATTGGCTGCAACCAAGACACTGGAAAAAGTTTGCTGATTCAGTCCGGATGAAGCAGAATCTTGTTCTGAATACACTAACTGAAATGGCCGGAGATATTCTGCCACGTGCTAAGTCCGTAGCAGAGGAACTTTCTAACGCTCATGGCAAAGATAAAGCCCTTGAAAAAATCATTAGCGGAATAGAAAAACGCTTGCGGAAACTATTATAGCTCATATTATCGGAAATCCCACGGGAGGTAGCGTTGTTAATGGGAGCCTCCGGCTCCTGCCGGAGGGGGCTCCACTGAAATATTTTTCCGGCAAGACAAAATATGGTAAACTGCGAAAGCCAGCCACTCTCTGTTATTCACTGGCTTGACCAGGGAATCCAAAAAGATTTAGCAACTGGCAATCAACTGCTGTTATTGATGGAAGCAAAAAGGTCTATTGAGAACGCTTCTATTTTTCTATCAGCATTTATTAGAAGCGTCCGCAATATTCCTTAACCAGAAGTACCGTTATCATATGTGCTTATTCATCCACGCAATCACGTCGCTGGAGACCTCATCGCGGTTAATCTCGTTGAGCGTCTCGTGGCGGGCATCCTCGTAGAACTTGAGACTCAAATCGCCGATGCCCGATGTTTTCAGCGTATTATATACCTGGCTGACGCCTTTTGTGTTAGCGCCTACGGGATCTTTTGCGCCCGAGAATATATAGATGGGCAGGTTCTTTGGTATCTTCGCTATATTTTCTTTTTTGTTGATATAGCCGATGCCTCCCAGCATGTCGCAGAAGAAACCAGCCGTACAGACTGCCCCGCAAAAGGGGTCATTTACGTACTTGTCCACCTCGGCATTATCCCGTGAAAGCCAGTCATAGTCAGTCCGATTGGGTTTGAAGGCGTTGTTGAAAGCGCCGAATGAGAGCTTGGTCAGAAGATTGCTCTTTGCTTTTTTCCCTTTAATCTTTGATTCAATTGTCGCAACTAATATGCCTATCATCCCAAGGGCGCCCGGGTCGCCTGTCGCGCCTGAGAGAACCATACCTGAAAGCTCATGCGCGTAATGCATCGCGTAGTAGCGGGAGAGCATCTCGCCCATGCTGTGGCCAAAGAGGAAAAACGGCTTTTGGGGGCACTCCTTTTTTATGATCCCGGTCAGCGTGTGCATGTCCACTACGACTTTTTCCCATCCCATTTCATCGGCGAAATAGCCCACCTTGTCCAACGATCCGGCTGTCTTCCCGTGTCCCCGGTGATCATTTGCGTACACGGCATATCCCGCTTTGGTCAGCGCATCGGCAAAGCGCTCATATCTGGCCCCGTGCTCGACCATTCCGTGGGCTATCTGGACTGCGCCCTTAATAGCTGAAGCGTCATCCGGCATCCATCTGTATGTGAATATCTGTGCCCCGTCCGCTGCTTTGAAAGTAAAGGTATCGCTTTTCATGTCGTTCCTCCTATATTTGTTAAATTGCATTAAATCAGTTTATTCCAGTCAAGACCTTGTCTTATTTTGCGCACCAACTACGGCCG